>TARA_R110002110_G_scaffold211583_1_pt1 | contig 11155 bp, 12 predicted proteins | sample TARA_R110002110 | Tara Oceans TARA_R110002110 (sample SAMEA4397330) | marine metagenome | biome: Polar Biome; feature: [SRF] surface water layer (ENVO:00010504); material: water (ENVO:00002006), including particulate matter (ENVO:01000060) such as... | depth 5 m
GGTGGCTGAAGGCCAGTACGCGCTCGCCGGGCGGCTGCTCGAACGGCAGCGCGAACAAGATGCGGGGCGTCGCGCCACCACACAGGAGTGGAACGGCGATTGGATCACTGCCATCGCCTCAGGGGACCGTCGCACTATGGCCGAGCGGCGCGCATTTCGGCGGGCGATGGTCGGCTCTCGGCTTGGCGAACTCCGACCTGACATTTGGCTTCGACCTGCAAACGTCGACAACCCTCCCCGCCCAGCTGACGTGATCATCACGCGAGGCGCGATTGAGGTCGATGACACCGCCGACCTCGTCGCCCGCCTGTGGCCACTTGCCGCCATCGAGGCCCGCTCCCAGCGACTCATCCACATGCTCACCGCGCATCGTGCTGAGGTCGACCGGCAAGACGATCGACTGCTGCCAACAACGTTCACCATTTCAGCCGCCGTGGTTCGATTCCTGCGCACCGAGCCGCAACTCCCCCCCGACCTGCTTCCAAACGATTGGTCAGCGCTGGAGCTTCGCCCTCTGTACGACGATTTTGCCCGGGCCTTCGACCAACAGTTACAACGGTTCTTCGCATCGGAGTGAGCCCGCCGGCATCGTCTGTCCGACGCTCTGACCACGCCGGGCATCTGATCAACTGTTCGAATGATCGTCGACTCCCACACGCACCTGCTCCCTGACCGTTTAGCAGCAGCGATCCGGCGGTTCTTCGCCGACCGTGGGTTGGACGACTTCTCGTACCCGACCGACCATCGCACGGTGCTCGACCGCCACCACGCCGACGGCATCGACACGATCTGGAACCTGCCGTACGCACACAAGGCTGGCATGGCCAGGGCCCTGAACGAAGCGATGCTCGAAGCCAGCGCCGCAGTCGCCGACCACCCCGTCACCGTGTTGCCGGGTTGCACCGTGCACCCTGACGACGCGGATCCTGTTGCCGACTTCGACGCGGCCATCGACGCCGGCGCGAAGATTCTCAAGCTGCACTGTTCGGTTGGCGACTACGAGGCCGATGATCCTCGTCTCGCTCCCGTCCTCGCATCGGCCGGCCAACGCCATGTCCCTGTCGTCATTCACGCCGGACACTCCCCGACCGGCTTCACCATGGACAACGAGATCGCCCCGATCGGCCGCGCTGCAGCGGCGAACCCGGGTACAACGATCATCCTTGCCCACTTCGGCCACGAAGCATTTCTGCAGGCGGTCACACTCCTCGACGAACAGCCGAATGTCGTTGCCGACCTGACGCCGGTGACGGGCAGCCCGGTTCCCCTGACCGTCGAGATCGCCGAGCGGCTGGGCGACCGCATCATCTTCGGCAGCGATGCGCCAAACACCAGGACGACTGCAGGTGAGTTGTTAGTCGGGCTGCGCACGCTCGGAATAACCGCCGCAACGCTCGACAAGATCCTCTCGAGCAACGCCCGGGCGCTCACCGCCTGAGGTCAGCCTCGAAGGTGTACCGCCGGGGGTGGCAGCACTACCTTCTCCGGATGGACCTGTTCGAAGAGATCCTCGACGTCGCCACCAACGAGGGCGAGATGGCCGTGGTCATCAAGCAGCCCATCGTCTCGCCGGCCATGGGCCGCAGTTGGCCGACCGTAATGATCATGATCGACGCTCCGGGCATTCGAAAGGCGACACACGAGTTCATGGCCAAGCTCGCTTCGACCGGCTACCGGGTGATCACACCTGACCTCCACCACCGACAGGGGCGGATGGTCCACGTCGAACCAGAACAGGCCGCCGCCGACCCATCGCTGCGCGGGAACGTGAAAGGTTGGATCGCGGCGATGACCGACGAACAGATTCAGCGCGACATCGATCAGGCGTTAGCGGCAACAGGCGTCGTCCACGGCCCGCTCGGCACCATCGGCTTCTGTCTCGGCGCGCGGGCCGTGGTCCAAGCAATGACGCGTCTACCCGATCGGTTCGTGTGCGGCGCCGGTTGGCATCCGTCGTTCCTCGCCGACGACAAGGCCGACTCGCCGCACCGCACGCCCGAACGGATCGTCGGCGACCTCTACCTCGGCATCGGCGACGCCGACCAAGTGCAATCGATCGCCATGCACCAGCGCTTCGTTGATGCCACCGCCGAGATGCCCAACGTCGATGTCGACATCTGGGCGGGTGCCGATCACGGCTTCACCTGGCCGGGCTATGCGACTTACAACAAGGCCGCGTCCGAAGGCTGCTGGGAAAAAACCATGACCATGTTCGAGCGCAACCTCACCTGAATTGCGTATGGGGTCAGGCCCCTTTCGCAACTCTGTCCCTCTGGCAACTCCCCAGAGTTGCGAAAGGGGCCTGACCCCATACGCAACTATTCGAGGAAGCTGACAGGGATCGCGGCGTTGGCGACTGCGTCCGGATCAGTGACCCAGCGGACGAGTGCCATCAGGCGTTCGGGTCAACGACAATGCGGCCGCGCACCTGGCCGGCCATGATTGCCTCAGCCTGATCGGGCAGTGCGCTCATCGGGACCACTTCGGTCATCTCGTCGAGCAGGTCAGTCGGGCAGGTCGGCGTCGGTCAGCTGCTCGATCGACGCTGACGCCGACTTGGGGTTGCCCTCTTCGGTTTCGCGGACGACGAGTGCATTAAACGTGCCGTTGGAGTTATCAGTCATGAACCTGATCGCTGCAGCTTGCGCTGTTCCGGATCGAATGCCGCCGGCGCTTCTCTCGAGGCGGTCGATCAGAAGGCGCTGCCACCTTTGTAGCGACCTTCGGGAATCAAGAGACCGCGTACGAGGGCGGCCATCGGGTCGTCGGCATCGGTGAGTCGATCGGCAGCTGCCTGCAACGTGTCGCCCAGTGCGGTCCCGCCGAAGATCCAGTCGTTCAGCGCGTCGTGATTCGGCGCCGCCGAGCCGGGCTGCGCAGCGATGGCTTCGTGGTAAAAGGTCCGTAGATCATCGGCGAGATGGCGAACGAGGAGCGGCATGTCGAAGGCCCATTCGATGTCGTCAGCTCCGGCCAAATAGGGCAGTTCGGTGATCGACTCGGCATCGGCGATCGAGGCCAGAGCGCGAGCAACGTCATCGATCTGGTCAGGCCCGGCGCCACTAACACCGAACAACGTCCGGCCGCGCGCCGCACGCGTCTGCGACGACCAAGTCTTCAGGCGACCAACTTCGGCCAGGAGCCGACCGGTCAGCGTGTCGTCAATGACCGGTCCCAAGTTCAGCGGGCAAGCCCACTGGCCCGGGCCAGCCTCCTCGGGGAGCGGCCCGTCGAAGTCGGCAATCGTCGGCTCGGTAGCCGTAACGAGCAACGCGAACGCATCGCGCATCACACGTTTCTGAAACTCCGGATCTTCAGCCGAACCGAGTGGTCGGCCGAGCGCGAACGGCACCCAGAGTGCCCGAGTCGGGCCAACGGCTTCGCTTTGTTCCCGAACCAGGCTGATCGAAGTGCATGCGACGCCGGCCCGTTCGATGAAGTTACTGAGAGCACCAACTGCGCCCGTGCACAGCGGTCAAATCGGAACAAGCAGTGCGACATCGACACCGTCGGCGGCAAGCAGTTGGCCGACTTCGACGCCGGTGTCTTCGAACAGTTGCGGAAAGGGCATCGCGCCCATGAACGAATAGTGCCAGTTGCTGACACCACCGATCTCGCCTGCGTCTGCCATCTCACGCAGACGGTCCGCCGGAAACGAGATGTTCGGATCTTGCTGGAATGCGCTGCGATCGAAGTTGGTGCTGACGTGGCTCAACACGACGTCGCCCCAATCAGCATTGCTCGGCACGACCCGGTAGTCGAGCGCCCCGAGGGTGAACGGCGAATCGGATCGCAGATGGAGGCCTGCAGTCGACACGATCGCCACCGTCGACTCGGCCAAGGGCTTGGGTGTAATCCACACCCCCGGCTCAATCCGCTGCATCGCATCGGCACGCGCTTGCAGGTGCTCAGCTTCAGCTTCGTGCAGATCGCTCAGTCGAACCATCAGGCGAAGAGAATCTCACAACCGGTGCCAGCAAGGACCTCATCGACCGTCGCACGCTCGGCATCGGCGAGTGCCGCGTACTGCTCGCGTAGCCACACCAAACATTTGCCCTGATACCCGAACGGGCTCTGCGAGTAGGCCTGGCCATCGATCGTGCACACCATCTCGTCGGCGCCCGATTGCAGTGCTTCAGCATTGGCGACCATAAACGGCGCATAGGTCCGACCGGCTTCTTCGAGTAGACGGCGCACCGTGGGTGCCAACGCTTCGGTTGGATCCCAACCACCTTGCTCGTCGGCAACAGGCCATGACGATAGGTCGTCAACGCGCTCAATCCAGTTCACCGCTCGGGGTGCCCGGGCCGTCGCCAACGCTGTCGACGTCGGATCCCACCACAGCATCGGCTTAAGTTGGCCGTACAGCGCCATGTCGGATCGCGCCGGTCGCCCGCCAAGCATGAACGGTTGGTGCGCCAAATGTTCCTGCAAAACGTCGAGGAGCCGCTCGAACGAGCCTTCGAGGATGGCCTGGTTCTGATCGGTCGATCCAACGAGTGCTCGACGGCCAACCTGGCGCTCGATGATGAAGTCGTGCGCTCGAGCAAGCTGCTCGTCGGGAGCCTGCAGGTTCTGATCGAGCGGCAGCAGCAGGCCAGCCTTTTCGATGTCTGCGTCGTAGGTCCACCGGTAGTGGTACATCGCCTTGGTGACCCACTCGTCGGCGAAGTCCTCAAGCAGGAAGTCGACGAACGCAAGGGCACCGTCCGTCGGCACAAGACTGCGCTGGGCGTAATCGGCCTCAAGCCGGGCGATCTGCGGCGACGAGTCGACGAGCGTCTCGGAGTACGCGCCGTCGTGGCCCGGAAAGATCAGCACCGGGATGATCGGCACCGACCCTGGCGGGAACGTGTCGAGTGCCGAGCCTTTGAGCACCCACCGAAACGGGATGTGCCGGTAACGCAGCACTGCGCGCATCTTGAGGCTGTAGGGCGAGCTATACGCCCCGCGAATAACGATCGGTCGTTCAGACGAGGTCGTCGTGCCTGCCAGCAACGGATGCTGCGGCCTCACGAGTCGATCGATGCTTCAAGTGCGTTCAGTGGGGCGCGCACGATCATCGTGTACGTGTCGGCAATCGCAGCTTCACGGTGATCCTTCTGCGCTTCGAGGCGGGCTGGGTCCATGACGACGGCCATGAACGCTGCCTTACTCGGGAACTCGTTGAAGCGGACCTGATGCCATGCCCGACCGTCGCCGATGATCGTGTCTTCGACTGCGAACCAGCCACTGATCCGAACACCGTGACCGAGCGCCACCTTGGCAGCCTCAGTCGAATACTGCTCCATCTGGTCGGGCGTTTTGTTGGCGGCCGCTGTGCCTTGCGGATTGTCATGGAAGCGCAAGACATGGACCACCACGACCGGACCGTCGTCATCGGTCGGCGGGTGGGGTACGTCAGCCCAGTCGGCCTGCTCGAACCCTTCCGGTGGGGTCGGCATCTCCATGGGTTGCGTGCCAATCACGATGGTCGACTCCATCCCAGCGTCCTTGTGGTGATGCGACTTCTGGAAACTCGGGAGCGACTGCATGTCGATGAATGCCTTGCGCGTCGGGTACTTCACGACGCCGATACGGTCCCACGTGGTTGCGTCGCCCAGCAGTTGCTGATCGACGTCACCGAAGAACACCGGTGCAGCACCGACAGCGGCGAGTGAATCGAGCGGCGAGTAGGCGTCATCGGCATCACGCCCGCTGATCGCTGACTCGCGGCCGTCGGCGTAATCGGCGACCGCGCGGTACTTCATCAGGTTGACCATCCACACCGGGCCGTCATCTTCGGGCGACATCATCGCCATCGACATTGCGTATTCCGTGTTCGGTGTTCCGTAGCGAACCGTGTTGCTCATGAGCTACTCGCTTTCTCGCCGGTGTCGGCAAGTTCGATGGGTGCTGTGGTTGAAGGAGATGTCTGTGCAACGAGGAGTTGCATCATTTCGCGGGCCACCATCGGCCCAGCGTTCTGGTTCTGGCCGGTGACGATATTGCCGTCGACGACCCAATGATTGGCAAGCGGGTCGCGTCGCCTGGTCTGGCTCTCGAAGGCAGCGCCAGCACCGCGCAGTTCGCGCTCTGGATGATGTGGCGTCGACTGGATGCCGAGTTCCTTGACCTGCTTGTCGGTGACTGCAGAGATTTTGCGACCGTCGACGAGTGGGCTGCCATCGGCCGCCTTCGCGTTGAGGAGGCCGAGCGGCCCGTGGCACACCCCACCCATCACCAATCCGGCGGCATGGGCCTCGGTCATCTTGTCGCCCAGCGCTGCGGAGAAACCGAAGTCAAAGGCCGCACCCCAGCCCCCGGCGAGGAACACGATGTCATAGTCGTCCATGTCGAGATCGGCAATGGCGAGCGACTTGGTGACCTTGGCCTTGAAGTCGTCGTCAGCGAGGAAACGGTCGTCGTCGGCGCATCGGATGACCGGCTTGATCGACTGCGGGTCGACCGGAACGACGCCACCAAGCGGGCTCGCCACGTCGACCGTCATACCAGCATCGAGGAAGGCGTAGTACGGGACGGTCATCTCGCTGGCAAACACCCCGGTCGGCTTGCCGATGTCCATCACGGCGGTATTCGTCGCAACGATCAATGCTCGCTTGCCGGCGAGATCGAAGGTGGTGGCATCCGGGTCTTCCGGGTGCAGGCCAACGCGCTGCAGGACCTTGCGGAGTAGGCGGGCGGGTGGTGGTGCTTTCTTCATGGGGGCTCCAGCGGTTGGTAGCCGTGACGCATACGGCCACGGAGTGTTGCGCTCGGGCACAGCCCGGGCGCGCTCGGTTTGCAATGCAGTTCGCATCTGCGCAAACACGTCGGATACTGATTCGTCGTTCCAGCGATTGGTTGCTTCGATCGGGTCAGCGTCGAGGTCGTACAACTCCCACTGGTCTGGCAGCGCGGCCATGCGGTACTCATTACCTCCGGGCCCCGACCCAGCGAGGTGCCGGACGCCGGGTTCGGTCCATGTGTCGGGGTCGTCGAACGTGCGGACGAGCTTCCACAAGTTCCCGGCGCCATCGATATCGGTGGGAACGCGCAGCACGAGCCCCTCGAAGTTGGATGCCACGTGTGCGGGCACCTGGATGCGCAACGGCGCCGGAGGGTTGGTGGTCCGGCCGAGTCGGCGAGCGAGACCAGATGCTCCCGAATCACCCTCGAGCATGTTGTCGCGGGTCATCAGGTAGACCGCCCGATCAGGGTCGGCGGTGTCGGGTGCGTCGACCACCGGCATCAGGTTTCGGCCCGGCAGCGGATGGACCTCGCTGAAGTCGGACTGCAGCACATTGGCAGCGATCGCCTCATCGATGCCTGCTGCGGCAAGCAGGGTGGGAACGATGTCGATATGCGAGGTTGGCGCGCCCTCGATCGACGTGCCGGTTGTCGGGTTTGCGCCAACTCGAGCGATCGAAAAGGGCACGCGGGTTGCCTCGTCGTACAGGGTGAACCACTTTTGGTGCAATCCGCCGTGGGCGCCGAGAAGGTCGCCGTGGTCGGAGGTGCGCACGATGACGCTGTCGTTGCCACCCTGATCGACCGAGGCGGTGACCGCACGACGAACCTGATCGATCGGGCCGTCGACCTCGGCATGGAGCCGGTAGTACAAGTCGCGATATTCCTGCGCCTTCTTCGAATAGGTCGCCGCGACTGCGCGGATCGGCCCGTAGCCCGACGGGTAGGTCGAGCGGTACGCGATCTGGGCCGCTGGCTTGCTTGCAAGATCCTCGTGGGCCGTCGGCGCTTCTGGCACGTGGGGTGGGTCGAGCGGGCCAGCATCGAGTGGGTTGCCGCGTCGCGCCCATGCAGGGAAGAGCACGATGTCGTGCGGGTTGACGAAGCTCGCCACCAGCAGGAACGGGCGCTGTGCATCGGCGTCACCGGCGCCACGTCGGGCGTAGCGATCTTCGAGCCAGTTGACGACCCGGGCTGCAATCAGGGGGTCGCGTCGAACCCCACTGTCGGCGAGGTCGCCACCGTGCGGTTCGGGGCCGATCCAACCGTCGAAACCAAACGCGTTGAGCGGATTAGCGGCGCGGTACTGCTCAACCGCCGCAGCATCAACATTGCCCTCGCTGTCGTTGGTCTCGACCCGGCTGCCATCGTTCGCCCCGCCGACGTGGTGCAGGTCGGCATGGCTGACGTGCCACTTGCCGTCGTAGTGCGTGTCGTAGCCAGCGGCACGGAACCAGTTGCCGAGCGTTGGCACTTCGCCCTCGGGAAGCCAGCGAAGCCGGGAATCGTCGGCCATCTTGCCGAGCCCATCGGTCTGCGTGACGCCGTGAACATCGGGGTATTGGCCGGTGAAGATCGTTGGGCGGCTGGGCACGCAGGCCAACGATCCGGTGTAGTGCCTGTTGAAGTTCACGGCATTGTCGTCAAACCACCGGCGACCGCTGAGGGTGTCGCGCCTCCAGGCAAGGACGTCGTCGGACTCGTAGGGCGGGATGGCCCGCTCTTCGTCGGTCATGATGATGATCACGTCGGGGCGCGTCATGCGTGCTGTTCCTGTTCGGGCTGTTCGGGTGATGCGGAGAAATGGGTGGCCAGGCCGGCGAGCATCGCGTCTGATGCCTGACCGAACTTGCGGCCGACGGCCTTGGCGATGGCCTGCTGCGGCGGCCGCGGCCCGGCATCGATCTCAGTGGTGAGCGTGGCAGTGGTGGCACCCCCGTGTGATTCGATTGACCATTGGTTCGTTACCGACCGGACAATCGGTGGCAGGCCGGTGATGGCGTATCGCAGCGCCGCGCCAGGCTCCCAGTGTTCGACTGTTTCGACGACCGTGGTCCGACCCGTCTGGATGCGTCGGACCATGCCAACACCTTCGGTCCGGTCCGACATCAGGCAAGAGTGGTCGACATTCGGCGCCCATTGGCTGATTGCGGCGAAGTCGGCAAGCACCGCCCACACTGCATCAACCGAGGCGGGAATCGTCGTTGACTTCATCACTGTCGCCATAGCGACCTCCCGACGGGGGTAGCGCTCTGCTGCGTCACGCTCTGCTGCGTCACGGTTATCGAGCCACTCGGGTTCGTGCTGCAGGCATCCAGTTGGCTCCGCCTGTGGCATTGATCCGCTCGACGAATCGGTCGCCGACCGGTTCGATCAGATCGACGAATCGCATCGTGGCTTCGGTGCCAAGCGCACGCCAGGCCGCCGACGACAGGGCATCGAGTCGAGCTTCAAGCGTCGCCTTATGAGCCATCCCCGCAGCGTTCACCGTGCCGTCAGTAACCAGGGCTCGCGCCTCGAGTTCGGCGTATCCAGCGGCGAGCGCTGCGTCATCGGCGCCGCGGCTACGTGGCAGCCAGTCACCGTCATAGTTGCGGGCCGCGCCGTCCAGAATCCCCGCTGCGACGTCGCCCATATCGTCGACAAGTTGGATTGCCCAGTGCGTGTCACCGCGCCACTCACGGATGCAGTTCACGGCAAGCCATGCCGACAGCAGTTGATCGTTCGGGCGAGCGCGCTCACGCAACGTTCCCGCAAGCGCCCGACCCGAGATCGTGATCGCGTCCACCGCGGCCCACAGATCAGGAGCCATCGCGGCGAGTTGGTCGCAGATCTCCGGGGAGTATTGACGGAGCCCCGCAACAACACCGGCGTCGCGGGCATCGGCGACCTGTTCGAACGTCGTTGCCGCCCGGGCGTTGTCCAGTGACATCGCGATGAACGCTGGGCTGATCGAATAGAACGCTGCAATCACGGCTTGGTTACCGGCCGGGGCGAGCGATGCCCCACGACTTGCGACGTAGTAACTCCAGGCGTCAGGCCCCAGCGCGGTGAAGTTTTCGATTGCGGTTGGGTCCCAGTAGATCCAGCCGATCAGCCGGTGCGACGCAAACGCGGCGCGCGCCGATAGCTCGCTCCACTCGCTGTCATCAAGTTCTGGCTGAGCCGGATCGGTCATCGCCTCAGCCCCCGCGAACGGCGTCGATGAGGATCTGGGCGATCTGCGGCGCGCCGTCTTCCTGGAAGAAATGATGCGCGTTCGTGACCGTGGTGTGCCGCTGGCCCTGCGCGCCAGGCACCAGCTTCAGGAACGGTGCATCGCCGCCGGCAGTGATTGGATCGTCATCGCTGAAGCAGCAGATGAATGGCTTCTCCCACTGCTTGAGTACTTCCCAGGCGGCGAGGTTGTCGGGCGCCGCCGGGTCGTCAGTCGATGTCGGGACGAGCGACGGGAAAATGCGAGCACCCTCTTTGAAGGTCTCGTCGGGGAATGGTGCGTCGTACGCCGCAACTTCGGCGTCGGTCAGCTCGGTGTTGGTTGCACCTTGGAGAAGTTGCCCGATCGGGAACACGGGTGATTCCTGGCTGAATTTCTGCCACGCCATGAACGCATCACTCGGCGCGCCTTCACCTGTCGGCAGGCCGGTGTTGCCGACCACGACGCGGGCGAACCGACCAGGGTTCGCTGCAACGAGGCGGAGGCCGACGAGGCCGCCCCAGTCCTGACCAAAGAACGTCGCGTTCTGCAGGTCGAGGTGGTCGATGATCGCTTCCTGCATCCAAGCCACGTGCCGTGCGTAGGTGTAATCGCTCTTCTCGCTCGGCTTGTCGCTCTTGCCGAATCCGACAAGATCGGGCGCGATCACGCGGATCCCCGCACCGGTCAGCAGCGGGATGAGCTTGCGGTACAGGTAACTCCACGACGGCTCGCCATGCATCGCCAGGACCACCGGCCCGTCAGCCGGGCCCTCATCGAGATAGTGGACGCGGAGCGTGCCGCCATCCTGGTCGCCGATCTCGACGTAGTTCGGTGCGAAGGCGTAGCCCGCGAGATCAGCGAAACGCTCGTCGGGTGTGCGGAGTGATTTCATGTTGGCTGCTTTCGTTCAACGCGAATTGATGGTGACGGATTGTGGTGACGTTCAGCGGGGATTAATGGTGACGGTGTGGAGGTCGTCACCAACTTCGATGGTGCCGGCGAAGTGCGCTGCTCCGAGCGCCCGCCAGTCGTCGGCGCTGCCACTTGCGGGCATCGGCGGGACGTAGTGGGTGTAGATCAACGTGTCGATCTCGGCCTTGGCTGCGGTCTGCGCGGCCTCTTCCGGTGACGAGTGATAATCGACCGTGTCCTGCAACCGCTGCAACGGCACGTTCGCAATGATGTCCTTGCGGATCACGGTGTGAACCAGCGCGTTCGCGCCTTCGC
>TARA_R110002110_G_scaffold29755_5_pt1 | contig 11153 bp, 11 predicted proteins | sample TARA_R110002110 | Tara Oceans TARA_R110002110 (sample SAMEA4397330) | marine metagenome | biome: Polar Biome; feature: [SRF] surface water layer (ENVO:00010504); material: water (ENVO:00002006), including particulate matter (ENVO:01000060) such as... | depth 5 m
TGTTAATATAGGTGATTTAAATACAGAAGACAATAGGCTTAGGACCTATATTGTAGAGTTGGAGGGGGAGTCTAGACACGCAAAATTGGAGCTTGAGGATGTGGATCTGAGGCTAGAAAAAGTAAGAAAATTTTTAGAAGTTTACGACTATAAAGATTTTGTAGCGAAAAAAGAGCGACATGAACAAATAAAGGAACAGATTAGAGGCCTTCTTGAAGATGAGAGAAGAGTTTCACACGAGATTAATGTTGACCAGGGGCGGATAAAGACACTGGCGGAGGTTCCGTGCGGTGGGTGTGATGAGTTTGCAACGTGTAAATTTATTGTTGACGCTGTTGGTGCTAAGGAAGAAATACTTGAGAAAATGAGCACAGGGGAGTATCTGCGCACAAAACGAATTACCTTTGAAGATCTTATAAAAGATATGGAGATTGAAAAAGAATATGAAAGGGCCGAAAAGTATAAAAAATGTCAAATCTTAGAGAAAGAGTTGATGCTAGATCTGGCACAACTAAAAACCAAGATTGAAGAGCATAAAAGAAGCCTTGACCAGGCGGAAGGCAGTTTAAAACAAGTTGCGATTTCCAAACAAAAATATTATGAAGATATAGAAAACGAGACAAGGATAAAAGATCTTAAAGAAAAAAGAGAAAAAAGCCATGTGGGGCTTAATGATGCGGAAGTATTACTTGAAAGATATAATAAAGAATGCGAAGCATTAAGCAGAAGCGAAGCGTCAGTTGGCGGTGTTATTATTGCCCTTGAAGAAGAAAGAACACGAGCTAAAAAGATGCAAGAAGATTATGAAATCTATGATTTATACGCGAAAGCTACAAGCTCAAGTGGGATACCGTTTGCAATATTAAAAAATAATCTGCCGCTCATAAATGAGCAGATTAATAATGTTTTGGCAAACATAGTAGATTTTAAAGCCTGTTTTGTTGCTGAAGACAATAAGCTGGATATTATGTTAAAACACCCTGAGGACGAGTTCAGGCCAATTGAGCTTGGTTCGGGCGCGGAGAAGACGCTGGTATCAATTGCGATTAGAATTGCGCTAACAAACTTTTCTAGTTTACCGAAAACAAATTTCTTCATACTTGATGAGCCTGGCACTACGCTAGACGCTGAAAATCTTAGGGCGTTTGATAAAATTTTGCAGCTACTGAGACAACAGTTTAGATTTACTCTTTTGATTACGCACATTTCTGAAATGAAAGATTCGGTCGATAAAATTATAGAAGTAAACAAAAATAACAATTATGCACACATAAAGGCTTAGTAGAAAACTATTTATTGAAACAGGAGGAAGTAAAAATGGTACAAATAAAAGCAGCGCTTGATAAACACGTCGAAAGGTTTATAAGCAGAAAGTTTCTTGCATGGATAACTGCAACTTGGCTAGCTATAAATACCTCGCTTACAAGTGAGGACTGGGTAGCTGTTACGTTGGCATATATTGGCAGTCAGGCCCTTGTAGATTTAGCCAAGTCATGGAAGCATGGCTAATGTTGGAAGAAAGAGTAGAAAAACTTGTCTTGGATGTTAAAAAGTACTGGCAGTATATTATTGTTGGAGTTTTGACTTTGGCGTCTATATCCTTATTTATTCTTACTAGAAAAAATTCTTCTTTAGATAAGATCGATAAAATTATCGATGAGTCAAAAAATAAAATGATTGATATAAAATCAGAAAAGAAGGAAATAGAGATAAAAAGCAAGATAAAGAAAGAATATGTAGAGCAAGAGAAACAAGAAAAACTCGAAGAGTTAGAGGGCGTCAAAAAAACAGAGGATAGAATGGAGCGTCTTAATGCTCTAGTAAAGCTTTATAATAAGATGTAATATGATAGTAAATAAGAAAAAAATAAAGCAAATAATACGTGAAGAAATATCAGGTGTATTATTGGAGCAGTTCACTGGAGATCACTTGATAGCCGCAGTTCAGGCAGTCGAACAATCTCGGACGGATGCATCTATTAAAAATCAAATAACGAACCCAAGAGCGCCGGAAATGATGCTGGCCAAAGAGCTAATTGATCTAGGGATGGGCAGCCAGGTATCTAATATTGTTGCAAACAAAGAGATTACACCGGATTTGATTAATCAGGTTCTAAAGCTAATTTTTACCAAAGTTAAGGACAGACCGGACACAGGTAAGATGGGCATGTTTGACCAGTTCTTTAATTTGGATGATAATATTTTAGATACGCTTGATGATCAGACCGTTAATGACATTATGACAGAACTAGAACGAGTCATGAGAGACGCAAGCGTTGCTCCGGGAACACCGCTAGAAATGACTTTGCCAATGATTAGAGATATATTCATGCAAATCTTATATCAAAAAACAGGACTTGCTCCTGCACCAATGGGGATGTAATGTGAAGAAGGTTATAGTATTAGTTATTTGTGCTTTATTTGTTATCGGAGCAACGACAAGTGCGCTTGCTCAGACCACTGAATTTCAACCTTTTCCTGTGCTTACGCTAAAAGATAATAAAGAGCACATTGGTATCTTATTATCTGAGTCAGAATTTAGTAAGATAATCGAGCTTAAAATAGATTATAAGTTTTTGAAAAAAACAAACGGTATCCTCCAAAAGGAACTCACAATAAAGAATAAGAATCTTGAAGATACGATTAAATTATTTAATAATATGACTAACAAGATTAAAACTGAAGTAAAAAATGAATCGTGGATAGATAAAAACAAGGGTATGATCGGTTTAGTGACAGGATTTGTAGTGGGGGCTGGCTTGACAATTTTAACTGTTCAAGCTGCAAAGTGATATGGAAGATCAAGATTATATTGTGGCGGTTGAAAAAGCTATATCTGAAAAATATGGTGAAGATACCTCAAGAGATGTTAGATATTTCTGGGATAATGAGAAAGAAGCTGAATATAAAAAACAGCTTAAGGAACTGTCGGTGAAAAGCTTAGAGCAGGGAAGGAATAAGGAACAAATTGAAAAAAATGGCTATTTACTATTGAAAAAAAATAGAAAAACTAAATTACATGTAAATTGCCCATTGTGCTCGGAAAGAACACGTAAAATTTTTGATGATATAAAGATTGAGAAATTTGGATGCTGTCAGAAATGTTTTATAAGTTTTGTTGAGGACAGAGAAGATAGGTGGGACTCCGGATGGAGACCAGACAAAGAAACAATAATTTTAGCGCTTAAAAGGAGAAAAGATAATGGCTGATATCAGCGAAGTCCTAGCGGGACTACAGCAAGCGGCAGCTAATGCCTATGATGGGGGCGAAGAAACTGGCGCTCTCAAGAGGGAGGAGGGGAACCCGTTGTTGGATTTTAGAGTTAATGACGATTTTAAGGTCAGATTCCAGGGTAACAAGCTTTATGTAACTTACAGCGTGGAGCTTCCAAGAAAAGAATATCATGAAAGAGATTTCGATTTAAATCTACAACAAACGATTGAAGATCTGGTTTCGTATTTAAAAAAAGAATATAAGAAAGTAACTGGAAATTCTGTTAGTCTTTCTAAGGATGGCGATATGGATTCAGATCTTGAGTACATTTCAAATATTAAGGTTTTGGTAAAGGCGACTTGCCCATATAAAATATCAGGACTTTAAATAAATGAGTTTGACGGTTAAAGATATGAAGAGGGAGATCTTACGGAGCGGCAAGGATCCGGTGTATTTTATTAATAATTATGCAAAAATCTCTCACCCTCAAAAAGGTACTTTGCCGTTTAAGCTGTTTCCGTTCCAGCAGGATGTACTAAGAGACTTTATTAAGCACAGGTTTAATATTATATTGAAAGCTAGGCAGTTGGGCATGTCAACAAGTGTCGCGGCGTATTGCGCTTGGCTCATGATTTTTCATAAAGATCGAAATATATTGGTTGTAGCAACACAAAAAGCAAAGGCCGCAAATATTATTAAAAAGGTGAAAATTGTATTCAAAAATTTACCCGATTGGATGATGATGTCAGAAGTCATAACGAATAATAAGTTTTCTGTTGAGTTAGAAAACGGTTCACAGATTGTTGCAAGTTCAACCGGGGCTGATGCGGGTCGTTCTGAGGCGTTGTCTCTTCTAATTGTTGATGAGGCTGCACATGTTGATGGGTTGGACGAGTTGTGGGCGGGTATTTACCCCACCTTGAGCACTGGCGGGCGTTGTATTGCGCTTTCAACACCGCTTGGAACCGGCAATTGGTTCCACAAGTTTTACGTGGAGGCAGAGCAGGAGGCAAATGATTTTAATCCTATAAAATTGATGTGGGATGTGCATCCAGAGAGAGACGAATTTTGGTTTCAAAAAGAAACCAGAAATATGAGCAGAAGAAAGATTGCGCAGGAGCTTGAGTGTAACTTTAACGCATCAGGGGATACGGTAATATCTCCTGACGACATTAATAAAATGAAAGCCATTGTAAAAGATCCATTGTATAAGACAGGATTCGATAGGAATGTTTGGGTCTGGGAGGATGCAATACCGGGGGCGTCATATCTCGCGGTTGCGGACGTTTCTCGTGGAGATGGGGAAGACTTTTCTTCTGTCCACGTTGTTAAGTTAGAAACGTCAGAGGTTGTCTTAGAATATAAAGGTAAACCATCCCCGGATATGTTCGCTGACATGCTGTTCCAAATTGGCAAAGACTATGGTGCGTGCCTAATTGCGATTGAAAACGCAGGAGTCGGATGGACAGTCATAGAAAAGTTAAAAGAAAAAGAGTACCCTTCGATTTACCACGCACAAAAACACACACATCAATATGTAGAACCGTTCGCAGCGGATTACACTAGAAATGCGGTTCCAGGATTTTCGACAACAACGAAAACAAGACCTCTTATTATAGCAAAGCTCGAAGAGAGCGTTAGAAACGGAGATTTTATTTCGTATTCTTCTAGATATGTTGCTGAATTAGATACTTTTATATGGTATAATGGTAAAGCTATGGCTAGAAGGGGCTTTAATGATGATTTAATCATGGCATCTGCAATTTGTTGTTGGATTAAGGATACGGCGTTAGTTGTTAACAAAAGAGATTTGGCTTACAAAATGGCTTTTTTGAATAGCATGTCTAAGTCTACATCTATGTTTGATACCAAAATAAGTGGGCAAAGAAATCATAGAAAAACTCAACTTGAAAAGAAAATCGAGAACAGAGAAAAGCATAAAGAACTCATTGATTTTGGCTGGGTTCTTAAGGGGTAAAAATGTCTAAGTATAAAACAGGAAGCGCGGGCGGAAGCTCGAAAAATCCGAAAAATGAAGTGTCTCCATTGTTTCGTGGGCTAACAAGGCTTTTTAGTGGTCCATATGTCAACTTTAGAAGGCAGCAGGTTCGGAAGGGGAGAAAAAACCAACTTCAAACAAATAAGTTTCTGTCTTTAGGTGGTCTTGAATTTAAAAAAGACCACGGACTTGAGCCTTTTAAAAACCTCACGGCGGGCACGCTTCAAGCACAGTCAAGAGCGGAGAGGTATTTGGACTTTGATCAGATGGAGTATACTCCGGAAATTGCATCTACTATGGATTTGTATGCGGATGAGATTACAACTACGACGGACTTCCAGGAACTATTAAAAATCGCATGTCCAAACGAAGAAATCAAAAGCATCTTACATACTTTATTCTATGAAGTGTTGAATATTGAATTTAACATGTTTGGTTGGGCAAGAACAATGTGTAAATATGGTGATCTGTATTTATATTTGGATATTGATGAAAAACTAGGTATTACCAATGTAATTGGCCTCCCCACTGTCGAAGTAGAGAGACTTGAGGGAGAAGACAAGACTAATCCAAATTATGTCCAGTACCAGTGGAATGCCGGCGGCGTTACTTTTGAAAATTGGCAACTTGCACATTTTAGAATTCTCGGAAATGATAAGTTTGCACCATATGGAACTTCCATTTTAGAGCCCGCGAGACGTATTTGGCGTCAACTTGTTTTGATTGAGGACGCAATGATGGCGTATAGGGTTGTACGATCTCCGGAAAGAAGAGTCTTTTATATTGATGTGGGCAATATTGATCCGAATGATGTTGAGTCGTACATCGAAAAGATGAAGACGAACTTAAGAAGACACCAGATTGTAGACCAAAGCACAGGTAGGGTTGATCTGAGATATAACCCTCTAAGTATTGAAGAGGATTATTTTGTTCCCTTGCGCGGAGACAAGTCTTCTAGAATTGAGACGTTGCCCGGAGGCACATATACTGGTGATATTGACGATGTAAATTATTTAAGAGACAAATTGTTTTCTGCACTTAAGATCCCAAAGAGCTACCTTGCACAAACGGAACAGATGGAAGACAAGACTACTCTAGCTCAGAAAGATGTTCATTTTGCAAGAACAATTCAGAGACTTCAGAGGGCGGTTATATCTGAGCTTTATAAGTTAGCTGTTGTACACTTGTACACGCTAGGTTACAGGGACAAGGACTTAGCCTCGTTTGCCTTGCACTTAAATAACCCATCTCGGATCGCGGAGTTGCAGGAACTTGAATACTTGAATACTAAGTTTGGTTTGATTAATAATACCCCTGAAGGATTTTTCTCTAAAAGGTGGATTGCTAAAAATATTCTCAACCATAGTGATGATGAGATTATTAAGAATAAGCTGGAGATGTTCCATGACGCCAAGTTTGCGGCCAAACTTGAAGCAACGGCGGCGGAGGAGGCTGCAATGCAACAACAGGCTATGATGGGTGGTATGCCCGGTATGCCGGGTGGTATGCCTGGAATGCCGGGTGGTATGCCCGGTATGCCTGGTCCTGAAGAGCTTGCGGCCATGGCCCCGCCAGGGCCAGTACCACCGGAAGAGGAGAGTATGCTACTCGCACAACCTGGGACTGAAGAAGCCGCTGGTGCTGGTGTGCCTCCTGCGCCCGAGGGTGCTCCAAAAAGAAATGATGGAAGGTCGCATGGGGGTCCATACAAGAGAAATACGAACAGTTTAGTCAACCCCTTAGGCGATCCTAGAAAAACAAGCGCAATACCTGAAGACATGTTGGCTTTCTCTAGAGGATTGGCGTTAGGGGACTCTGTAGAGCCAGACCCAGAAGAGACGGTTCTTTTAGAAGCATCTTCCAGGCTAGAAGAACTAATTAATAATATAGAATTGTCTAATGTTGATAAAGAAGAGATAAATGAACAAATTTCTTATCATAAAAAGAGAAACAGTAAAAAGTAGGGAGTATGTATATGAAGCACAATAAGCGCAGAAATACGGCATTTCTTTTTGAATGTTTAATTCGAGAAATGACTGTGGCTTCGATGAATGAAGACGTGGAACGTGCAAGAGAAGTAAAAAACTTGGTGAAAAGCTATTTTTCTAAGAATAAAATATTGGGAAAAGAGTTGGAATTGTACGAAGCATTGTACGAAACAAAGGGCATTGATCTGTTCACAGCCGAGAAACTTGTCCACACTGTCAGAGTCGCACATCTTGAGCTAGATAAGAAAGAGATCTTTGGGGAACAAACTACGTTGATTGATGTGATCAACAAGAAAATTGGCAAAAAAGTTTATTCTAACTTTGTTCCAAGTTATAAGCAAATTGCGACGATAAGTCAGATGTTTAACGAGAAGACCAGCATAAAGAATAGGGTTTTATTAGAAAGAAGCATTTTAAAGTCCTTGGTGGACACTCCTGCTAAACAAGAAAATAAATTAGAGAACATTGATAATTTAGTTTATGAAAAATTTGTAGACAATTATAACGAAGCTTATGAAGATCTTTTGCAGGAACAAAAAGACCTATTGAAGTATCATATCTTATCATTTACGAATGATGGTGTGGATTTCAAATTATTTGTTGATAAAGAAATGAATAGGGTAAAAAGTGTTCTTGATGAGTGCAAGGGTATTAGTGAAATAAAAAATGATGAACTAATGTCAGAAAACTACCGGTTGGTCGTAGAAAAGGTAGGACAGTTGATGAATGAAGAAGTTAGTGATGATTTGGTAATGGATATTATGAAATTGCAAAAATTGGCACATGAGGTACAAAACTAATGAAGATTACTCTTTCAAGTGCCGATTCCGATGAAAAAAGGGAATTTAGCCTTCAGGTGTCAAAGACGCTTGAAAACAAAATTTTAGTCAAAGACCATCCTCTTTTCAATATCATAATTGCACCTGGAGAGAAGAAGATCATCTCTATACCAAAAACTCGTATAGATGAAGATACCTATGACGCACAAAAAGATCTCGTTGATTATCTTTTTTCAAAAGGGTTAATTGTTGTTGGATCTGAACAGGGGGGTTCAATGTTCGGAAGCATAGAAGCCCGGTTCCCAAACAGTGAAGAAGTATACCCGATGAAGGCTCTTTTGGTGGCTATTGCGGAATTTATTGACTCCGAAAAAGAGTTATATGACAACATTAGGCAGTACGAGGACGATATTGAAGAATGGTACTTTACCCCGTCGGAAGAATCCTCCACTGAGTTAGGAGAAATCCCTCAAGGTGATAGGAAGGGAACAGTACCAGAAAAACCGTATGGCAAGTACGGTGGGTACTTTGGATATTTTTATTAATAATGGAATTATTGTATTTTATTCTATGTGCATGGGGCCTAACCCAGATATTGGTTTATGGTAAAATACTAGACCCCATAAGACCAACTCATTATTTCTTTAAATGCACTATGTGTATGGGCTTTTGGGCTGGCTTTGTCTTGTTCCTGTTGAATGGAGCGACCACCATGTTTAGCTTCGATTATACGCTGGCAAATGCGTTTGTATTATCGTGTATAAGCTCTGCATCATCGCATGCGTTAAGCATGGTTTTTGGTGATTATGGAATTAGCGTTAATTATACGGTAACAAAGAACTAATTATATACATGAAGTTTAAGCTTTTGGAAGAACAAGGGGCGCTGAGTACAACCATGGCGACCAAGCATATTGGTGATGCTGCAATGTCACCTGGAGAAGTATTTGCAGCCCAAAAGGCAATTCCGGGAGGTCGAGGCCGAGAGAAATTTACGGATAAGGCCTGGGAGCAGTCTAATATAGACGCAATTACAGTCGGAAGACTAGCCGATCCCGAGGGAGGGGCGGAGGGTTACGATTACGAAAAGGAAGGAATAACGCAAGCGGAAAGAGCGCAGCTTGAAGATTCCTTAGAGTCACATGCTGCGCGTCAAATGACCGATCAATCTGGCAATCCAAAATATATAAACGTTTCGACGCAATATAATTACATAACGCCTTCGGGTAAGAAGATACCGTATGTAATTGATCCCAAAAAAACCACCGCGCTTCCGGAAGATAAGTATGACTGGCAATTTACCGGTTTAACTCGTAAAATTCCTAGGACCGGTGGGAGAAAGGGGACTTTAGCCTTTAGGCAAGAACTGGAAGAAATGCCAGATGAGGTGTCGGATTATTTAGACAAATATACGCCAGCAATATTGGCGAGAAAGCTATATTCTCCTTCTGCACAAGGTGACTGGAGAGACGCAACTAAGCCAATTTCCGTTGACGTTTCAGTTCCGGGATACGGCGATGTTACTATTCAAGTTCGAAATCAAGAACCTGAAGGACAAGATCAGGCAAAGGCTGAATTTGACAAGGCAAAGCAAAGATTCACCGCTGGCCAGGTAGAGTTTGAAAAAGATAAAGTCGCTGCGCAACCAAAAATACTCAAGTTTAAAGAAAGAACGCCACGGCCTCCGAAGGCAAAAGGCGCAGCACCTAAGCCTGAATCGGATTTTGCATATGGCGCACGAGCGATCCTTAACCCTAAAAATAAAGGAAAGGGATACGAGCAGGCCTCCTACACGTATGGCACGGGACCAGAAGTAACAATAGAAGATAGGGGCGATTTTCTAAACACCTTCGGAAGTAAGCTGGTGGCGAAGCTCCCCTTAAAGCCGTCTATGACGATTGACAAAGGTTATTGGGCTGCTTTGCACGGTGCTGCAAAAGAACTTGAAGGTCCAGGGCATAAAGTTCCCTCAGACTACAATGAGGAGACAGTATCTCTTCGCGAAGAAGCATTGAAAAGCCTTGCGCAAAAACAAAATGTTGAGCGTGAAGAGGCTCTAAAACAGTGGCGACTAAGTAAAGATCCTGATGCTAAATATCCTGGGGCACAAGTTAAAACATTTACAAGAGAAGATATCGCTGGCGAGATTCTTAAGGTCGCTGAGGACCGTTTTCATCAAAAGCGACTTGGGCAGGTTGAGGATCACCTAAGGAAAACAGGTGGCAATGATTTGGACAGCTTTGATAGGCAGACTGGGTATATGTCTGATGACCAAGGTCATGTGCTTGGCCCCAATGGAAAACCTCTTTTTAATAGATCAATTAAAGGTGTATTCGAGAGAGCATATGGCATAATTGATAAGAATAACGAACGCCAGGCAGCGAAAGGTATAGATCCCAATAAGATACCCCGAGAGCATATATTATGGGTCACCTTTACGGGCAGTGGCGCGTGGAAAGATCTAACAAAAACTCAAGACCCTGAGCAGCTTAAACAGTACTTTAGTAGGTTTGATCCAAACCGTTCCGAGGGCGTAGAAGGTCGCCCTGAGAATGGCCTAGCCGAGATTGTTAGGCGACTTGGGCTGCTGCCAGGTGAGCGGGATGTCAAGCCCTTGCCTGAGCCTGAACCCGGACCTGAACCTAAAAAGCCTAGGTATGCAGAAGAAGTGGGTGTTATACCGTCAGAGTTCTATGCTAAGCGTGTTGCTGGCATAGCGGACTTACCCGGAGGCGTTCAGGTGACTGTAGGCCCTGGTGCGGCTGAATATACGGAAGAAGAGGGTCCGCTTAGAACCGAGGTCGGACAAGAACAATTAACTAAGCAAAGGGCAGCCACCTTGGCCCAGGGATTTGTTTCTATAGGTAGAAGCGCATTGCGTAGCTCTACGGGTAGAAATAGTAGATCATACAAAAAAGCCAAAGCAAGCCTTGTTCTGGCAAGCTACCCCATTAATACGGTGTTAAATTATAACAGAAGAACGCGCCAATATGAACTAAGTTCAATTGATAAAAGAGAATCCACTGCGGAAGAAAAAGCGGACTTTTTGAAGATGTATAAGCAAATGAACCCGACGCAGTTTTTAGATCAGTATGATAAATTACAAAAAGAATCTGTGCATAGAGAAGAAGAACTTATAACGTTTAATAAAAGAGTTAGTAGGAAAAATACACTT
>TARA_R110002110_G_scaffold214932_1_pt1 | contig 11143 bp, 10 predicted proteins | sample TARA_R110002110 | Tara Oceans TARA_R110002110 (sample SAMEA4397330) | marine metagenome | biome: Polar Biome; feature: [SRF] surface water layer (ENVO:00010504); material: water (ENVO:00002006), including particulate matter (ENVO:01000060) such as... | depth 5 m
TTGAGGTCGTGCCCCGCACAAAACACCTTGCCCGCTGCAGTAAGAACCACAACCCTCGTGGCGTCGTCCGTTGCAATATCCGCCAGCGCCTCAGACAACGCATTAAGCATGCCCATGGAAAGGCTGTTACGCCGATCAGGCTGATTCAGTGTGAGTGTGGTAATGCCGCGCTCGTCGGTATTTCGTGTTAGCAGGTCTGTCATAATTAACTATCTCGTATCTCCGGAAACCGGGGGCTATCAACAAGCACTCAGTATCGGACAGGATGCCCTAGCTGTCGAAGCGACTTTTGTAGAACGCCCAGAGGTGGGTTGTTATAACGGGGCTGAGTCCATAGGCTCTGTATAAGAACTAACGAATCCAGCAGCAGGAGGTTCCAATGTTTAACTCCAACCTACTCAGAGCGATTGTTGCGGTAGCGATAATTGCGGGTGGAATCTACGTGATTATTAAAGATGAGCCTGCGGTGCCTACCGGGGACATCAATAGTATTCAGCCGCTGCCAGAGCAGGATAAGCCTTGAGTGAGAGCAGTGACCGGTGCTAAGAACCTGCATTCAGTTCATCAACTCTTCCCCAGGGTTCCGTTTTATCACTACCGCGCCCTGCACCGCGATATTGAACCTATTATTCGGCAGCAGGGAACGCCAATTCTCAGCCGCAAACCCTTGGATCCCAAAGTAAGCCGCTGATCATAACCTGCACTAACAGCGGGCGCGGTCAGAAGCCTCTAGACTATGACGGAGAGTAAATTATTTTGAGAGTATGCGAGTTTACCGTTGGTGCGGGTGGCTGCGGAGGTGAAAGCTATAGAAGTGCAGACTTTGAAAACTGAGAAGAACACATAGGCGTCACCTGGCTCAACGGCGAAGAATATGAAGTCTGGAGAAAGGTTGGTTCCACTTCTTCAAAAGCGGATTCGGTAAAGAAGGTTATCAGGGAGTAGTTACCGAAAATATGGTGCTCCGGGCCGGAATCGAACCGGCACGACCGTGAGGTCGAGAGATTTTAAGTCTCTTGTGTCTACCAATTCCACCACCGGAGCATTCGGGGAGGTTTTGAGGGCCAGAATTGTATAAGGCCATGGGTAATAACGCAATTCGAAATTCCGTCGGGTGTTAGTGATGGCGCGTTTTCATCGCTTCTTCACGCTTGGTTTTTCATGTCCAGGCTGAATGGTTAGTAGGGTTTCCGTGCGATCCCCTTATAAATATAGCCGGCTATTTTCGGTGCGCTGGGCATGTAAAAATTTTCCAGTTCCGTTAACTCAAATCCTGCGTGTCGGATCAGGTCTGCGATACGGCGGTTCAGGTGGCAACCACCGGCGAGCTTTTTCCAGCCAGGTGTAATCCGGTGTTGCCATTTGCGGGTGTTTTCATGGGGTGCTTCGCCGTGTTCCAGAAACAGAAGCTCCCCTCCGGGCTTCAGTACCCGCTTCATTTGCCGAAGCGCAGTGTTCCAGTCGGGTATGGTGCACAGGGTGAAGGTAAGCAAAATGGTATCCACGCTGTTGTCATCCAGAGGGATTTGCTCGCCCGGCAGGCTCAGCCACTCTACGCGTATTGGCGAGCGCTTCAGGTTCGGTAACGCTTTGCGTCGCATCCCCTCAGAAGGTTCCAACCCGTAGACGATCTCAACGGTGTCCGGATTGTAGAACTCCAGATTAATACCCGAGCCCATTCCCACCTCAAGCACGCGGCCTTTTGCCAATGGCACAAGTTGGCTGCGCAACTTCATAACCTGGCCCATTGAGCAGGCGCGATCTATGATGTGTGGCAGGATTCGTTCTTCGTAAAAGCTCATGCTTTTCACCATAATTGTTTTAAATCAATGGGTGCGACAATCTGCCCTATCGATTTTGCTACCATATCCAGTAGCATGCATTTTATCTGTCGGTAATAACAATATAACAATTAAAGCTAAGGCAGTGGCTGAACGGGTTTTCTTAGCTCGTTTATTGTGACGTTAACATTACCGGAGCGTTCCTATGGAACTAGATCCTCTCATCCTATCGCGAATCCAGTTCGCGTTTGTCGTGTCATTTCACGCCATTTTCCCAGTGTTTACCATCGGTCTTGCTTCGTACATAGCCGTACTTGAAGGGCTTTCGTTTAAAACGAGGAATCCGGTTTGGATGACGTTGTCCTCATTCTGGACCAAGGTATTTGCCGTGGTTTTCGGAATGGGTGTTGTATCCGGTATTGTGATGTCGTTCCAGTTTGGAACCAACTGGAGTAACTTTGCTCAGGCTTCCGCTAACTTTCTCGGCCCAATGCTGAGCTATGAGGTAATTACTGCCTTCTTCCTCGAAGCAGCCTTCCTCGGCGTATTGCTGTTCGGTCGGGATCGTGTTCCGGCGGGTGTTCACCTGTTTGCGGCGGTTATGGTCGCGACCGGTACTTTCATTTCTTCGTTCTGGATTCTTTCAGCGAACAGTTGGATGCACACCCCTGCTGGCACCGAACTGCGGGACGGGATGTTCTTCGTAACTTCCTGGAGCGAGGCAATCTTTAACCCGTCCTTCAAGTACCGTTTTGCTCACATGGTTACGGCCTCTTTCCTTACTGGCGGCTTCGTCGTCGCAGGCGTCAGCGCCTGGTATCTGCTGAAAGGGCGTGAAGTAGAAGCGAACCGCAAGGCACTCTCGATGTGTCTGTGGTTACTCTTGTTTCTTGCCCCCACGCAGGCGGTTATTGGTGATTTCCACGGGCTCAATACCCTTGAGCATCAGCCCATGAAAGTCGCCGCAATGGAAGGCAACTGGGAAACCTCGCCGAATGTTCCCCTGCTACTGTTTGCCATTCCGGATAAAGAAAGCCAGAGCAACTTATTTGAAATCGGTATTCCCGGTCTCGCCAGTCTTATTCTGACTCACGACTGGAATGGCAAGGTGCCAGGCCTTGAGGAGGTTTCTGTAGAAGAACAGCCACCTGTTGCCATTGTGTTCTGGTCGTTCCGCGTCATGGTCGGCCTCGGATTGCTGATGATCCTGTTCGCGTTAACAGGATTGGTTTTGCGGGCAGGTGATCGTTTCTGGCGCACTCGCTGGTTTCTTCAGGGCATGCGTTTTATGAGTGTTACGCCTTTCATTGCGGTGCTCGCCGGCTGGTTTGTGACGGAGATTGGTCGTGCTCCGTGGCTAGTGTACGGCATGATGACTCAAGCTGAAGCGGTAACACCGTCGCTCACCGGCGGCATGGCACTGTTCACACTGGTTGGTTACGTGGTGGTTTACTCTATGGTGTTCTCAGCGGGCGTCTATTACCTGATGCGCGTGCTCTACGTAGGGCTTGAGGATGATTATGACGAGGAGCCGGATCAGGCCGAGCGGCCGAAGCGGCCCCTCTCTGCCAGTCACGTGCCCTTTGAAGTGCGTGAAGGCTCAAAACCCAATCCAGCCAATCAGGGAGATCACTGATTATGGAACAGTTTGATCTTGTTTTGATCTGGGCATTTATCATCGGTTTTGGCGTTATCATGTATGTGTTGATGGACGGCTTCGATCTGGGCGTGGGAATCCTGTTCCCTTTCGCTCCGTCGGAGCAGGATAGGGATACGATGATGAACTCGGTTGCGCCCGTATGGGACGGCAACGAAACCTGGCTGGTGCTCGGCGGTGCCGGGCTCTTGGGTGCATTTCCTCTGGTCTACAGCATTTTGCTGCCGGCGCTATACATTGGTGTGTTTCTGATGCTGTCCGGTCTTATTTTCCGTGGCATTGCGTTCGAGTTCCGCTTTAAGGCGCGCAGCTCCCGTTATCTATGGAATTGGGCGTTCGCCGGAGGTTCCACTCTTGCAGCGTTTGCACAGGGTGTGGTCGTGGGCACCTACATTCAGGGTTATGAGACCGCTAATGGCGTGTTCACCGGCGGCGCTCTGGACTGGCTCACACCCTTTACGGTGCTGACGGGTCTCGGGCTGATTGCGGGTTACGCTTTGCTGGGCTCTACCTGGCTGATCCTGAAGACCGAAGGCCGGCTACAGGAATGGGCTTACAAGATCACCCTGCCCCTGCTCGCAGCGGTGCTGGTGGTCTTCGGTATTATCAGCGTATGGACTCCGTTCATTGACGATATGGTGCGTGAACGCTGGTTCAGCAACCTGAGTGTAATCTGGGTGCTGCCAATACTGACTCTGCTGTGTGCTTTCCAGATTTTTCGGACTGTTCGCAAAAGGAAGGAAGGCATGCCTTTTGTAGCCACTATGGGTCTGTTTATAACCACCTATCTGGGGCTTATTGTCAGTCGCTGGCCATACCTGGTGCCGCCTGATTATACCGTGTGGGATGCAGCCTCGGCTTACAACTCGCAGATGTTCCTGCTGATAGGCCTGGTGATTGTGATTCCTTTTGTGCTGGCTTACACAGCTTGGACCTATTGGGTATTCCGGGGCAAGGTACGTGCCGGCGAGGGTTATCACTAAGTGACCGAAATACAGGTCGAGAGCAGTGCTGTAAAGCGTTGGCTCTCGGGGCTTGCCAGCGGAAACCGGCGCTGGATTCAGGGCTCGGTTGCTGCCGGCACCCTCGCTGGCGTCGCTACCATCGTCCAGATGATATTTCTGGCCCGGATTGTTCATCTTGGTGTCATTGAGAAAGCGTCAGCCGCAGTGCTGGCGCCTCTTTTTGCCGGCCTTGTTCTGGCAATCGTTTCTCGTGCCGTTGCCCAAGGCATCCAGACCCACCTCGCAGCAAGATGCAGTGAACAGGTGCGTCGCACCGCACGCCGGCAGATTCACCGGCACTGGCGCAACAGCGGTCCCCTCGTACTGGGGCAAACGTCTGCCGGCAGTCTGGCGCGGGAGTGGATTGACCACGTTGATGCCCTGCACGGCTACTTTTCCCGCTTCCTTCCGCAGATGACGCTGTCTCTTATTGTGCCTTTGATGATTCTGGCCCTTGTGTTCTATCTGGACTGGCTCGCTGGAATTTTCCTGCTACTTTCTGCCCCACTGATTCCCCTTTTTATGGCGCTTGTGGGAATGGGAGCTGAGAAGCTTAACCAGCAGCATTTCGAGATTATCAGCCGGCTGTCTGGCCAGTTCCTGGATAAGGTTCGAGGGCTGACCACGTTACAGCTGTTCGGGCAAACTGACAGCGCTGCAGAATTGATTCAACAGAGGTCAGATCACTACCGCAGGATTACGCTGAAAACGCTTCGTGTTGCGTTTTTATCATCAGCGGTTCTGGAGTTTTTCGCATCAGTGGCCATCGCAGTCATTGCCATTTACATCGGCTTTGGTCTTCTGGGGTATATCACCTATGGGCCATCCTCGGATCTAACGCTGTTCTCCGGCCTGTTGATTCTGCTGCTTGCACCAGAGTTCTTTCAGCCGTTGCGCACGCTTTCCCAGTACTATCATGACCGCGCCGCCGCTCTCGGCGCTGGTGCAGAGATTCTGGCAAGGCTCGGTGATAAACCAGCACCCAATCCCTTGGCGGGCGGCAACGAAGACACAGTCGACTATAGGCCTTCAGTCAGCAATCAGGTTACGCGCCGCGAGTTGATTGAACTGAATTCTGTATCGCTTACACTGCGCGCAGACCACCCAATCCTCAGTGATGTCTCGCTGACCATCGGTAAAGGTGAGGTTATTGCTCTCACTGGCCCTTCGGGGAGTGGCAAGTCCACCCTCTTGCATCTTCTGGCGGGTTTTCTTACGCCGGATAACGGCGACATCGGTCTGTTTGGTAAACAGGCGGGAAGCTTCGCCTTTGGCTGGCTTGGCCAGAGTGGTTTTCTCGTTCACGGAACCTGGGCCGATAACCTTCGGCTCACCAGCCCGGATGTATCCGATGTGGCTATTGAAACCGCGCTGCGCAACGTGGGCCTTGGCCCTCTGCTGGATAGCCGCGAGGAAGGTATTTTCAGCAAGGTTTCAGAGGATGGCCAGGGTCTTTCCGGAGGCCAGGCACGACGCCTGAGCCTGGCGAGAATTTTCGTCGCGGATTACGACGTTATCCTTCTCGATGAACCCACAGCCGGGCTCGACAGCGACAGTGAGATCTTTGTGCTGGAGGCGCTGCACAAGCTGGCGCTGGCAGGCAAAACACTGATTTTCTGCACCCATCACCACGCGCTTCTGGTTCTTGCCAACCGGGTACTTTTGGTCTCTGGCGGGGAGGTGACAGATGTCTGAGCTGAAACCCTGGCTAAAGCTGATCTATGCACGCCCTGGAAGGCTTTTAATCGGCGCCTTGCTGATGTTGGCTGCCCTGCTCTCGGGTCTCGGGCTGTTGGCGCTCTCTGGCTGGTTTATCACTGAAACGGCACTGGTTGGCCTTCTGCTTGCGGCCAGCCTGCCGGCCACCATCAACTTGTATGTACCTGGCGGCGGTATACGGTTTTTTGCAGTTTCGCGTACGGTTTCCCGTTATCTGGAGCGGCTGTATAACCACGATACGGTGTTAAGGCTCTTAACCGATATTCGTGTCGCACTGTTTCGCAAACTGGCCTCTGCCGACCGTGGTCGAAGGCGCGAGCTAACCGGCGCGCAGTGGCTGTCCCGGCTGACCAACGATGTTGACGCGCTGGATACACTGTACTTGCGCCTGATCGCTCCCGCTGCGCTTGCCGCTTTTGTCACCCTGCTCATAATGGTTCTGGCAGCGGTACTTTTTGATAGTGTGATCGCGATCGGAATCGCGCTGATACTTGGCGTCGCATTTCTGTTGGCGACGCTGGCTGTCTACCTGCGTACCGCAAAGATCACGTCGCGCCAGAGTGATCAGCAAGAATCGCTGCGTACCGCAGTTATTGAACACCTGGAGGGCTTTGCTGAACTGACCGCCGCTGGTCGTACCGGCAAACACGGTGCATGGCTTCTGCGTCAGGCGCACCAATCCTCATCCGGGCAGGTAAAGGCAGATTCCCGCGTTGGCTGGCACCAGGCCGGTTCGAATTTACTGATTAACCTGGCTGCAGTGTTTGCGCTCTGGAGCGGTTTTGCTTTGTTTCGCTCGGGCGTGATTTCCGGCCCGGTTCTGGTGTTACTGCCTATTGCGCTGCTTGGGCTCGCTGAAGCCTACGGCATGCTGCCGGAAGCTTTTGGTAAGCTGGGTGCTACACAAGCTTCTGCCGCACGCCTGAATCGGGATTGCAGGGAAGATGATTCCAGGGTTGCAGCAGAAATCATTGCCCTGCCTGAGGGCGGTGCCCTGATAGCGAACGATCTAACGGTAAAATACCCGGAAAACGCGCCGCTTTTCACGCACTTTGATTTGCAGATAAAAACAGGCGAACGAGTGGGTATCCTGGGGCATTCCGGGAGTGGAAAATCGTCCCTGGCAGATGTTTTCTCGGGACTTTTGATTCCTTCAGGTGGGGCCTGCGCCAGCGTACCCTGTGCCTATCTCACACAAAAAACCGTGCTGTTCGAAGATACCTTGCGGGCCAATCTGTTATTGGGTTCACCCGATGCAACCGAAGCGGAACTTTGGCGTATTCTGGAAATGGTTGACCTGGCTGAACGGTTTCGTTCAGAGGTTGATCAACTCGATACCTGGCTGGGGAGTTCCGGTAGCCGGCTTTCCGGCGGCGAGGCGCGACGTGTTGCTCTTGCCCGGGTACTTATGAGCCCTGCCCCGCTATTGATTCTGGACGAACCGTTTACCGGGGTGGATAAGGTCACAAGAGAAAGGATTACCCGGCAAATTGATGCCTGGCTTGAAGGCAGAACAGTCATCAGCCTGGCACACGGTCCGGATGCCCTGCCGTGCACCGACCGTGTGATTCATTTGGGGGTTTAAAACGCCACTGTTAGCGGGTTTCAACCACCTCAAACGTCAGACCTGCTTTGCTGGTCAGTCGCTCCAGCAACTTGTCGTTCAGCACTGATGCAGGAGTCCAGAAACCACCAGCTTGATCAGCCGGGATATCGAACGCCAGGCACATGCCGGCCTCGCCAAGCATCTTGCTGGTGGAGCCGTAGCCCGGGTCCGCATCACCGGTCACTTTCGTGATCATGGTTTTGCCATCCTGGGTGCGCCCTACAAAGCGCAGATCGTAGAACCCGGCCTTCTGGGCTTCCGGGGTCGGGCCCTCACCTGGCTGGGGTACAAACTTTTCAACCAGCCAGCGCGAAGGTTTGATAGCAGATGCCGTGAAAAAACCTGCCAGCGCAGCGATAATACCGTAAGCCGTCAGGCGCCCTTTGGTTCCACTGCCCGTCATCATGGCTTCGTCGTAGGTAAATTCCTTGCCGTAACGAGCGCTTTGCATGGCGTTAGAACGGTGTACGATGCGGGTGTTGATTGCGCCCATTACAAACGGCGCCAGCCACACGTTAAATGTTTTGTCGAACTCTGCCCCTTTCAGGCTTGGCTGACGCACTGTTGAACGGTGCTCCGGCGGGCAGATAGAGAACGGGTTGGCCAGCTCTTTGCGCAGTTTCGGATCTGCTGCGGCTTCTTTGGCTACGTTCATCATTGAAGCAACGGTGCCACCGGAAAGACCGCCTTTCACGACTTTCACCCGCATGCGCACATCAAGGCAGGGCTCACCGAATGTTTTTTCAGCCTGTTGCTGCAGGAACCACACGCCCATATCCGACGGAATGGAGTCAAAACCGCAGCAATGCACAATTCTTGCTCCCGATTTTTTTGCCTGGTCCTCATAGCGATCCACCATACGGCGAATCCACTGCACTTCTCCGGTCAGATCGCAGTAATCGGTGCCTGTCTCTACGCAGGCTTTAACAAGAGGCTCGCCATACAAGGCGTAGGGTCCGACCGTAGAGATAACTACGCGAGTTTGCTCACACATAGCCTTCAGTGCACGGTCGTCAGTGGCATCTGCCAGAATGACCGGCAGTTCACCTGCATTGCTCCCCAAACCGGACTTAAGCTCGCTGAGCTTGGATTCAGAACGCCCGGCAATGGCCCACTTGACCTCACCTGCAACACCGTATGAATCGAACAAATATTGCGTAAGTATCTGGCCAACGAAACTGGTAGCTCCGAAGACAACCAGATCGTAGGTTGTATCTGTTGGTTTAGTCATTGCCTGTCCTTCGGTCTAAGGAATATCGATTTTGAATCAGCGCACGTTGGAGAGAGCTGAGAAGTCGTAATGATCTGATCTTAACAGCTTTGCACCCGGGTTCTAACTTCACGCTGACAACCTGGTCGACGTCGTCACGGCCAATCGCACAGCCTGGTGTATCAGGCACACTGATAAACACCGATCAAATGAATACCCGGAGAACATGCATTGACCACTTTCCTCCTGATACTCAGTCTGCTTCTCGCCATGTTCAGCGGTCTTCTGTGCTGGCAAGTTATGGAACAGCGTAAACTCATCTCCCGGGTGATGGCTCAGACGATGGAAAACGATCCGCAGTCTCACCTTGAGAACGAGCCAGACCTGGTCCTCACGCTGAAAGTACTGAATCCGATTGCCGTGGCGAAGCGTAAATCCCGTTCTGCCCGCGTTCTGGCAGACAAACTCCCCGTGATGATTCGCAAAATGGTCTACCAGGGAGTCATGAAAGAGCTGGAAGAAGAGATGGTCGAGCGTGGAATTGACGTGGAAATGCACATTGAGTATCGCTAGGAGAACCGCACTGTGATTAATCAGGCAGCCTTCTCGTTTTTCCTGCTATTAACGGCCTTGGTTGGCTTGAGCTACACATTCTTGCAGCTTCAACGCACCAGAACTCTGGTACGCGCGCTGAACTCGCATCGCATCGCCACTATCAGCGCGATTCAGAAACGCCGGATGGATATTTACGAAGTTCGAAACCGGGCCAAGCTTCTTGAAGACACTGTGTCCGGCGGCGCTAGCGCAGTCGAAAAAATGCACAGGTTGATTTCGACTACGACGTTTAGCCTCGTGGATCATCTCTCGAAGGACGACAAATTCCGGCAGAACGCCCGTAAGGCCCGTAAAACCCATGACCACACCAGCAAACAGGTTTACCACGCAGTGCGCACCACCAATAAAGCAATTCACATTCTGGCTGACACACTGTTTATCAGTAAGGCAGAAAAGCGGGTGATATCGAGAAATGGTAAGCGCGAAAAGCCAACAGAGAGCGATCAGTAACCAAAACCGCTTGTCAGTTCTTTCTGATGCGCCTGAGTATGACATCAACGGTAACGGTAAGTGATTCAAGTTCTGCTGCGCGCGCCAAGCCGTCCGCATTGGCGCGATAAAGATGCGGCGTCATGGCCAGCAGATCGGCGATGGAGCCCTTGTCGGGCAGCGCCAGGGTGTAGCGAATAACGGATGTATCGAGGTTCGTGAACCCTTCGGGCATCGCCTTCTGATCTGGCCGTGGCGCCCGCAGTTCCGGATAAATGATTTCCCGAAGCTCACGAAGATGGTCTACCCCGGCATCCATCTGGACGATCTCCCCACCTGATTTCAGCACTCGTGCGAACTCCGGATACACCGGGAAGCCAAACAGGCACAGAATGCGATCCAGTGTTTCCGGCAGCACAGGCAGGTTGGCGTTACTCCCGACAACCCAGGAGGAGCTCTTGTCCTGTTTAGCGGCTGATAATACGGCCCATTTGGATATATCCAGCCCCATCAGGGCAAGATCTATTATTTCGGGTGTGCTGTGAGCGAGTTGGCGCATGTAATACCCCTCCCCGCACCCCGCATCCAGGCAGTTTATGGAGGATTCATTGAATTCTTCGTGGAACACTGCGCGGCTCATAGCGTCTGCCAGGGGTTGATAAAACCCCGAACTCAAAAAGCGCTGGCGCGCCGCCACCATTTCCTTGTTGTCGCCCGGATCTTTGGAGCGCTTATTTTGCACAGGCAGCAGGTGAATATAACCCTGGCGGGCAATGTCGAAACTGTGGCCGTTAGCGCAGCGCCAACTCCTGCCAGAGATCTGCAGCGCAGAACCGTCGAGTGGGCAAGCAAGAGCTTCAAACGGACTGATGGTCATTGCAATATATCCGATAGAACAAAAGGCATGCGGGTTTGCTTCAACAGTTTAAGACTCTGCAACAAAAAAGACACCCGAAGGTGCCTTTTTTGTTGCCTGACAGAAAGTTACAGAACTTTCTTCAGCTCTTCTTCAAGTTGCGGTACTGCTTCAAACAGATCCGCGACCAGGCCGTAATCGGCAACCTGGAAGATCGGCGCTTCTTCATCCTTGTTGATCGCAACGATCACCTTGGAATCAGACAT
>TARA_R110002110_G_scaffold25867_16_pt1 | contig 11143 bp, 13 predicted proteins | sample TARA_R110002110 | Tara Oceans TARA_R110002110 (sample SAMEA4397330) | marine metagenome | biome: Polar Biome; feature: [SRF] surface water layer (ENVO:00010504); material: water (ENVO:00002006), including particulate matter (ENVO:01000060) such as... | depth 5 m
GCCGCCACGGTCATCGGTGACGGTTTCATAGGCGATCGCCGTGACTCCGGATTTCAGCAGATCACGCGTCTGGGCCGGATCGGGGGCAAGATGCAGATAGGTGAACAGCACCTGGCCTTCGCGCAGCATGGCGCGCTCGGTCGGCTGCGGTTCCTTGACCTTCACGATCATGTCGGACGCCGCAAAAACCTCTGCCGCTCCGGCGGCAATTTCGGCCCCGGCAGCGATGTAGTCGGCATCCGGAAACCCCGATCCCGCCCCTGCGTTCGTCTCGATCAGCACCGTATGGCCATGCGCCACGGCCTCATGCACCGCATTGGGTGTCATACCAACGCGAAATTCCTGCGGCTTGACTTCTTTTGGGCAACCGATTTTCATATGAACCTCCTTGTTTCAGGGAAGATAATTGCGCCAATCCGGCAAAATTGCTTTGTTTTTTGCGTGACGAAAGAACGATTTTGACGTAACAATGAGCGACTTTTGGTGACTTGTTGAAAGAAAGCACTCGCATCATGGATATTGACGCAACAGACCGCCGAATCTTGACTGTGTTGCAGAAGGAAGGCCGCATCACCAACGCCGAGTTGTCCGAACGGATCAACCTGTCGCCGTCGGCCTGCCACCGCCGCGTGCAACGCCTTGAGGAAGATGGCTATATCGCCGGCTACGTTGCTCTGCTCAACACCCGCAAGATGGCGCGCCCCACAACGGTTTTTGTCGAAATAACGTTGCAGGGCCAGGCCGATGATGTGCTCGACCATTTTGAGCGTGAGGTCGCAAAAGTGCCCGACATCATGGAATGTCACCTGATGGCGGGTTCGGCCGATTATCTGCTGAAGGTGCTGGTGCAGGACACTGACGATTTTGCCCGCATCCACCGCCAGTATCTGGCGCGTCTGCCGGGGGTGGCGCAGATGCAGTCGTCCTTTGCGTTGCGCACCGTGCTGAGCACGACTGCGATTGCCGTTTGACGCGCCGCCGACCCCCGCCGCCGACCCCGCCGCCAACCCGCCGCCTTGCCCTCAGATCTGACGTTTGCGCAGGTGTCGTTGCAGGCACCAGATCAGGGCTGCGACATAAGTCAGGTCGATCAGCGCCATCAGCAGCCAGAAGCGCGACACCATCAGTCCCACAACGACCGCAGCGCCGACCAGCACCAAAATTGACTTTTCGCGCGGCACACGCAGCGCCTTGGAAGATATGGTCGGGATCTTGCTGATCATCATCCAGGCAACAAGACCCATCCACAGCCCGTAGGCAAAGGGGTAGCCGCGCGCATCTATCAAGCCATACTGCGTCAGGAACAACGGCAGCAGCGCAAGCATTGCCCCCCCCGGTGCCGGAACGCCGACAAAATGCGGTTTGCCCGCGGGCGGCGGGTCATCGCGGCTGACATTGAACCGGGCGAGGCGCAGGCAGGCGCAGGAGGCAAAGATCAGCACGAACATCCAGCCGGTCGCAAAATCGCGTGACAGGGCATATTGATAGACCAGAATGCCGGGTGCGACGCCGAAATTGACAAAATCCGACAGGCTGTCCAACTCGCCCCCGATCGAGCTGGCCGCGTTCAGCCGCCTGGCCAGCAAACCGTCAAGCCCGTCAATCGCAGCGGCGAAGATAATCAGCACCGCGGCAATGTCGAAGCGCCCGATCAGCACAAAACGGATCGAAGTCAGCCCTGCGCTCAGCCCCAGAATGGTGACCATGTTGGGCAGTAGCATCGTGAGCGAAAGGCTGTCGCGCCGGCGTTCTGACATGATCTACCTCTCGCGCCCCTGACGGCGCGGTTCCGCGCTCGTCAGGTCGGCCAGAATGGTTTCGCCAGCCACCATCGTTTGTCCTAGGCAGACCATCGGGGCCACGCCGTCGGGCAGATAGACATCGAGACGGGAGCCGAAGCGGATCATGCCAAAGCGATCCCCGGTCTGAAGCCGCGCGCCTTCGGGCACCTCGCAGACGATGCGACGCGCCACGAGGCCGGCAATCTGCACCACGGCAATTTCGCGCCCGTCGTCCAGTCTGATCACCAGGGCGTTGCGTTCGTTGTCCACACTCGCCTTGTCGAGCGATGCATTCAGGAACTTGCCCGGCCGGTAGGCAATTTTCGTGATCTCACCGGTTACCGGCAGGCGGTTCACATGGCAGTTGAACACGTTCATGAACACCGAAACCCGCATCATCGGATCGGGGCCCATGCCAAGCTCTTGCGGTGGAACGGCCGGTTCGATCAGCGAAATCACGCCATCGGCCGGGCTGATGATCAGCCCGTCGCGCGTCGGTGTGATGCGCGCGGGGTCGCGAAAGAAGTAGTAGCACCAGATCGTCAGCCCGAGGCCAAGCCAGCCCAGCGGTTGCCAGATCAGGAAAAAAACCACAGTCACCGCCGCAAAGATCGGGATGAAACGCCAACCCTCGCGGTGAATGGGCTTGATAACGGTTGAGAGCATGCTGGAGGACATCGGGAATGCGCCTTTGGATTGATCTGTGCGCCGTCTTGCACAGAATGGGTACGATAACAATCTTTCCGGCTGGAATGGAAGAAGCAGACATCCGAAACGCTGCGGAAAAAGTTGGGGCTTGCTTGACAATTTCGGGAAATGGCGCATCCTCCGGGGATATTTTGAAAGCCCTTTTCAGTATGAGGTCATAAATGCCACCTGCTTCCCGCCTTGGCGACATGCATGTCTGCCCGATGGTTACACCGGGGGTGCCGCCGATCCCGCATGTCGGCGGCCCGATTACGGGTCCAGGTGCGCCGACCGTTCTTGTCGGTAAAATTCCGGGTTCAGTGATCGGCGATGTCTGCGTCTGCGTCGGCCCGCCCGATGCCGTCGCCAAGGGCTCAGCCACTGTCATGATGTGCAAGAAGCCCTCGACCCGGATGGGCGACATGTCGGCGCATGGCGGCAGTATCGTCGTCGGGCTGCCGACGGTCATGGTCGGCGGGTAACGGTTCCAGAGGGCCGGCGCATCCGGGTTCAGGCCGCCACGCCACCAGGATAGCCCCCCGAACGCAATGGATCCAACGCCTGTCGGGTTTGGCACCACCGGACAAAGGCCTGTTGTTCCGGGAGGTACAGGCCGCGCATGGCTGGTCACTTTCGAACAGGAGGCGAGGCTGGGGGGGGGCATTCGGCAAAAGAAAAACCCCCAGGCTCTCGCGTGGGGGTTGATCGTCAGCGGGTTGCCCCGCCAGTGTTCGCTCAATCGATCTTAGAGACCGCCTTCACGTTGGGCTTTTTTGCGCGCGAGTTTGCGCGCACGCCGGATCGCTTCGGCTTGCTCACGGGCTTTTTTGACGGAGGGCTTCTCGAAATGTTGCTTGAGCTTCATTTCGCGGAACACGCCTTCGCGCTGGAGCTTTTTCTTGAGGGCCCGGAGGGCCTGTTCGACGTTATTGTCGCGGACGCTGACCTGCATGTGGTTTTCACCACCTTTCTAAGTTAAATTTGCACGGGTGTGCAGGCTTGGCGCTGATAGCAAACCGCGCGGCACTTGTCTACTGCGGCTCTACCACGGCTCCATTGCAGCAAAATATAAGGCGGAATCAGATGAAAACCGAAAATCAGGCGGAAACCGGGGCAGATACCGGTGAGGAAGCCGCCAAAACGGCAATTTTGCAGGCGGCACTGCCGCTTGTGCCCTTTGACGGCTGGTCTGATCAGACGTTTCGTGCGGCGGTTGCTGATTCGGGCGTGGCATCTGGCCTGGCAAAGGCATTGTTTCCGCGCGGCGGCATCGACCTTGCGTTGGGGTATCACCGGCAGGGGGATACCCGGATGACGGAAAGGCTGGCGGGAGAGGACCTGAGCGTGATGCGCTATTCCGCCCGCGTGGCCCATGCCATCCGCGCACGGCTGGATCTGGTGCAGGACAAGGAACTGGTGCGCCGGGGAACGACATTGTTTGCGCTGCCGCAACACGCGGCGGAGGGGGCAAAGGCAATCTGGGGCACTGCTGATGCAATCTGGAAGGCACTGGGCGACAGCAGCGAAGATTTCGAATGGTACTCGAAACGCGCGACGCTTTCAGCGGTTTACGGGTCAACCGTGCTGTTCTGGCTGGGCGATGACAGCCCCGGTCACGCTGCAACCTGGGCCTTTCTGGACCGGCGGATCGAAAATGTGATGCAAGTCGAGAAACTCAAGGCGGGGCTGCGCGACAATCCCGTGGTCAGTGCCTTGCGCAAGGGGCCGTTTTCAGGTGTCTTTGACAGGGTTGGCAGCTTGCGAAAACCCCAGAGCCAGGATGATCTGCCGGGGCACGGCCGGGGCTGACCCGACCTGAAAACCAAACCTGAAAGCCCGGCCAGAAGGCCCGGCCAGAAGGCCCGGCCAGAAAGCCCGGCCAGAAGGCCAAACCTGAAAGGAACACCATGTCTCTGCCCCACACGATGCAGGCAATTGAAATCACACAGCCTGGCGGGCCAGAGGTGTTGCAGCGCTGCACCGTTCCGGTGCCGGTGCCGCGCCATGGGCAGATCTTGATCCGCGTGGCCTGGTCCGGGATAAACCGCCCCGATGCGCTGCAACGCGCTGGCAGCTATGCGCCACCGCCCAATGCCTCGCCCTTGCCGGGACTGGAATGTTCCGGGCATGTCGCCGCCGTCGGGGCCGGGGTGACACGCTGGCAAGTCGGCGATGCGGTGTGCGCGCTGCTGCCCGGTGGCGGCTATGCCGGATATGCGCTGACCCAGGCAGACCATTCGCTGCCCGTACCCGCCGGATTGCCGCTGCGCGAGGCGGCCTGTCTGCCCGAAACCTGCTTCACCGTCTGGTCGAACGTCGTCATGCGCGGCGGGTTGATGGCCGGCGAGCGGTTTTTGGTTCATGGCGGCAGCTCTGGCATCGGTACCACGGCGATACAGATCGCCCGCGCCCTAGGCGCGCGGGTTTTCACCACGGCCGGTAGTGCCGAAAAATGCCAAACCTGCCTGGTGCTGGGGGCGGAAAGGGCGTTGAACTACCGCGACGAAGATTTCGTCGCGATGATGAAAGAGGCCGGCGGCGCGCAGTTGATCCTTGATATGGTCGGGGGCTCTTACCTGCCGCGCAATGTCCGAAGCCTCGCCGATGATGGCCGCCTTGTGCAGATCGCCTTTCTGACCGGCCCCAGGGTCGAGTTGAACTTTGCCGAAGTGATGATGCGCCGGCTGACGATTACCGGCTCGACCCTGCGCCCACAGTCTGACCACGCCAAAGCGCGGATTGCCGCAGAGGTGGAAGAAAAGGTCTGGCCGATGATCGCCCGCGGTGCGTTGCACCCGGTGATCGACAGTGAATTTCCGCTGGCCGAGGCCGCCGCCGCCCATGCACGCCTGGAAAGCAGCGGCCATATCGGCAAGATCGTTCTGAAAGTCGCGTAGCGAAGGGGCTGCCGGGGGGGAGGGGCACAGCCACCGTTTGACAGCCCGCAAACCCGAAGGCCCCGAATCGCCAAGGGGCCTTTGGGCGGTTTGCTCAGCGCACCGCGCCCAATGTCGCATCGGTCATCGAGCAATCGCGGATCGTGTCGCGCCCGCATTGGCGCGGTGTCAGGTCTTTGGTCAGGCAGATGCGCACCTCCTGGATCATTCCGGCCTTGCAGGTCACTGTGACCATATCAGGTGCCAGCGCCGGGTTCTTTTCCAGGAATGCCTGCTCGATCACCGATGCCGGGAGGCGCAATGTCTTGTCCAGCTTTGAAAACAGGGGCGGTATCGTCACGCTGCCGTAGGCCTTGCGCGCGGTTGCGAAATAGCCTTCTGCGGTCAGCCCGGCGCACCGGCCGTGTTTTTTCCATTCGTACCAGGCCAGACCGCCGCTGCCCATGATGTCGGCCATCGCGGCAGACTGGCGCCGAGACGGGTCGCGCGCGGTCGTGCGGCAATAGGAAGGCCAGCCGTTTTCATACTGCGGCCACAACCCGTGCAGCGTGAACGTCAGGTTTTTGCCGGGGCGGCACTGGTCTTCGCCGCGCGCGTCGCCTTCCAGGGCGCACCAGTTCGAAGACCAACTCAGCGACATCACATAATAGTCGAAATCGCCCGCCGCCTCGCCTTCAGCTCGGGCCAAACTGGTTGAAAATGCGGCAACCAAAGCAATTACACCCACAAAAACCCGCATTTTCTCTTTCCTCCGCCTGTCTGGCGCTTTATACGGCACGTGACTTCCCCCGAAAACGAGAAGACGCGAGGCCCCGCCCGCAGCCGTTTTCCCGGCATGGAAGGGAATTGTAAAGGAGTGTTGCGATGAACAAGCCACTGATGTCCAAAGCAACCGCCGTCTGGCTGGTGGACAACACGACGCTGACCTTCAAACAGGTCGCCGAATTCTGCGGGCTGCACGAGTTGGAAATCCAGGGCATTGCCGACGGCGATGTCGCCACGGGTGTCAAAGGCTTTGATCCGGTGTCGAACAACCAGTTGGATGCGATCGAGATCGAGCGTGGTCAGAAAGACCCGATGTATCGCCTCAAGTTGAAGTTCAACGCTTCGGCCGTAGGCGAAGAAAAACGCCGCGGCCCGCGCTACACACCGTTGTCCAAACGTCAGGATCGTCCGGCATCCATTCTGTGGCTGGTCAAGTTCCACCCCGAATTGACCGATGGTCAGATCGGCAAGCTGGTTGGCACCACCAAGCCGACGATCCAGGCGATCCGTGAGCGCACACATTGGAACATCGCCAACATCACCCCGATTGACCCGGTGGCGCTTGGCCTTTGCCGCCAGACCGAACTGGACGCCGCCGTTCAGGTCGCCGCACGCCGCAAAGCGGCTGAAGGCACCGTAATGACGGACGACGAACGCCGCAAGCTGGTCTCGACAGAGCAGTCGCTGGGGATGCCGGATGAGCCGAAAATGCCGTCTTCCATCGCCGGGCTTGAAAATTTCACCCTGACCGAACGCGAAGAAAAACCGGCTGACTATTCGGATGCTGAAAGCTTCTTCAATCTGCCCGACAGCGATGACAAAGACGACGACGACGACGACGACGACGACAAGTAAATCGCCCCATCAGAAGATTTCAGACCCCTGGGCAGCACCGGGGGTTTTTCTTTGGGCGTCAGCCGCGCGGCCCGAGCACCCTCGATGCCCATTCCCGGGTCTGCTCGCGCCGGGCGCGTGCCACGGGCACCTCGTCACCACCTTGAAGGACAACCTGCCAACGGTCGCGCTTTCGATCCAGCCGCTTCAGGGCCTGGGCCGAGACCCAGTGCGAGCGGTGAACACGCAGACCGAGATCGGCGGGCAGGGCCGCTTCCGCCTCTGCCATGCGACCGCGCAGCAGCTGGCACTCTCCCGCCCTGTTGCGGACCTCGATATAGTGCTCGACGGCGCGGATGGCCCAGATATCCTCTTTTTGAAACCGCTGTCCGAAAAGGGTCAGCATCTTAGGGCGGTCGGCAACCGGCGCGGGTTCTGGTGCCGGCACCGCGATTGCGGGTGACGTGGTTTCGACTGTGGTTTCGACTGGGGTCCCGACTGGGGTTTGCGGCAGATTGCGCGGTGCCGGCGTTGAAGCAGGGTGTCCGGGGGCCATTTCTGTATTGGTCTCACCCCGGATATTCCTGAGGCACGGTTGCAGCAAAAACGAAACGAAAACCAGTTCGACGACAAAGAATACGATAAAGTGAAAGGTATAGAGTGTCGTCAGGTCTTTGGCCGTCACACCACCGAGTTCAAGCAGTTGCCCCTGAAGTATCACGGAACTTGCGGTAGCAAATGTTGCAATGGGCCAGAGCAGAAATGTGGTTGGCCGCATCCCGACCTTGTCCATCAACACAATGCCGCCGAAATAGATTGAAAGATAGATGAAGCTCCCCGGAATGAAAATCAGGGTGTTCGTCATGATATCCATATCATAAATATGGTTGAAGGGCTTCAGCGCCATGACCAGTAGAAGAACCAACAGAAAATAGCCGACAAAATACCTGTGGCGCATCAACTGTAGCAGTTCATGACGCGTCAAGTGCACGGTGCTGCCATTCGCAACAAGGATATGCATCTTATTCCATTGGCCTGTGTGTGTTCGGTCTATCGTATATTGTGAAAATGGGATCGGGGCGGTTTGACCGCATGTGATTTTCCCCAGAGTGTGTGCCGATCCCGCCCCTCTCTCCAAATGGTTTATCATAATTATATTACGGGCATATCCAGGGTTGGCAAGCACCGGGATCAGAACGATGGCGCACCAGAATATGACGATTGAGATTATTTGATCATCGTCGTCAGCGCGTTTGCACACCGGCATTCAATCCCGGATCGCGCATCGAAGGCCGGATGATCCCGGTCAGGTGGATTGTCTTGAATCCAGGTGAACTGTCTTGAAATGCGTCACCGGCTATTCAAAAACGTCGGCGCGCGCGCAGGGCCGCGCCGATTGTTCCGTCGTCCAGATAGTCCAACTCGCCACCAATCGGCACGCCCTGCGCCAGCGAACTGATCGAAACGCCGCTCCGTTCCAGCGCGTCGGCAATGTAATGGGCTGTCGTCTGGCCATCGACTGTGGCATTCAACGCCAGGATGATTTCCCGGACACCTTCATCAGCCACCCGCGCCACGAGGGCCGGAATGCGCAGATCTTCGGGACCGACGGCATCAAGTGCCGACAACGTGCCGCCGAGCACATGGTAACGGCCCTTGAAGGCGCCGCCGCGTTCGATCGCCCAAAGGTCGGCGACATCTTCGACCACACATATTTCGCCAGTCGTCCGCCGTTCATCCGCGCAGATCGCGCAGATCTCTGAACTGCCGATGTTACCGCAACAGCGGCAATCGCGCGCCTGGGCGGCCACCTGCGCCATCACCTGCGCCAGCGGTGCCATCACCGCGCTGCGTTTTTTCAACAGCATCAGCACAGCCCGCCGGGCGGAGCGCGGGCCAAGGCCGGGCAGGCGCGCCATCAGGTCGATCAACTGTTCTATGTCGCGCGGGGCCTCGGTCATTTGCCGGGGGTCCGTTCAGAACGGCAGCTTGAAGCCGGGCGGAAGGCCAAGACCTTCGGTCAGCTTGCCCAACTCGCGCTGGCTGCGGTCGGCCGCCTTGGCCTGGGCATCCTTGACCGCGGCCAGAATAAGGTCTTCGACAACCTCCTTTTCCGACGCGACAAAAATCGACGGGTCGATCTCCAACCCGGTCAGGTCGCCCTTAGCCGTGGCGCGCGCCCTGACCAGCCCGGCACCGCTTTCACCGATCACGACGATCTGCGACAGCCCCTCCTGCATCTCGGCCATTTTGCCTTGCATCTCCTGCGCGGTCTTCATCATTTTGGCCATATCGCCAAGCCCGCCCAAACCTTTCAGCATCGTCATTCTCCAAAACCATTTCCGCGGATGTAAGAAGCGCCGTCACCCGGCACAATCGTTCAGTTTTCTTCGAACGGGTCCCATTCATCTTCGACTTCCGGCAGCGCCTCGAAGGCGGCTTCGGAAACGACATCCCGTATCTTTATCTCCACCTTGCCAAACGCAGCGATCACAGCCTGCACCAAAGGGTTCTCCCTGGCTTTCAGAACGGCGGCTGCTTCATCCCTGTCTTTGTCTTCGGCTATGGTCTTGCCGCCGCCGGTGTTGACGACGGTGATCGCCCAGCGCTGCCCCGTCCAACCCTGAAGGCGGGCGGCAAGGCGGGCGGCAAGGTCGCGCGGGGCCTCGGATGTCGGTTCAAACTCTATCCGGCCGGGCGCGTACCTGGCGAGCCGCAGCGTGGTTTCGACCTCGACCAGCAATTTCATATCGCGGCGTTCGCGGATCAGACCGACTACCTGGGCAAAGCTGGCGTAAAGCGCGGGAAAGGCATCTGCCGGGGCAAGGGCCTGTGCCTGCCCGGACATGGCGGCACCGCGCACCGGCGACATCGCGGGGCCGTGCAGCCGCGTCATCGGGGCATGAACTACACCCCCGCCGCCGCCCGCAGGTACACCGCCGCCCGGCGAGGGCTGCGGCGCCGACTGCAATTTACGGATCAGGGTTTCAGGGTCCGGCAGGTCGGCTACATGCGTCAGCCGGATCACCGCCATCTCGGCCGCCATCATCGCGTTGGGGGCAATCGCCACTTCTTCCAGCGATTTCAGCAACATCTGCCACATGCGGCTGAGAACGCGTATCGGTAGCCGGGCAGACATGTCCAACGCCCGCGCGCGCTCGTCCGGCGGGGTGGTCGGGTCTTCCGCGGCCCCGGGCGTGATCTTGACAACCGACAGCCAATGCGTGATTTCCGCAAGATCGCGCAGAACGGCCATCGGGTCGGCCCCATCGGCATATTGGCCCGCAAGTTCCGACAAGGCGGCGGCCGCATCGCCGCGTACGATCATGTCGAACAGATCTAGCACACGGCCCCGGTCGGCGAGGCCCAGCATGGCGCGCACTTGTTCGGCGGTGGTTTCACCCGCGCCATGGCTGATTGCCTGATCCAGCAGTGAGGTCGCGTCGCGGGCAGAGCCTTCGGCGGCACGGGTGATCAGCGCCAGCGCGTCCTCGGCGATTTCGGCTTTTTCGCCAGCGGCAATCTTTTTCAGCAGGGCAATCATAACCTCGGGTTCGATCCGCCGCAGATCGAAGCGCTGGCAGCGCGACAGAACCGTCACCGGAACCTTGCGGATCTCGGTGGTGGCAAAGATAAATTTCACATGGGCGGGCGGTTCCTCAAGCGTTTTCAGCAGGGCATTGAAGGCGCTGGTGGAAAGCATGTGAACTTCGTCGATGATGTAGATCTTGTAGCGGGCGCTGGCGGCGCGGTAATGTACCGAATCGATGATTTCGCGAATGTCGCCGACGCCGGTGCGGCTGGCAGCGTCCATTTCCATCACGTCGACATGGCGGCCCTCCATTATGGAGACGCATTGGTCGCACTTGCCGCAAGGTTCCGTGGTGGGTGTGCCGGTGCCATCGGGGCCGACGCAGTTCAGCCCTTTGGCGATGATCCGCGCCGTGGTGGTTTTGCCGGTGCCGCGAATGCCGGTCATGATGAAGGCCTGCGCGATGCGGTCGGCCGCAAAGGCGTTTTTCAGCGTCCGCACCATCGCCTCTTGCCCGACCAGATCGGCAAAGGTTTCGGGCCGGTATTTGCGGGCAAGAACCTGGTAGACTGGCTGGGCTGAATCAGGCATCGGCTTCCTTTTGGATGGGCGGGCGGACCGGCAGGAACCGGGCGGCCCGTGCGGAT
>TARA_R110002110_G_scaffold71027_11_pt1 | contig 11142 bp, 10 predicted proteins | sample TARA_R110002110 | Tara Oceans TARA_R110002110 (sample SAMEA4397330) | marine metagenome | biome: Polar Biome; feature: [SRF] surface water layer (ENVO:00010504); material: water (ENVO:00002006), including particulate matter (ENVO:01000060) such as... | depth 5 m
AACCCCTTGGGTGGCAGCCGCCCGGCCTGCGCCCGCGCACCCACCCAGTCCTTCAGGTCGGTATGCGTGCGCGCCCGGCCGCCCTTGTCATAGACGGTGAGCCCCTCTTTCAGCGTGAACGTCTTCACATCGCCAAGGCCCTTCTCGGCATAGCGCTGCAACCGCACGCCCTTGCCGCGCGTCATCTCGTTCAATTCCTTTACCGAGAAAATGAGCAGCTTCCGGTTCTCGCCGATCACGGCGACATGAGTGCCCTGCACCGTCGCGCAGGCAACCGCTTCGTCCGTACCCGTTACATTGAGCACCTGCTTGCCCGCGCGCCGCATCGCCACCACTTCGTCTTCCGGCACAATGAACCCATTGCCCTCATGCGAGGCCACAATGAGTTTTCGCCCCGACCGGTGTACGAATAGCTCCACCACATCGTGGCTCTCATCGAGATCGATCATCAGCCGCACCGGCTCACCATTGCCACGCCCGCCAGGCAGCCTGGCCGCATCGAGCGTATAGAACCGTCCATCGGTCGCGAACAGCAACAGCTTGTCCGTCGTCTCCGCATGGAGCATGAAGCGCGACCCGTCGCCTTCCTTGAACTTGAAGTCGGTATCGCCCGAAAGATGCCCCTTCATCGAACGGATCCAGCCCTTCTTCGAGCAGACCACCGTGATCGGTTCACGCTCGATCATCGCATCGACGGGCACAAAATCGACCTTGGGCGCGTCCGCGAATATCGTCCGCCGCTTGCCGAGTTCGGTCTTCGGTCCGAATGACGCCTTCACATTCTTGATTTCATCCGACACCCGCGCCCAAAGCTTGTCGTCGGACTTCACTAGCGTCCTCAGCGCCTTCTGTTCGTCGGTGAGCTTCTTGTGCTCACCCTTGATCTCCATTTCCTCAAGCTTGCGCAAGCTTCGCAGCCGCATATTGAGGATCGCTTCCGCCTGATTGTCGGTCAGTTTGAAGCGTTTGATGAGCGACGCCTTCGGCTCGTCCTCTTCGCGAATGATGCGGATCACTTCGTCGAGGTTGAGATAAGCCTTGAGATAGCCTTCCAGCACCTCCAACCGCTTCTCAATCTTGTCAAGACGGAAATTCGAGCGCCGGACCAACACCTCCTTGCGATGTTCGAGCCAGGCGCGCAGCGCCTCGCGCAGGCTCATGACACGCGGCACCTGCCCGGCGGAAAGCACATTCATATTGAGCGAAATGCGGTTCTCCAGCTCTGTCGCCCGGTAGAGCGATTCCATCAGGTGCGCCGGATCGACCGTCTTCGCCCTCGGCACGAGGACAAGCCGGATTTCCTCCGCGCTCTCGTCACGCACATCTTCCAGAAGCGGCAGTTTGCGTGCCTGCAGCAGTTCGGCGATCTTCTCGACCAGCTTCGACTTTTGCACCTGATAGGGAATTTCCGTGACGACGATCTGCCAGAGCCCGCGCGGCAGGTCTTCCTGCTCCCACGTCGCGCGCACGCGAAAGCCGCCGCGCCCCGTCTCATAGGCTTCGATAATCGCCTCGCGCGTCTCGACAATGGTGCCGCCCGTCGGGAAGTCCGGACCCTTCACGAAATCGACGAGCTTTTCGGTTCGCGCATTCGGATGCTTGATGAGATGGAGCGCCGCTTCGCAAAGCTCGGCCGCATTATGCGGCGGAATGCTTGTTGCCATGCCGACCGCAATCCCCGCCGCGCCGTTCGCCAGCAATTGCGGGAAGGCACCCGGCAGCACGACAGGCTCGCTGTCCTCGCCGTCATAGGTCTCGCGGAAATCGACCGTGTCCTCGTCGATCCCGTCCAGCAGCCGCGCGGAGACCTCCGTCAGCCGTGCTTCCGTGTAGCGCATCGCAGCCGCGTTATCGCCGTCCACATTGCCGAAATTGCCCTGCCCGTCCACCAGCGGATAGCGCACCGAGAAACTCTGCGCGAGCCGCACCAGCGCGTCATAGACCGACTGGTCGCCATGCGGGTGATAACGGCCGATCACATCGCCAACCACGCGCGCCGATTTCTTGAACCCCTGACCCGGTTCAAGCTTCAACTGCCGCATCGCATAAAGCACACGCCGATGTACCGGCTTGAGGCCATCGCGCACATCCGGCAACGCCCGATGCATGATCGTCGACAGCGCATAGGCGAGATAGCGCTCTTCCAGCGCCTCGCGCAGGTTGATCTCGTGTTCAGGCTCCGGCGGGGTCACAATTTTGGTCATGGCTTCAACATCTAGATAAAATCGTCATACCCCGCTTCATGCAGGCCATCCACGTCTTCCTCACAACGGCAACGAAGAAGATTATACCAGCGATTCGCGCCTCACCCGGCCCGTGCCGCCATCTTCTCCATCAACCGGATCCGCGCATCCGGCAAATGCCGCTCATGCGCCGCAAAAAGATGCCGTTCCAGAAAATGCCCGGTAAGCCGGAACCCTTCGGCCACATCCGCCGCGCTCGCCTCTCCCGCCTGCGTACCGATGAGAAAGCCCGGCAGCCGGAACAGCCGTTCCTTATAAGGTTCACCCGCTTCGCGGCTCACCGCACGGCCGCTTCGTGGCGACACATAGACAAGATCGTCGCGCCCGCCCGTCGCGGCGCAGCGCGTGAGGTCGAGCCCGAATCCCAGTTCGCTCAGCAACCCCAGTTCCCAGCGCACGAAGACGGCCGGCCAGACATTTTCATCCAGCATGGTTTCGAGCAGCACTTCGTAGCCATCGTAAAGGGCCGGATGGGCTTCGCGCTCCGGCACGATGCTGGTGGTCGCGCTCGCCGCGCTTAAAGCCAGCAGCGCCAGCGGGTTATCCATCAAAAGTCCCGCCAGCGGCTTCACCAGCTCGACATGAAACGTGCCGAGATGTTCGGAAAGCCGCGCCCGCCAATGCGCCACCAGCTTGTTGCCCGGTTGCAGAACGCTCCGCATCCGCCGTCCCGCGCCACCATGCACAAGCCCGAGATAGCGTCCCTGCTCTCGCGTGAACAGTTCAAGGATCGCGCTCGTCTCGCCATGCGCGCGCGCCGACAGCACAAATCCCTCGTCACGCCAGTCCATATGAGCCGCGTTCCTCCTCCAGTTCCGGCCTGCCGGCCCTTCTCGCCTTGCCATTGCGAGGAGGCGCGGCCGGCGATGCAATGACGAAGAAAAAACCCATTCACCGCTCGCCCCGCGAACACGAAAGACAAAGCGGCGCCGCCGGATCGGCCTCAAGCCGCCGCGTTTCGATTGCGTCGCCGCACGAAAGGCAAAAGCCATATTCGCCTGCACCGATGCGATTCAGCGCCGCCTCCACCTGCTGGATACGCTGGTGCCGCCGCCGCTCGGTGGCCTGCGCCATCGCCTGCGCCCGCATCGTGTCCATGCGCGAAAGCCGCCCCACGCTCTGCTGGTCGAGCGCCACCGGCGCACGGTCGGATGTGGTCGCACCGGACCGGGCGCGCAACTCGTCGATTTCCGCTCGCAGTTTCGGCTCGAAGCATCCACCGATTTTTCCATTGTCCGGCAAGATCACTCCTTCGGAAAGTCGAGTCCCATTTCGCGGTAGCGCTCGCGGTCGTCGCCCCAGTTCTCGCGCACCTTCACGAACAGGAAGAGATGCACCTTGCGCTCCAGCATCTCCTGCAATTCCTCGCGCGCAAGCTGGCCCACCACCTTGATCGTCTGCCCGCCCTTGCCCAGCGCAATCTTCTTCTGGCTATCGCGCTCCACGAAAATCACCTGCGCAATCCGGACCGAGCCGTCCTTCTTCTCTTCCCAGCTTTCCGTCTCGACCGTCAGCGAATAGGGCAACTCGTCATGCAGACGCAGGAAAAGCTTTTCGCGCGTCACTTCCGCCGCGAGTGAGCGGAGCGGCACATCGGCCGCCTGGTCTTCCGGATAATGCCACGGTCCTTCCGGCATCCGCTCCGCGATATGGCGGCGGAGATCCGCGACACCATCTCCCGAAAGCGCCGAAATCATAAACGTGTCGGTAAAAATCCCGGTCTCGTTCAGTCGCGTCGCCATTTTCAAAAGCGTCTCATGGGAGACCACGTCCACCTTGTTCAGTACAAGGATTGCCTTTCGTCCCTGCGCCTTCAGACCATCGACGATCCGCTCAAGGTCGTCCGCACGCTCCCGCTCCACATCGACCATCAACACGATGAGATCGGCATCGCCCGCGCCCCCCCAGGCCGCCTCCACCATCGCCTTGTCAAGCCGCCGCCTGGGCTTGAATATGCCTGGCGTATCCACGAACACGATCTGCGTGCCGCCTTCCATCGCAATGCCACGAATGCGGGCCCGCGTCGTCTGCACCTTGTGCGTGACGATTGCCACCTTCGATCCAACGACCTGGTTCAGGAGCGTCGATTTTCCCGCGTTCGGTGCGCCGATGATGGCAACAAATCCGCAGCGTGTTGCCGCCGGTTTCGGGTCTTCCATTGTTTTTGTCCTGCGCCTTTCGGGCCTGTCTTTGGGGGCGTGTGTATGTGACGGATCGTTAACAGGTCGGCCGCCGCGGTGCTATTGCTCCTGCGCCTGCCAGACGCCCAGCGCCTCCAGCATGCCGCGGGCCGCCATCTGCTCCGCGTGCCGCTTTGAAGGCCCTTTGGCCTGTATGGCATCGGCCTTTCCCACCACAACCTCGACGGTAAATTCCGGCGCATGATCGGGGCCTGTCTGCCCGACCAGGCTGTAGGTCGGTATCTTGTATCCCTTCCCTTGCGCCCATTCCTGCAACGCCGTCTTCGCATCCTGTGGAATATCGCTCGACATTCTGGCAAGAGGCGCCCATTCCGCCTCGATGAAGCGTTGCGCCGGACCAAGACCGCCGTCGAGATAGAGCGCCGCAATCACCGCTTCGCAGGCATCGGCCAGAATGGCGGCTTTTCGCCTGCCCCCCGCCTTCTCCTCGCCCGCGCCCATTATGATATGCGCGCCGAGGCCGATCCGTTCCGCAACTTCCGCGCAAGATTCCTTTCGCACCAGCGCGTTGTAGCGAATGGCGAGTTCGCCTTCATCCGCTTCGGGGAAGTCGCGCATCAGCCAACCCGCGATCACGAGTCCCAGCACACGGTCACCCAGAAATTCAAACCTTTGATAGTTCGGCCCGTCGGCGCTTGGATGCGTCAGCGCCCGCGTGAGCAATCCCCCATCCCTGAAGTCGTGGGATAGCCGCGCCTGCAATTTTCCGCTCAGTCGACCCATTTGCCAATGCGGTCCCAGCGAATAGCAGATGGCCATTTCCAGAATTGCAGGAACGACGAGCTGCCGTCCGCGGAGAAGAAAATGATTTCAGCTTTGCCGACCAGATTCTCGAACGGGACATAGCCGACAGAGCTGGGCACACGGCTGTCGCTCGAATTATCGCGATTGTCGCCCATCATGAAGTAGTGCCCCTCCGGAACGATATAAAGCCCGGTATTGTCCAGGACACTGTTCCGGCTCATATCGAGCGTGATATAGGACACGCCGTTCGGCAGCGTTTCGCGATATTGCGGAATGCGCCGCACATTGCCCCCGCCATCCCGATAGATGAAATCGTCCACCCGCGCGCGCGGCACCGCCTTGTCGTTCAGATAGAGAATACCCTCTTTCATCTGCACGGTGTCGCCCGGCAGCCCGATCACGCGCTTGATGAAATCGGTGCGGTTGTCGATCGGTTGCTTGAAGACGGCGATGTCGCCCCGCTCCGGCGCCATCCCGGCGATACGGCCACTGAAGAGCGGGGGGCTGAAAGGCAATGAATGCCTGGAATAGCCATAGCTGTATTTCGCGACGAAGAGATAGTCGCCGACCAGGAGCGTCGACTCCATCGAACTTGAGGGGATGAAGAAGGGCTGGAACAGGAAGGCCCGGATGACGAGCGCTATCAGCAACGCATAGGCAATGGTCCGGCCGTTCTCGGCCAGGGAGCTGCCGCGCAGCTTCTTCGCATTCTCGCTCATCGTCATCTTCCAGCTCCTGCCCACCCTGGGTACCTCCCCGAAAACGGCGGACCATACCACAATAAAACCGCCCGTCTGCCCCAGGTTAGCGCTTTGGCAAAGCCGAAATGATGACAAATGCCTGCGCCTGCGGGTGGTCGTCCGTGATCGTCAGGTGGATAACGGGTTCCATCCCTTCCGGCGTAATCTCGGCGAGGCGGCTCGCCGCGCCCCCCGTCAGCGCCATGGTCGGCTGCCCGCTCCTGAGATTGACAACCCCCATATCCCGCCAGAAGACGCCCCGCCGGAAGCCGGTCCCCAGTGCCTTCGAGCAGGCTTCCTTGGCCGCAAAGCGCTTGGCATAGGAGGCTGCCCGCATGCGCCGCCCGTCGGATTTTCGCTGCTCCACCTCGGTGAATATCCTGTTGGTGAAGCGTTCGCCAAAGCGGGCGAGCGTCTGCTCCACGCGCCTGATATCGATGATGTCGTTGCCGATGCCGATAATCATGAGCGGCTTTCGCTGCCGGCGGCATCGAGCAGTCCGGCTTGCGCGCCGGATCGGGCCGTATCCATCGCCGCCCGCATTTGCCCGATAGCCGCTTCGAGCCCGGTGAATATCGCCTCACCTATGAGAAAGTGCCCGATATTGAGTTCAGCGAGTTCGCGCAGCGCCGCCACCGGCCCCACCGTATCGAAGGTCAGTCCATGTCCGGCATGAACTTCAAGCCCGAGCGCTTTGCCGTCCCGCGCCGCATTGCCAAGCCGCGCCAGTTCCGCGTCGCGCTTTGCGCTGTCCCGGCTCGCCGCCGCATCGCAATAGGCGCCGGTGTGAAGCTCTACCACCGGCACGCCAAGCGAATGCGCCGCTTCGAGCTGGCGCCGTTCCGCATTGATGAAGAGCGATACGCGAATGCCCGAATCGATAAGCCGTTGCACGATGGGCTTCAGGTGATTGTGGAGACCGGCGGCGTCAAGCCCGCCCTCCGTCGTCACCTCTTCTCGCCGTTCGGGCACGATGCAACACGCATGCGGCATATGCCGGAGTGCGATGTCGAGCATTTCAGGAGTTGCCGCCATTTCGAGGTTGAGCGGCAGCCCCACCTCGCCCATGAGCCGCGCTATATCGGCGTCGCGAATGTGGCGCCGGTCCTCGCGCAGATGCGCCGTTACCCCATCCGCGCCCGCCGCCGCCGCGCATTTGGCTGCGCGCACCGGATCGGGATGATCGCCCCCCCGCGCATTTCTGATGGTTGCGACATGATCGATATTGACGCCCAGCCGAAGATAATCCGTCGGCCGTATGTTTCCCGGTCCACTCATCGCGCGTCCTCCTTCGCCATATCCACGCCCATCGCAACGGCATTCATTTCCGCAAGGCGCATATCTTCCTGATTTTCCTTTCGCGCGGCTGCCCGGTCCGCCAGCAACTTGCGCCGCTGCGCCTGGTAGGCTTCGACGCCGCTCCGCGACACAACATAGCCGATACTGCCAAGCACGATTCCGACCGGTATTGCGCCCACCGTCAGCGGCACCAGCAGCGGCAGGATCATGTCGAAGGCGCGTTCGCTTTGCAGCGTCTGCGCGATATCGGGATTGGCGGCGACGGGCGAGCCCATGATGTAGCGCCCAACCTCATAAACCACAAACCAGATCGCCGGAAAGGTCAGCGGGTTACCGGTAAACGTGCCGATCGCGCTCGCGATCAGATTGCCGCCCAATACCCAGGCGATAAGCATCGCCAGCAAAATGTGAAATCCGAAAAACGGCGTGCAGGAGGCAAATGCACCCGCAGCCACGCCGAGCGCGATCGCATGAGGCGTACCCGACAGCCGCCAGACGCGCCGCCAGCCATATCGCAACGTACGCTTCCAGCCCGCGCGCGGCCAGACGGCCTCGCGAAGCTTTTCTATCGGATGAAGTTCAACCCTGCGACGAAACAAGGAACGCGCTCCTCACGCAATGTTGCGGCTGCCCGGCTTCACTGCCGGCAAGGCCGCGAGATCTTTCGGCAGCTTATCGGGCGAATAGGCTGGAATGGCGATGCGAGCGAGCGAAATGAGCTTCGTGCCCACCTTCGCCTTGCCGCCCGATCGGTCGATCAGGCAGGCTGCCGCCACCACCTTCGCGCCCGTCTTGCGAATCGCCTCGATACATTCACGCGACGAAAGGCCGGTCGTCACAATGTCCTCCACCATGACCACGCGCATCCCCTTCTTCAGTGGAAACCCGCGCCGCAGCACGAATTCGCCTTTCTCCCGTTCGACATACATGGCCGGCACTTTCAGGTGCCGCGCCGTCTCATATCCCGGAATGATGCCCCCTACTGCGGGCGAAACAATGGCATCGATGGGGCCTTTCACATTTACCTCGATTTTGGCCGCCAGCGCCTTGCAGAGCCTCGCCGTCCGTACCGGGTTCATGAAGACCAGCGCCTTTTGCAGAAAAACCGGACTGTGCAACCCCGACGACAGAATGAAATGACCCTTCAGCAGCGCGCCTGCCTTCTCGAATTCCTTGAGAACCTTTTCCTGATCCATATTTCTTTCACCGGCTTTTGGAGGCTGAAGCGACGAAACCCGTCAACGCCGCGGACGGGCAACGGTATTCACGCAGGACAATCCGTTGAGCGCGGACATCAACCGCGTCAGATGTTTCAGATCGCGAACCTCGAGATCGAGCTGGATGTCGTAGAAGTCCGCATCGCGCTGGGCAACGGACAGGTTCGAGATATTACAGCTAAAGTCCGCGATCAGCGCCGAGATATGGCTAAGCGATCCCACTTCGTTCTTCGCGATCACGCGCAGCCGCGCCGGAAAGGTCTGCGGATGTTCGGGGTCGATATCCCAGGTCGCATCGATCCAGCGCGTGGGTTCGCCATCGAACTCCTCCAGCGCCGCAACGTCGATCGGATAAATCGTCACGCCCTCACCCGGCATCATGATGCCGACAATGCGCTCCCCCGGCAGCGCAAAGGTCTCCGGCGCGAACCGGATCGCGAGGCCTGCGCCGTGGCCGGTCACGCGCACCGGGCCATCGCGCTCATCCTTGCCGTTCGCCTTTGGGTCGCGCCCGCGCCCCCCTTTCGAAGGTGGCTCTTCGGGATAGACAGTAAGCAGCACCTGCTGCGCGCTCACCGTTCCATCTCCGACCGCCGCCAGAAGTTCGCCAAGATCGCTCTTGCGGAGCGGACCGAGCGCACGTTCGAGAATCGTATCCGTGGCCTCCTTGCCGATCGCATCGAACTGACTTTTTAATATCTCTTTGCCAAGACGGCCGAACTCCGCCTGCTTCGACGCGCGGATTGAACGGCGGATTGCCGAGCGCGCCTTGCCCGTTGCAACTAGGGCCTCCCAGGCGGCCAGCGGGCGTTGCGCCTGCGAGCGGATAATGTCCACTTCGTCACCATTTTCAAGCTTCGTCCGCAGTGGCATGTGCCGGCCGTTGATCTTGCAGCCGACGCAGGTGTCGCCAATCTCCGTATGAACGGCATAGGCAAAGTCGATGGGCGTTGCACCGCGCGGCAGCGTGATGAGCAGTCCCTTTGGCGAAAAGCAGAACACCTGATCAGAGAACATCTGAAGCTTCGTGTGCTCCATGAATTCCTCGGGCGATCCATCATGTTCCAGCATTTCGACAAGCTGCCGGAGCCAGTGGAACGTGCCCGCGAATTCTCCGGACACATCGGCTTCCCCCTCGCCTTCCTTATAGATCCAATGCGCTGCGATGCCATATTCGGCAATCTCGTGCATCTTGCGTGTGCGGATCTGCACCTCGGAGCGCTTGTTTTGTGGCCCGACCATGGTCGTATGGATCGAGCGGTAGCCGTTCGGCTTGGGCGTCGAAATATAATCCTTGAAGCGTCCGGGCACCATCGGCCAGTTGGTATGGAGAATGCCCACCGCACGGTAGCAATCGGGCACCTCGTCAACGATCGCCCGGAAGCCGAAAATATCCGAAAGCTGTTCCAGCGAAATCGCGCGCCGCTCCATCTTCCGCCACATCGAATAGGGCCGCTTCTCGCGCCCGATCACCGTGCACGAAAGCCCGGCCTCGGTCAGCTTCGCCTCGATCTCGTTCCCGATCAGCTTCACCGTATCGCCGCTTGCCTCGCGGAATTCGTTGAGCCGCTTCAGCAGCGCCTCACGCGCCTCCGGGTTCAGTTCCCTGAAGGCGAGGTCTTCCAGTTCCTCACGAATTTCCTGAATGCCCATGCGACCCGCAAGCGGCGCATAGATTTCCATCGTCTCAAGCGCGATCCGTTGGCGCTTCTCCACCGAGGAGATGAAGTGGAGCGTCCGCATGTTGTGAAGCCGATCGGCGAGCTTCACCAGCAGCACGCGAATATCGTTCGACACCGCCAGCAGAAACTTGCGGAAATTCTCCGCCTGCTTGGAGCGCTCGGACGTAAGCTCGATCCGTGAGAGCTTTGTCACGCCGTCGACGAGCCCCGCCACCTCCGGCCCGAAGAGTGTGGTCAGTTCGTCTATTGTGGCGCCGGTATCCTCGATCGTGTCATGCAGCAGCGCCGTCACGATGGTCGCCGTGTCGAGCTTGAAGTCGGTCAGGATACCGGCCACTTCGATCGGATGGGAGAAATAAGGGTCGCCACTCGCCCGCTTCTGGTTACCATGCTGCTTCATGGCATAGACATAGGCGCGGTTGATCAGGGCCTCGTCCGCCTTCGGATCGTAGCCAAGCACGCGATCAACAAGCTCATACTGACGCATCATGCCTTTTAGTCTCCTGCGTCCTCTCTCGCGAACGTCCTTCTGCCGCTCTGCTGCCGTTCCAGCCTGACAAACAAAACCGGCCTTACAAACAAAAAGCGCCGCCCCTCACCTTACGGCCGGGCGGCGCTCAAACCGATTAACGTCTGGGTTGGGCCCGAGGGCGCGGATTGCCCCCTTCCCTGATCAGTCTTCCCCGTCCATTTCGTCGGCATCGGCCGATTTCTGCTGCGGTGCATCGATCTGGCTCTGGATGGCGCGAAGCAAATCTTCCTCGCTCATGCGCTCGCCGCCTTCCTCAGGCGCACCGAACGTATCCGTCACCTCGCCGGCCGCTTCACCCGACATCAGCAACTGCATGTTCTCGACTTCCGGCTCTTCCGTCTCGACCCGGCTCTGCATGCTGCCGATCAGGTCTTCGCGCAGGTCTTCCGGCGTCACTGTCTTTTCGGCAATCTCGCGCAGCGCCACGACCGGGTTCTTGTCGTTGTCGCGTTCCACGGTCAGTTCGGCACCCGCCGACATGGCG
>TARA_R110002110_G_scaffold22895_3_pt1 | contig 11141 bp, 9 predicted proteins | sample TARA_R110002110 | Tara Oceans TARA_R110002110 (sample SAMEA4397330) | marine metagenome | biome: Polar Biome; feature: [SRF] surface water layer (ENVO:00010504); material: water (ENVO:00002006), including particulate matter (ENVO:01000060) such as... | depth 5 m
CTGGTCCAGGCGGATGAACGGATATGGTCCATGAGCATCGATGCGACCGATAAGGCCAGCGCGCCTGTGACGGTGAAAATCGCTCCCTCAGGGCGGGGCAAGCGCGTGCTCGCCGTCTCCTCCGGCGATGCCGGCAACATATTCCGCGCGCTCGACCTCACGCACAGCGTGAATGGCGGCATGCTCGATGTATCGGGCATCTATGACGACACGAAACCCGGCTCTCCCCTCACCGGCGCCGTCTCAATCGGCAACTTCCGTATCGCGGATGCGCCCGTGCTCGCGAAGATACTGACGCTGGGCTCCCTCACCGGCATTGGTGATACGCTGCGTGGCGAAGGCATATTTTTCAAACGTCTGGACCTTCCCTTTGCGATCACCGAGAACCGCATCCATGTCAATGATGCGCGCATGTCCGGCCCGGCGATCGGTCTCACCATGAACGGGCAGGTGGACCGCGCGAGCGACCGGATCGACATGGAGGGCACGCTGGTGCCCGCCTACACAATCAATTCTTTTCTTGGGCAGGTTCCGCTCATCGGGCCGCTGATCGTCGGCCGCGATGGCGAGGGCATCTTCGCGATCACGTACACCGTGCGGGGCCAGTCGGATGACCCGGCCGTTATCGTGAACCCGCTCTCGGCGCTGGCGCCGGGTTTCCTGCGCCGCCTGTTTGAGTTCGGCAGCACCCTGCCGCCCGAATCCTCAACGGAAGAAAGCGCAAATTCATCGGCTACATCGCCGCCCGCACCGGCTCCAAGCCCCAACCAAAGCTCCGACCAAAGGTCTGAGAATGGCGTGCCGTCCACCGTCGTCCCCGCGCCGGATGGGGTGGAAAACCTTCGGAAATCCTCGCCTGAAGCAAGCTCTGCTGCACCTGCGGCGGAGCCTGCTGCGGTGCAAAATTAGCGCATGGCCTCATTTTTAGATTGCGGAGTACTACTCCGTATATGCTAGAACTCCGGCAGCGAATTGATATCGGGCAGCGGGAGGAGAAAACCTGTGTCGACCAATCGGAAAATGACAATGGATGCCGCCTATGAAGCGGTCGCGCCGGACGACTTCCCGGCGATGATGGAAATCGACCGTTACGGCAACCGCTCGACGGCATTCGACAAGATCATTTCCGCGACCCACGATCATTTCTGGGATCCGCTGGACGGTAAATATATCGACTTCTCCGCGCCCTGGGATCTCGACAACGAGTTGCTGATGCCCGCCGATTTCAACATGGAATTGAAGACGGCCGTCTCCGACAAGCTCGACGAGAAGCAGAAAATATACATGGTCAACGAAAATGTACGCTGGACCATGTCCTCGATTTTGCATGGCGAGCAGGGCGCATTGGCGCTTTCGGCCAGTCTCTGCCACATCCTGAAGGATCCCGGCGCGCAGGAATATGCCGCGAACCAGACGCGCGAAGAAGCCCGCCATGTCACCGCCTTCGCGAAATATGTCCAGGCGCGCTGGGGCGCGCCCAAGCCCTGCGGTGTGGTGCTCGAAAAGCTCCTCAGCGAAATTGTCGCAACACCGCTGGTCTGGAAAAAACTCGTCGGTATGCAGATGATTGTTGAAGGTCTCGCTATGGGCACCTTCGCGACATTCTACGCCAAGACAAACGATCCCTTGATGCGGCGGCTGATGCAGCTTGTGATGACGGACGAGGCGTTCCACCACAAGTTCGGCAAGATATGGGCGGACAGGACCGTGCCGAACCTGCCGGAGGCCGAGCGTGACCTGATCGAGGACTGGGCGCTTGAGGTCTTCATGACGCTGATGCGCAACTCGACCGGGCCCGAGCAGAAGAAGGAAATCTACGAAAAGATCGGTCTCGACTGGCGCTGGGTGCAGGGCGCCCTCGCCGAGGCGCTGACGGACAAGAACATGCGCAAGGAGTTGCAGGAATCGACCAACGTCTTCCGCGTCCTCATCAAGACGCTGGTGAAGGCGGGCATCGTGACCAGCCGTACGGCACCCATGTATGCCGCCTATGTCGACATGGCCGAACTCTATGGCGAGGGCGACCGCATGGTCGGCGACGACATTGCCGAGGAAGGGATCAGAACCCTGCAACAGCTTAATGGCGCAGGCGGCGATAATGCTGTCTTCGCGCTCAGTGGTGCAACTGCCGCCGAATAAGGCGGCATCGACGAAAAGCGGCAGTCAATAGCCGCATGAACGCAAACAAAAAATAAGAAAGAAAAAGACCAAGAAATAAGGGAGCGTTCAGGAAGAAGCCCTCTCCGGAAACGGAGAGGGCTTATTTTTTTATCCCGGCATCGGCGAGCCTGGATACTTCACGCCCCGAGTGCCGGTTCTTCCGCTTCGACGAACCCCTTCCAGCCGCTCATATAGTCGATGAACGCCGGACCGAGCCCTTCCTTGCGCAGATGCGTTGCCGAAACGGGCAGCGACGGTGAGGTGTATCCGGGATCGCGGCGCACCTGTTCGGGGAAGTCGTGGCGGAGGATTGCCCCCCGGCCGATCAGCACGAAGTCGCAGCCGGCGTCGATGACGCTTGCCGCGGCTTCTGCGCTTGTGATCTTGCCGGCGGCGCCCAGCCGTACATTGCCGCGCGGCAGCTCGGTGAAATAGCTCATCAGTGTACGGCCCTTATATGCCTCGGTCTTCGGCTCGATGGTATAGTCCCATAGCGACATATCGAGATAGTCGATCTTGCCCTGGCGTAAGATCTCGGCGGCGACATCGCGGATCTCGGGCAGCTCGACGCCGAAGCGCTCCGGTGAAAGGCGGAGGCCGACCTGGAAATCGGAGCGGCATTGGGCGCGAATACCGTCGATGATTTCGAAAATGATGCGGGAGCGGTTTTCGAGACTGCCGCCATAGCGGTCATCACGCCTGTTGATCCCGACCGAAAGGAACTCGAGCAGAATATAGCCGTGCGCGCCATGTATCTCGACGCCGTCGAACCCGGCTTTTTCGGCACGTTTCGCGGCCGCGATGAAATCGTCGCGCAGGCCCTCGACCTCCGCGAGCGTCAGCGCACGGGCACCCGTGTCCCGATCGTCGGACGGACAGACGATGTCGCTTACAAGCTCCTTTGGGGAGCGGTTGCCGGCGTGATGAAGCTGTAGCGCAGCCACCGAACCCCGCGCCTTGATGCCGCTCGCGAGCCGCGTCAAACCTTCCAGATGTTCATCGCCGAAAACGCCGAGCTGGCCGGGAAAGCCCTGGCCGCGTGCCTGCACATGCGCGGCGCAGGTCATGGTCAGTCCGAAGCCGCCCTCGGCCCGCATCGTCAGCCAGCGATATTCATCGTCGGAGAGTTTTCCATCCGCATGGCTTTGGGTGTTGGTCAGCGGCGCCAGCATGAGGCGGTTCTTCATGGCGGGGCCGCGCGCGAGCGGCAGAGGTTCAAAGAGCCGTGCGGTCGACATGTCGCTCTCCCATGCTTGAGTGTGGCGCCACTTCATCGATGGCCTGGTCTTCGGCGCCGGTATCTCGTTTATTTATTGCTCTTCGGCTTCAGCAGGACATGTTTTTTCTTGCCGAGCGAGAGCTTGACGATGCCGTCACTCGTGAGGTCGCCATGCCGGAGAACCGTCTTCTCGTCGCTGACCTGGGTATCGTTCACACGCACAGCCCCGCCCTTGATCTGGCGCCGCGCATCGCTGGTCGAGGCGCAGAGCCCCGCCTGCACCAGCGCGTTGAGAAGCCCGTGGCCCGCCTCGAATGTGTCCGCCGCCACATCGACTGTCGGCAGGCCGGCGCTGAACGCGCCTTCCTCGAATGCCGTCCGTGCCGCCTCGGCGGCCCGCTCAGCCTCCGCGCGGCCATGACACATGGCGGTTGTCTCGGTGGCGAGAATTTTCTTTGCTTCGTTCAGTTCCACGCCTTCGAGCTTTTCCAGCCGTGCGATTTCGTCGAGCGGCAATTCGGTAAAGAGGCGCAGGAAGCGGCCGACATCCGCATCTTCCGTGTTCCGCCAATATTGCCAGTAATCATAAGGCGAGAGCATCTCCGCATTGAGCCAGACGGCGCCCGCCGCCGTCTTTCCCATCTTTGCGCCGGACGAGGTTGTGAGCAGCGGGCTCGTCAGTCCGTAAAGCGCCGCCCCGTCGACACGGCGTCCGAGTTCAATGCCGTTGACGATATTGCCCCACTGGTCCGAGCCGCCCATCTGTAAGGTGCAACCGTATTTGCGGTTCAGCTCAACGAAGTCATAGGCTTGCAGGATCATGTAGTTGAATTCAAGGAAGGAAAGGTTCTGCTCGCGCTCGAGCCTTACCTTCACGCTTTCAAACGAGAGCATCCGGTTGACCGAGAAGTGCCGCCCGTAGTCGCGCAGAAAGTCGATATATTTCAGTTCGTCCAGCCAGTCGCGATTATTGACCATCAAGGCTTCGGTCTTGCCTTCGCCGAAGGTGAGAAACTTCGCAAAGACCGATTTGATGCCGGCGAGGTTCTCGTCGATCTTGTCGTCCGTGAGCAAGGGACGCGCATCGTCGCGAAAGCTTGGGTCGCCGATGCGCGTCGTCCCGCCCCCCATCAGCGCAATGGGCTTGTGTCCGGCCTTTTGCAGCCAGCGCAGCAGCATGATCTGGACGAGACTGCCGGCATGGAGGCTCGGCGCCGTCGCATCGAATCCGATATAGCCCGTGACGATGCTCCCGGCGGCCGCCTCGTCGATACTCCCGGCATCGGAAAGCTGATGGAGGAAGCCGCGCGCGTTCAGCTCGCGCAGTAGGTCGGATTCGAATTCGGGCATCTTTTCGACTCGGGCTTTTGGCGGGCTTACAGGGCGGGCTGCGCAGGGTAGGCTTGAATGCGCGGCTGGTGTATCACGCTTTGGCCAAGGGAAAAATGGACAAACACCCATGATTCGAGCACTCGGGCTCATGAGCGGCACCTCGCTCGACGGCATCGACGCCGCCATCATCGAAACGGATGGCGAAGGGGCGGTGCGCGCGGGGCCCTCGCTTTCACTGCCTTATAAGCCCGAAGAACGCCTCTTGCTCAGCCTGGCGCTCGAAGCGGCGAAGGATTGGGAGCCGGACTGGCCCATGCCCGAAGAGGTGGCCGAGGCCGAGCGTCACCTCACGCTCGCCAACGCGCTCGCCGTCCGCCGGCTTCTGGCGGAAGCGGAACTGAAGCCCTCCGACGTTTCGGTGATCGGTTTTCACGGCCAGACCGTCCTTCACCAGCCCGCGCGGCGCCGCACCGTGCAGATTGGCCTCGGCGATGTGCTGGCGCGGCTCACCGGTATCGATGTCGTCAATGATTTCCGCGCGGCCGATGTTGCTGCCGGCGGCCAGGGCGCGCCGCTCGTGCCGCTTTATCACCGGGCGCTCGTGCGCAGTGCGGGGGTCGTCGAACCGGTCGCGATCATCAATATCGGCGGCGTCGGCAACATCACCTTTGTCGGCATGGAAGACGAGCTTCTCGCATTCGATACCGGTCCCGGCAATGCGCTGATCGACGATTGGGCGCTCGCGCATACCGGTGAGCCGCTTGACCGCGACGGCACGCTGGCAGCGGCCGGCGATGTCGATATGGACGTGCTGGAAAGGCTGATGGATCATGCTTTCTTCGACGCCCCGCCGCCGAAATCGCTCGACCGCTTTTCCTTTTCGCCCGAGGCTGTCGCCCATCTGTCACCGCCGGACGGTGCGGCCACGCTGACCGCCTTCACGGTGGAGGCGATCGCGCGCGGCCTCGCCCATGTACCGGGTGTTCCCTCGCGCTTCATCGTCTGCGGCGGTGGCCGCCACAACCGCGTGCTGATGTCGATGCTGAGGCGGCGGCTTCAGGGCGGCGTTCTTCCGGCGGAAGATCTCGGTTGGCGCGGCGACGATGTGGAGGCGGAAGCCTTTGCCTATCTCGCTGTGCGCTCATTGCGCGGCCTGCCGCTCAGTCTGCCCACGACGACAGGCGTGCCCACGCCCATGCAGGGCGGAAAACTGCACCGCACAGCCGGCACTGAAACGGCCGACCTCGCCTGAAAGCCGCTTGCGTTGGAAATGGGTGGCACAGGACATTGCCACCGGCTGTCCGGCCCGCCTCAGCTCTTTTCAGGTGCCGCCGCGAGGCGTTTGTCGAGATAGGCGCCGACCATCGCCGCAAGGGGCTCCAGCCGCCCCTCGAAGAAATGATTGGCTGCTTCGACCGAGTCATGCTCGATGGTGATGCCTTTTTGCGTCTTCAGCCGTTCCACCAGTTTCAGCACGTCCGCCTGCGGCGCCACCTGGTCCGCGCCGCCATTGATGATGATGCCGGAGGACGGGCAGGGTGCGAGGAACGAGAAATCATACATGTTGGCGGGCGGCGCGACGGCGATAAAGCCCTCGATCTCGGGGCGGCGCATCAGCACCTGCATGGCGATCCATGCACCGAAAGAAAAGCCGCCGATCCAGCACTGCGAGGCATCGGGGTTTTGCGATTGCAGCCAGTCGAGCGCCGCCGCCGCGTCGGACAGTTCGCCGATACCGGCATCGAATCCGCCCTGGCTGCGTCCCACGCCCCGGAAATTGAACCTGAGAACCGAGAAGCCGCGGTTCACGAAGGCCTGAAAAAGAGAGTAGGTCACCGGATTATTCATCGTTCCGCCGAATTGCGGATGGGGATGCAGCACCAGCGCAACCGGCGAGTTCGACTTTTTGCTGTGGTGGTAGCGGCCTTCGATCCGGCCGGCCGGACCATTGAAAATGACTTCAGGCATGTCTGGGTCTGTCTCGGTTTATGCGGCTTTGGGCAGCGGCCTAAATAATCCCCTACTGGGGGAATGGGATAAATATTCCGCCGCACCACGCCGAATCCTCTGGAAAATCCGTCGTGAAATGCTAAATAGTTGACTACAGCGCTCGGAAATCTTGTGGCCTTGCGCTGCGAGCCCTTCGGTCCGGTTCCGCTTTTATCCGCATTTATGGCGGAAAGGGGCGGTTCCCCGGCAGTTTGGGGCGCGCATGTTCTTAACACAGGCGATGGTGGGTCGCGCAAGCTTTCGACCGCCATCAGCCGCAATCATGGAGGAGTTGGCTCGTGAAGCTCACCACAAAGGGACGCTATGCTGTGATGGCAATGGCCGATCTGGCGCGGCATTCGACAGGCCAGCCCGTAGTGCTCGCTGAAATTGCCAACCGCCAGGATATTTCGCTGTCCTATCTTGAGCAGCTTTTCGCGAAGCTCCGCCGCGGCAATCTTGTGAAAAGTGTTCGCGGTCCCGGTGGCGGTTATCTTCTCGCCCGTATGGCCGGCGATATCCGGATCTCAGACGTGATCCTCGCGGTCGATGAGCCGATCAAGGCGACACGTTGCGAACTCGGTTCGCCGCGCGGCTGTCTGCCATCGTCCGGCCGCTGTATCACGCATGATCTTTGGGAAGGACTCAGCCGCCAAATTCATCTCTATCTGGGTTCCGTCTCCCTTGACGACGTTATCAACGCCCGGCTTGGCGGACAGACCTCTTACGGCCAGGGCCCGAAAGCAGAGGCAACCCTGTCGGCCAACGCGGCCGACTGACACCTTCAATGCACCACTCGTTCAACGCACCACGTGGCGGGAGATAAACGGCGACAATGAGGCAGCGCGCCTATATGGACTACAACGCGACGGCACCGCTGCGCCCTGAGGCGCTGGCGGCCGCTCTTGCTGCGTTCGAGGCCGCCGGCAATCCCTCTTCGGTTCATGCCGAGGGCAGGGCGGCACGCATGCTTGTCGAGGGTGCCCGTGCCGATGTTGCCGCACTTGCAGGCGTGAAGCCGTCCGGCGTGATCTTCACCAGTGGCGGCACCGAAGCCGCCCGCATGGCGTTTCATGCAGCCAGGACGGTGCAGGGCGTCGAGCGCCTGGTTGTCTCCGCTATCGAGCATGACGCAATCCTCGCATCCGCCGAGGCAAGTGGTTTGCCGGTCGATATCGCCCCGGTCGATACGCAAGGCCGGCTCGATCTTGCAGGCTTGCATGCGCTTCTCGCCACGGGCGGAAAGACGCTCGTCGCGCTGATGCTGGCGAACAATGAAACCGGAATCCTCCAGCCCGTAGCGGAGGCCGCCGCGCTGGCCCATGAGGCGGGCGCGCTCTTGCTCTGCGACGCCGTGCAGGCCGCCGGAAAGATCGCACTCGATTTCGATAAACTCGGCGTGGATATGATGATGCTCGGTGGCCACAAGATCGGCGCGCCTATGGGTGTTGGCGCACTCATTCTCCGCGACGGTCTGCCCTTTGCCGCACTTGCTGTCGGCGGCGGTCAGGAAATGCGCCGCCGTGCCGGCAGCGAGAATGTCTCCGGCATTGCCGGTTTTGGCGCCGCCGCGCGCGCCGCCATTGAAGAGCTTGATACATTCGCCGCGCTTGGCCGTCTGCGTGACGGACTTGAGGCCCGCATCTTCGATATTGCACCGGACGCTGTCTTTTTCGGCAAAGGGGTGGAGCGCCTCCCCAATACGAGCTATCTCGCCGCGCCCGGTCTCGATGCGGCGACCCTGCTGATGGCGCTCGATCTAGATGGCGTGGCCGTCAGCGCGGGCGCGGCCTGCTCATCGGGCAAGATCGGCCGTGCCCGTGTTCTCGATGCGATGGGTGTGAGCGATGATCTTTCGCGCGGCGCCGTTCGGGTCAGCCTTGGCTGGTCGAGCGATGCGACCGATATCACCCGCTTCGTCGAAAGCTGGTCGCGGGTTTACCGGCGCGTTCGGGAGAAGGGCGTGGTTCGGGGCGAACACATGAATGTAAATGTAAACGCGGGCCCGGCACATGCGCCGGGTCTTGCGGCTGTGGAGAGGTAATATGGCTGCGTTACGGGAAACCGTTGAAACCGTGGATGAAGTGGAGAAGTACAAATATGGCTTTTCCACCGACATCGAATCCGAAAAGGCTCCCCTCGGCCTGACGGAAGACACGGTGCGGTTTATTTCCGCGAAAAAGAGCGAGCCCGACTGGCTGCTCGAATGGCGCCTGGCGGCCTTCCGCCGCTGGCTGACCATGACGGAACCGACCTGGGCGAAGGTCACCTATCCGCCAATCGACTTCCAGGACGCTTATTATTATTCTGCGCCCAAGCAGTCGGCGAAGCTCGAAAGCCTCGACGAGGTGGATCCGAAGCTTCTGGAAACTTATGAAAAACTCGGCATTCCCCTGACCGAACAGAAGATGCTGGCGGGTGTCGCGGTCGACGCCGTCTTCGACAGCGTGTCCGTCGTCACGACCTTCAAGGAGAAGCTTGCGGAACAGGGCGTCATCTTCTGCCCGATGTCGGAAGCCGTCCGCGACCACCCCGAACTCGTGAAGAAATATCTGGGCTCCGTCGTGCCGACCTCGGACAATTTCTACGCGACGCTCAACTCCGCTGTCTTCTCGGAAGGCTCCTTTGTCTATATTCCCGAAGGCGTCCGCTGCCCGATGGAACTGTCCACCTATTTCCGCATCAACGAGAAACAGACCGGACAGTTCGAGCGTACGCTCATCATCGCCGACAAGGGCTCCCATGTGAGTTATCTCGAGGGATGCACCGCGCCGCAGCGCGATGAAAACCAGCTTCACGCGGCGGTCGTCGAACTGGTCGCGCTGGACGATGCCGAGATCAAATATTCCACCGTGCAGAACTGGTTCCCCGGCGACGAGAACGGCAAGGGTGGTGTCTATAATTTCGTGACCAAGCGCGGCGACTGCCGTGGCGCGAATTCGAAGATTTCCTGGACGCAGGTCGAAACCGGCTCCGCCATCACCTGGAAATATCCGAGCTGCATCCTGCGTGGCGACAGGTCGCGCGGCGAGTTCTATTCGATTGCAATCTCGAACGGCTATCAGCAGGTCGATAGCGGCACCAAGATGATTCATCTAGGCCGCAATACATCGAGCCGCATCATCTCGAAGGGCATATCGGCGGGCCACTCGTCGAATACCTATCGCGGTCTCGTCAGTGTGCATCGCAAGGCGGAAGATGTCCGCAACTTCACGCAATGCGACAGCTTGCTGATCGGTGACCGGAGTGCCGCGCACACGGTCCCCTATATCGAGACGAAAAACCCGACAGCCGTGCTGGAACACGAAGCGACAACCTCGAAGATCAGCGACGATCAGCTTTTTTATTGCATGCAGCGCGGCATCGGCGAGGAGGAGGCCGTTGCTCTCATTGTCAATGGTTTTTGCCGCGATGTGTTGCAGCAACTGCCGATGGAGTTCGCGGTCGAGGCGCAGAAGCTCGTCAGCATCAGTCTTGAGGGAAGTGTTGGCTGACGCCATCTCCCATCACCGTCATTCCCGGATCGGGTCCGGTACGGACAAACAAGAGAGAAAACGAGAGACAATATGCTTGAGATCAAGAACCTGCATGTAACCGTGGGCGGCAAGCCGATCCTCAATGGCCTCGACCTCACTGTCGGTACTGGCGAGGTCCATGCCATCATGGGGCCGAACGGCTCGGGCAAGTCCACGCTCTCCTATGTCCTTGCAGGCCGCGAAGGCTACGATATGACGGAAGGCTCGATCCGCTTCAAGGGTCGCGATCTTGTGGAAATGGGCGTGGATGAGCGCGCCGCGGCGGGCGTCTTTCTCGCCTTCCAGTACCCGCTCGAAATTCCCGGCGTCAACACGATCACCTTCCTGAAAACCGCGCTGAATGCGCAGCGCAAGGCGCGCGGCGAAGATCCGCTGGATGCCGTGCGCTTCCTGAAGCTCGTGCGCGAGAAGTCGAAGCCGCTCAATATTTCCGACGACATGCTGAAGCGCGCACTTAATGTCGGCTATTCGGGTGGCGAAAAGAAGCGCGCCGAAGTGCTCCAGATGTCGCTGCTCGAACCGTGCCTCGCGGTGCTGGATGAAACGGATTCCGGCCTCGACATCGATGCGCTGAAAGTCGTGGCGGACGGCGTCAACGCGCTGCGCTCGCCCGAGCGTTCGATGGTCGTCATCACCCATTACCAGCGCCTCCTCGACTATATCGTGCCGGACGTGGTTCACGTTCTCTCCGGAGGCCGCATCGTGAAAACGGGTGGCAAGGAGCTGGCGCTTGAATTGGAAAAATCCGGCTATGCCGACTACGGCGCGGATGCTGCGTGAGCAAGGACATGACTGAAAAAGCAATACAGAATTTCATGACGGCTTTCGAGGACGCGCGCTCTGTGCTGCCCGGCGCCGGCGGCTGGCTCGAGCGTCGCCGGGAGGTGGCACTGGAGGCGTTTTCG
>TARA_R110002110_G_scaffold5407_7_pt1 | contig 11141 bp, 13 predicted proteins | sample TARA_R110002110 | Tara Oceans TARA_R110002110 (sample SAMEA4397330) | marine metagenome | biome: Polar Biome; feature: [SRF] surface water layer (ENVO:00010504); material: water (ENVO:00002006), including particulate matter (ENVO:01000060) such as... | depth 5 m
GATCGCGATGTCGTAGTGGAAAATATATGCGGCGATGCTCTGCCAGAGCAGCTGCATCGTCGGCCGGTTACGGTATTCCTCTTCGACGCAGGAACGACCGAGCTCAAGCGTGGGACCCTGCCCGTTTATAAGGCGCCCGATTTCATATTCATCGGACGTATAGAAACCGCCCTTCTGCTCGGCGACCGAACTGCGGAGCACCCGATAGGTACCGACAACGCCGCCGGGCAGGTCGGTGCGCTTTGTGTCGATGACCAGAAGGTGATCGCAAATCTCGTCGAAACGGTCGAAATCCCGGCGGGCCGCCTTGACCTCGGGCGACGGGATCGCGGCCATTTCCTCGTAGAAAACGCGATAGCGCAGGGACTGCGCAGCCGCGATCTCTTCCGGCGTTTGCGCCACGCGTGCGACCAGGTTGCCGACATGGATCGGCTCGAACGCTTCCACGGGAAGTTCTGCGCCATCCATCAGGAGGTTGCCCTGCGGCGGCGGTCAAACGCTTTCACTGCTCGACCTCGTCGTCGTCGCCGATCGGCACGCAATAAAGTTCCAGCCGTTCGCCAACGATTTTAAAGCCAAGATCTGCGGCGATGCGGCGCTTGAGCGCCTCGAGCGTTTCGTCTTCGAATTCGACGACCTCGCCGTTTCGCACATTGATAATGTGGTGGTGATGTCCGTCGCCATCCTCTGCCGTCTCGAAGCGCGCGCGACCATCCCGAAAATCGTGACGCTCCAGAATTTGCGCTTCCTCGAAAAGCCGCACCGTTCGATACACCGTGGCCAGACTGATCCGGTCGTCGATCGACGCGGCGCGCCTGTGAAGCTCCTCGGCATCTGGGTGGTCCTGTGCAGCAGACAGCACTTGCGCGATGACCCGTCGCTGACCGGTCATCTTGAGGCCCTTGTCCTTGCAAAGCTGTTCTATTCGTGAAGGCATTGATGTTCCCACGCCCTTAAAATTAGGCAACGGAAACAGTATAGTCAAAAAATGGGTATCCGAACATGGCTTCGGACCAATACCGGGAACGGGCTAAGCGCCCCGGCGTTTTCCCAGCCCGATCTTCTTGGCGAGAGAGCTTCGCTGTTTGGCATAATTCGGGGCGACCATCGGATAATCGGCGGGCAGCCCCCATTTTTCGCGATACTCTTCCGGGGTCATGCCATAAGCCGTCGACAGGTGCCTTTTCAGCATCTTGAGCTTCCGGCCGTCCTCCAGGCAGATAATGTAATCCGGCGTTACCGAACGCCGGACCGATACGGCAGGTTGGGGCTTTTCTGCCGGATTTTCGCCACCGAGGCCCAACAGGGAATCATGAACCGTCTTGATAAGGATCGGCAGATCGCTTATCGCAACACTGTTGTTTTGAACATGTGATGCGACTATATCCGCTGTCCAGGCGATGATTTCGCTGCCATCAGATGAAGAATTCTCACTCATAGTTCGGGCTTTCGATCAAGAGAAACGGCGACTTTATAAGATTGTATCTTCATGTTCGCAATGTATTTTTTAATACTTGATAGATGAAAATAAAAAAGAACCTCCCCGACTATTTTCTCGACATCACGCAAGACGTATGTCCGATGACATTTGTCAAGGTACGCCTCCAAATTGAAAAGATGAACGGCGGAGAATTGCTGCAGATTCAGCTGCTCGGCGAAGAACCGCTGAAAAACGTGCCGGACTCGCTGACCGAGCTGGGCCATCGAATTGTGTCGCTCGACCGCGACCGGCAGGACGCCGATCTATACACACTGGTGGTAAAAAAAAAGTCGCCGCCATCCCGGTGAAGACCACCTTTTTCCCCAAAACAGAGATGTCGCCGATCGCAATACCGGTCAGGCCGGCGTCCGCACAGCCTGGGCTTCAAGCCGGCACGACATCGTAACCGCTGCCGTTTTTGTACCGTCCTTGTGCGTGTAATAATCGGGCCGTCGGCCGACGGGAATAAGGCCGCGGCTCGAGTAGAGATGACGGGCGACGTCATTGTCCTCCGCAACCTCGAGAAACAGCTTTTCGGCCCCTGCGATTGCCGCCTGTTCCATCGCACCGTCGAACAGAAATCCACCCACGCCATCGCCGCGCAATTCAGGCGAAACTGCCAGCGACAGCAATTCGCACTCGTCGGCCGCCTGACGAAGTAGCGCAAACCCCGCGACAGACCACAGCCGGCTGCGCCGCGCGACAATGCCGAAGGCTCCGGGCATGACCAGAATGCGCCGGATCATTGCCCCGGTCCACGCATCGTCGAACGATAAAGCGTGAATCCGCGCCATCGTCCCGATATCGGTCTCCTCGACCGCGGACAGTTCATACCCTGTCATCGCTTCAGACGTCCTCCGTTTGCGGGAAGTTTCGCTTCCGGTGCCCGCAGATACAAGGGCGACAGTGTATCCTGCGCACCCCCCTCTTTGTCCAAACCCGATTTGCTGAGAATTGTTTCGGCGAGGGCGGCGACATCGATCGGATCGGGGCTGCCGGTGCCCGGCACGCACCGAAGCGTCTCCGCATCGCCCTGATACGCGGACAGCAATCTGGAAACGGCATTGCCCGCCAGCGCGGGTTGCATCGAACCGATCAGCAGAAACAAGTCTTCCGCGTTCATTACCCCGGGCTTGTCGATCGCGACGCCTGCCCGATCGAAACTCTGCGCGAAATAGTCGGAACGCCTCGTGTCGAGGACACACAGGACAGGGCCGGGCGCCGTGAGGGTCCGGACAGCGCCACGCGCCAGGGCATGCAGGGACGATACCCCGACGGCCGGCGCTCCCGAGGCGATCGCAAAGCCGCGCGCGGCCGCGATACCGGTGCGAATTCCGGTAAAGGACCCGGGGCCCCGCGTAACCCCGACAAGGTCAAGCGCGGTCAACGCAACCCCGGATGCCCGGGCCAGATCCTGCACCATGGGCACGAGCGCCTCGGCATGGCCGCGGCGCATCTCCGTCCGGCGCACGCCAAGAACTTCGCCGTCCGCGACGAGCGCGGCGGCACAGGCATCGGCACTGGTATCGAGCGCCAGAGTCAGCGGCATCGGCGGAAACAGGCTGGCATATGATTCGATTCCGTCATGGTAGCTTTATCCTCTATCTCGGAGCGGAGAACCAGCGGGAGCAGCACATGACCCTGATCGAAATCCAACAACCGGACTTCGATGTGGAGATCGACATCGCCTATGCAACCCCCGACAACTTTACCGGGGCACCGGTCTATGTCCGGGCCGGCTGCTATCTGCACGAGGCCGCCGCGGCGGCTCTGGCAGAGGCAATCCGACTGGCCGGCATCCTGGATTTACGATTTCGTATTTTCGATGCGCTGCGACCGACCGAGGCGCAGTGGGCCCTTTGGAACCATACGCCCGATCCGGATTTTCTGGCCGACCCGCGTCGTGGCTCACCCCATTCGCGCGGCGTCGCTGTCGATCTCACGCTGATCGATGCGGCGGGCAACGACCTGGACATGGGGACCGGTTTCGACGCTTTCACGCCGCTTTCCCATCATGGAAACCCCGGGATCGCGGCCGACGCTCAACGAAACCGCCACCTGCTGATGGGTATCATGACGACCGCCGGGTGGGATTTTTACCGGAACGAATGGTGGCACTATCAGCTGTTTAATTCACGTGACTACGACCTTGTCCAGGACGCCGACCTTCCCGAACCGATGATGCCGCCGGGTGCAAAAAACGGCACGGCACCCTGATATTTCGCCCCCGACGGCACATCCGGATACGACGACGCGACAAGTTTCATTTGCGTAAATCCTTTACTAACGGGCTTGTGAACAGAATTATTGACGCACTACAGTGCGAAATCCGGGTAGGCCGATGGAATTTACGATGAAAAACTTTATTCGAAGCGCAATGCTGGCGTGGGCGATTGCCACGATCGCAGGTCCGACATTGCCGGCCCTGGCGGCCGAACCGCAGAGTTCCGCAGTGGTCGTGATGTACCACCGGTTCGGCGAAAGTGTGCATCCTTCGACAAACATCCGCCTCGACCAGTTCGAAGCGCACCTGGCTGAACTCGCGAAGCCTCAGTATACCGTGCTGCCCTTGCCGGAAATAATCGCCCGGTTGCGGGCGAAACAACCTTTGCCGGATCGCACCGTCGGTATCTCGATCGACGATGCCTTTCTGTCTGTATATGCCGAGGCGTTCCCGCGGCTCAGGAAAGCCGGCTTTCCGTTTACGCTTTTTGTCGCGACCGATCCGGTCGACCGCCGCATCGGCGGCTATATGAACTGGGACCAGATTCGCGAGCTGAAAAAAGCGGGCGCGACGATCGGCAGCCAGACGCACACACATCTGCATATGGCGTCGTCGACGCCCGAGCGGAACAGCGCCGACCTGCAGAAATCGAACGACCGGTTCAGGGCCGAACTGGGCGAGGTCCCGACGATTATCGCCTATCCATACGGCGAATACAGTCTTGCGGTCGGAACGGCTGCCAAAGAAGCAGGGCTCACGACAGGTTTCGGACAGCATTCCGGCGTCCTGCATCCGGACGCTGACATGTCATACCTGCCGCGATTTGCAATGAATGAAAATTTCGGCGGCGAAAGCCGGTTCCGGCTGGCGGTCAATGCGTTGCCGCTGAATGTTTCGGACGTGTCGCCCCTCGACCCGCTGCTGAAAGCCGATAACAACCCGCCGATTCTCGGGTTTACGGTGAACGGTGCAGCCGCGCAGCGTCTTTCGCGCCTCGCCTGCTACGCATCCGGTCAGGGCAAGGCACGGCTCGAACGGCTGGGCTCACGGGTGGAAGTTCGCCTCGAGAATGCATTTCCAAGCGGCCGCGCCCGCATCAACTGCACGATGCCGACGCGCGATGGCCGCTGGCACTGGTACGGCCTGCAGTTCTACGTGCCGAAGGGCTAAGCCGGAGCGCTTCCCGGAAACGGGAGCAGCCCCGATACGCCAAGCAGGCTACGCGTCGGGAGCAACCGACCTGCCGAGTTTTGCGCCGTCGAATGCCCGCAATGTGTTGGCCCGCATGATGACACGAATGGTTTTGACGTAGTCGGCACCGCGCTCCGAATACCGCAGCAATGCGCCAGCCAGGTTATAGCCATCGACAGCGCCATGTTCGGCGCGCATTTTGGCACGGGCCTCGCGGAACGCACGATAGGCGGGGTGACTGTTCAGGTTGTGCGCATAGGATTTTACGCCGTCGATCAGGTGGTCGAACGCACGCACCCGGAACGTCTTGCCGTCGGCCCGTTTCCTGGGAACGATCCCCTTCTTGTGCGCTTTATAGGCGCGCTGGCCGAACAATGCGTTGCCTTCGCGCGCAAACCGCGATGTCCCCCAACCGCTTTCCTCTGCAGCCTGGGCGATCGCGAGGGACGGCGGAATGATATCGACATGGGCGAGCAGGGCAGCGGGGTCCGCATTCTTTGCACCGTAACGATCTGCCGTTTCCTCGAGCCAGAGCCGGTCCCGCTGGCCAAGCACACGGCCCTCGGCGATCTGGTCGCGCAGCGCGACAATGCGGCTGCGGTCCTGAAGGATAAGCTCGTTCACGTGAAGAATGAGCGGCAGCGTCGACTTGATGAAAGTGGTTTTACGCAAATCTGCACGCGGCTGATGTCTCAGATCCTGGGGCAGGCTCGCCAGAAACAGGCGCGGTACCTGTCCATGAATGCGCACGGCTTCGATCTCGTAGCCGATATTGCGGAACAGGTCCCACAACTTACCGGTCGAATTCGATACGGTCACATCAACCGGTTTCGCCAGCGCCGCTTCGCCGCCGCCCGGCGTCGCAAAGCGCACCTCCGTCGGGGAAACCGGCAGACCGGCTGCGTCGGCAGGGTTTTGCGGTGCTGCGGCCTTGCCGGCATCGGTAACCGGCGCATGATCCTGTTTTGTCAGCGCGCCGATCGCGAACATTCCCGCGGCGCCCGCAATCAGCATCGCCATTGCCGCTTTTTGAAACATCGTCACCGAACCGGCAGACGCTTTCATCGACCTGGTCATGCTTCATCCATCCTTTCGCCTCCGCCCGTCTTCCCTCGGGGCGGGTTCGTTTTTCAGTTTCTTCCCCGACCCGGTTCATCCCCGGCCCGGTCTCTGCGCCCGGAAGCGCTATTCGATCGCTTCGACCCGAAGCACATCGGGCACGTAGTGTTTCAACAGGTTCTCGACACCCATCTTCAGTGTCGCCGTTGAGCTCGGGCAGCCGACACAGGCCCCCTGCAGGCTGAGATAGACGACACCGCGGTCGAACCCGCGATAGACGATGTCGCCGCCATCAAGCGCGACCGACGGTCTTATCCGCGTATCGAGCAGCTCCCTGATCTGCCCGACGACCTCGTCCTCGTCCTCATCCGCTCCGGCATCCGCCTCAACCGCCGGCAGAACGACTGGGTCTCCGGAGGCGAAATGCGCCTTTATTCCCGCAGTGACGCGCGGCTCAAGCGCCTCCCAATCGGCTGCTTCGCTTTTCGCCACCGACACGAAATCGGCCCCGAAAAACACGCCCTTCACGCCATCGATCCCGAACAACCGAAGCGCCAGGGGCGCTTTGTCCGCCATATCCGGCGATGCGAAATTCGCCGTACCCGACGCCATCACCGGGCAGCCGGGAATGAATTTGAGCGTGGCGGGATTTGGCGTTGCTTCGGTAACGACGTTAATCATTTCGGGCCATCACGGTCTGTTTTGCGCGACGTTTTTCGAAGGGACAATCGTCATTCAATCACGAGAAATTGGGTTAAGCAGGCGTTAAGATCAAGCCGAAATCGGCGGCGTCGAATCAGCCACTTGGCAACCCGTTGATATTGGGGCTGCTTTCAATTCATTTCGCATGCGGAAAGTTTTGGGATAACGGAAATCAGGGTTAATTTCCGGTGAAGAGAGGCGGGATGATCCGGTCCGGATTGGCCTCGTTGGCGGCCGGTTACCGAACCGCGAAGCGCAGAAATTAACCGGTTCGATGGCCGGAATATCAGGCTGGCGGCGGAATCAGATACCGATAGACCGGCGGGTACGGTCGATCAGGTACGCCATCTGAGAGTTGTTTCCGACAACGGGTTTTCAAACGGCTTGCCGGCGGCGGCGCTGCGTTCCCACTCGTTCTTCAGGCGGAAATACCATTTCGCCTGCTGGTCGGGCTGGCCCGTCAGGCGCAGATCGGGATCCCAGCGAAGCCCCCTGGCCTGCTTTTCGAACACCGTGCGGTCCTGGCCGAGAAAGGCGCGGACAAACGGCATCGCCAACGGCTTGAACAGCGTCAGCCAGGGCATGGACCACCACATCATATGCGTGGTGAGCGTGCGGTTTTCGTCGATCGGGGTACACGCGGTCATGCCGCAGTAGAAGTTCTTTCCCGCGCGGATATGTTCGATCCGGAGACCGGGCAGGGCGAAAGCAATCTGCACCTCCGGCGCGCCGCCGAGCAACCGGTAGACCTTTGAATTCGACGATGCACGGTGAGACGTCATGTCGAAGCCGAGAGGTGTCGGCGCGAAATGCTTTTCCTTGTCGCGCCGTTTTCCGGGGCGGCGCCACCACCACGATTCATGCACGTGCGGCGTATGCGCCGGATCGATCAGCCCGACCACCGCGTGGTCGATATTGACCGGAAATTCGACCGCATGGACGATCTGCGGCGGCGTATCGCCGACATCGGGAACGTCGGGGACCGCGCAATCCGCGCCGTCTCCGTCACCGATCCAGATCCAGACAACGCCCTGACGTTCGCGCAGGGGAAAGCTGGCAACCGTGATCTTGGAGAGATCGACGGGGTCGTCGGCGACAAGTGCCGGTATAGAGGTGCAGCTTCCGTGGCGGTCGAAAGTCCAGCCGTGATAGCAGCATTCGACCTCGTCGTCCCGGATACGCCCCGCCGATAGCGGCGCGCCGCGATGCGGACAGGTATCGCGCAATGCAAATATCCCGCCCGCCGCAGTGCGGCCGAAGACAACCGGCTGCCCGCAGATTTCCCGGTGCACGAGTTTGCCCGCGCCGACATCGCGCGAAGCGATCCCGAAATACCAGATATTGCGAAGAAGCGACGTAGAGGGAGACAAGACGGCGACGCGCGTCAGGTCAGCATGTCGAGCTGTTCGGACGTCAGCGTACCAGGCACGATAGTGATGGGAATCGGAAACTTGCCGGACATTTTACCGCCAATAGACGACACCAGCGGACCCGGTCCCTTCTTGTCGGTGCCGGCGCCCAGCACCAGGATCGAGATCCGCGGTTCTTCCTCGATCAGGCCGAGGATGGCTTCGGCGGGCTTGCCTTCCCGCACGTAAAGCGTCGGCAGTTCGCCGGTCCATTCCTGGACCTGCGACGAATGCTTGTGCAGGAAATCCTCGGCCTCGGCGCGGGCCTCTTCGCGCATTTTTTCTTCGACCGCCATCCAGTGCTGAAATTCGGCCGGTTCCATGATGTAGAGGAGGGCGAGGCGCCCGCCGGTCCGCCGCGCCCGACAGGCGGCGAAATAGATCGCGTTGATGCATTCCTCCGTATTGTCCACGACGCACAGAAAGACGCGATTGCTTCGCGTGGACGGGTCCGGCGGCGCGGTATCCTCGAATGCCGCTTCTTCCGGCGCGGTATCGGCAATATCGTCGTTCATGGTCAGGCCCTTCTGAAGATAACGCCAGCGAGCCAGCCTGCCACAAGCGCAATTGCAATAGCAATCGCGCCGTACCACGCGGACTGATCGTGCGCAAAGTTGTATATCTTTGCTTCGAGACCGACCTTGTGAACGGTCACGGGCGTTTTCTGGCTGCTGACAAGCTGCCCGTTCTTGAAAAGATGAACGGTCACCTGGTAGGTCCCGATCGGCACGTTCACCGGAAACGGGATGGTCGACCGGAAAAGGCGCCCGCGGATAATCTTTATGTCGGATATATCTTCGCTGTACAGCGCCTGGCGTTTCTTGTTGCGGATAAACGCCTTGCGGAACGTCAGAATGTTTTCCACGGTGCGTTGCGAGCGCGTGAAAAGATCGATTCGATCGGACCCGATCTGAAGCCGTTGCAGGATTTCGGGCGCCGCGATTTCATCGAGCGGCTTTGATGCCGCGGTCCGGAAGTAGGCAGGCGCCTTTTCGAACGTGACCGATGTGCCGTTCACCCAGATGCCGGCAACCCGCTCTTTCCGGCGAATGATCTCGTCACGGCGCGGCCCCGCGACCGTGACCACGATGTCGCCAAAGCCTTCGGTGGCGCCGAACAGCAGCAGTTCCGCGCCGGTAAACCCGGTGGAGATCGCCACTTCGCGGGTCGACAGGTCGACAACGATGCTTTGCGCGGTCGCCGGGGCCGCAAAACAAAGAGCCCCCAGCGTCATGGCACATCGGGCAAGCCATCTTTTCAGGGCGGACATCAATGCGCCCCCCCGATACCGAGCGAGTACAGGTCTTCCGGTGTCACGACGAGGGTCCAGGCGACGCGTGCGCAGACCGCGAGCACGATGAGGCCCAGCGCGATGCGGACTTCTTCGCCCCGCAGCCGCGAGCCGACGCGGGCGCCGATCTGCGCACCTATCACACTGCCGACAACCAGCAGCATGGCGAGCACGATATCGACCGTCTGGTTGTTGACCGATTGCAGGAAGGTAACGTTGGCCGTGACGAAGACGATCTGGAACAGGGACGTGCCGACCACGACAGAGGTCGGCATCCCGAGCAGATAGATCATTGCCGGTACCATCACGAAGCCGCCGCCGACACCCATGATCGCCGCCAGGATGCCGACGAACACCCCGACCCCGAGCGGCAGCAGCGCACTGATATACAGCTTGGATCGCCGGAACCGCATCTTGAAGGGAAGACCGTGCAGCCAGGTGTGGTGATGCAGCTTGCGCCGCGGCGCCGACGGGTTCCGGCTGCGGAACCACGCGCGCACGCTTTCGACCACCATCAATACCCCGACAATGCCGAGAAACAGGACGTAGGAGACCGCGATCACGAAATCGATCTGGCCAATTCCGCGCAGGAAGGTGAATAGCCAGACACCCAGGGTGGAACCGATAAAGCCACCGATCATCAGAACGACGCCCATGCGGATATCGACATTGCCGCGCCGCCAGTGCGCCAGCGCACCCGATACCGATGCCGCCACGACCTGGTTCGCCTCGGTCCCCACCGCAACCGCCGGCGGGACGCCGATGAAGATCAGCAGCGGCGTCATCAGAAACCCGCCGCCGACACCGAACATGCCGGACAGAAAACCCACCATGCCGCCCAGCCCAAGCAGCATCAGCGCGTTGAGCGACATTTCAGCAATCGGCAGGTAAATCTGCATGGTCGAATCTTAAAGGGTGGCCGTGAACGAGGCCTTTGTGCGCCGATCCGCCGGACGGCGCAAGGGCTCCGGTGGCATGGGCGTCACCTTGTCACGCATAACTCGGCTGCAGGACCCGTCGCGGAGACCGGCTGACGGACGCCCGTAATCAGGCGGAAATCAGGCCTACGATCTCGTGAACTTCGCGCAGGATGGGGTCGGCCACGGCCCGCGCACGCTCCGCGCCGTCGGCCAGAATCGCATCGATATGGCCGGGGTCGGCCATCAGCTTGCGCATTTCGCCTGAAATCGGCGCAAGCTTCTCGATCGCCAGGTCGGCAAGGGCAGGCTTGAAATCGCCAAAGCCCCGCCCGCCGAATTCCTGCAGGACATCGATCGACGTCCGACCGGAAAGCGCCGCGTAGATTCCAACCAGGTTGGAAGCTTCGGGCCGGTCTTTCAGGCCCTCTATCTCGGACGGCAATGCCTCGGGATCGGTTTTCGCGCGCCGGATTTTCTTCGAGATGTCGTCTGCCGTGTCCGTGAAGGTGATACGCGACTGGTCGGATGGATCGGATTTCGACATTTTCTTCGCGCCGTCCCGCAGGCTCATCACCCGGGTCGCCTCGCCGAAAATAAGCGGCTCGACGATCGGGAAAAACTCGACGCCGAAATCGTTGTTGAATTTCTGGGCGATATCGCGCGTCAGTTCCAGGTGCTGCTTCTGATCCTCGCCGACCGGCACATGGGTCGCTTTGTAGGTCATGATGTCGGCCGCCATCAGGTTCGGATAGGCATATAGCCCGACAGAAGCGTTTTCGCGGTGCTTCCCCGCCTTTTCCTTGAACTGGGTCATCCGGTTCAGCCAGCCGAGCCGCGAGACGCAGTTGAAAATCCAGGCAAGCCG
>TARA_R110002110_G_scaffold59509_5_pt1 | contig 11138 bp, 10 predicted proteins | sample TARA_R110002110 | Tara Oceans TARA_R110002110 (sample SAMEA4397330) | marine metagenome | biome: Polar Biome; feature: [SRF] surface water layer (ENVO:00010504); material: water (ENVO:00002006), including particulate matter (ENVO:01000060) such as... | depth 5 m
ACAAAAACATTAATAAAGTATGAAATGAGAAATTTGTGAAAGTAAAACCATTAATCCATCCCATAGTCTGCTCCCATTTATTTTTTGAATTCTTGAGCGTAATCACTTAAAGCTTTAACTTTCTCGTAAAATTCCTTCATTGAACGTGCATCAGTTACATCCAGCTCTTTCAGTGATTCCCGGGCAGATCTGAATTTCCCAAGAGGCGTGTCAGTTTCAAAGTCACTTCTTAGCTTAACCAGTACGGTTTTAGCAATGCTTCGGCCCCCTAATATTTCAAATAAAGGAAGATATACATTGGGATCCCGGAAGTAATGATTTATTGAATGAACCATGGGAGAGCTGAGGCGAGAAATCTCCAGGTTATGATAGTTGTCCTGGTCTTCCGCCGGCAGCCAGTCGGGATTGTGTCGATAGGGGTCAAAAGGTTTGAAGTTTCCTACGGGGTCGAGCTTGTGGTTAGCGTTGAGCAAATGCTTCATGATGCGCATTTCATCGCCTCCCGGGCGAAAAATGCTGTCGTAAAAGGCATCTCGTTTCCGGGCCAGGGTATAGCTGACATTGGCAACCAGCATCACGGCTGCCAACTGCTCATTTCCCTGCAGTCGAAACTTCAGTCCATCCAGAGATACGCTCTCGCTGAAGAGTGCCTTCAAGGTTTTTTCCACAACGGAGGAACCCATGGAATGCCCGATTACGCATGCCTGGTCCCCTCTGTTGTAATCAACCTCATCCTTCAGAATTTGGCCAATTTGATTACCGACTTTTGTGATTATGCTGTCTTGTACGGAATACAGGCTTGCAAATACCAGTAGATCCAGGATGTGGGTCAGCAAAAAAATGCGCTGATCATCAGCTGGTTTGGCTTTCTCGATGAGCCCATCAAAGAAGTCTTTTTCTTTTTGGAAATTGGCGTTTTCGCTCATGCGATTTGAGAGGAGCTCGAGTTGCTCTACCCAGTTACCCAGAAGCCTCTCGATAGCATCGTTGTAATGGATGGAGTAGAGCTTGATGTCATGTCTGGGGCGGTAATCGTGGTTTGTCTGGAGATTGTTCCAACGATCCAGGAACAGGTCATTGAACGATATATCCCCATCATCTGGTGAGTTAATCCAGTCATCGGTGTGTGAACCGATACCGTGCACACAAAGCACGTGCCGAGTCGCCATAGCAAAGCCCTTTTCATTAATATGAAATTTGCTCTACAGCGAGACAACGCAAAGCGAAGTAGTTACAAGCAAGATGATAGAAGAGAGCCTGAATTTTCGCCACTAGCCCAACGCAAGCCAAACGCCCACCAACATCATCAAGCTCCCGGAGATCCGGTTCGCCAGGCGAACACTGCCGCCTTTTCTCAACGCACGGCTCAGCGTTTTGCCGCCGTGGGCGTATATCTGCAGGCAGATAAACTCCAGCGTGAGAATAATAATAACCAGCGCGCCCAGTTGTGGCGCAACAGGCAGAGAGCTATCAATAAACGGCGGCAGCAGTACGACGAAAAACGCCCAGCCTTTAGGGTTGGCAATTGCCGTAATAAACCCCTGCGCCGCTAACTGCCAGCGCGATGCAGTATTGGGCGCCGCGTTTTGCTCGGGCATGGCCATTTTGCCTCGAGAACGCCACATCTGAACGCCTAGCCAGATCAAGTAAGCGCCGCCAGCATACTTGAACAGTTCAAATGCCGCCGGGTAACGCAGCATAAACGTTGCGACACCAATTGCGGATGCGGACGCAACTATTGCCACGCCTACCAACTCCCCTGCCATCATCCACATTGCCCGCCGCACGCCGATAGTGATACCCAGTGACAATGCCAGAGTCATACACATGCCGGGTGTGATCGAGACTAAAAAAAAGGTCGGGATAAAGGCTGATAACAACGACAGGTTCAAAAACGCCACATCAGAGCACTCATAAATAAATTAGGGCGGGTTCAGTAGAATCCATGGTAGTTCATCCATTCCTTCCATCCCAGTCAGTACTGGACTATCTTGCTCCCTGATCCGCATACGCTCTGACAGGAATCAAAAACCAATGCTTTCAATATCAGCAAACGAACGCTACGTTTCGACCTCTGCCGGTGAGCTCTATGTAAAGAGCTGGACGCCTTCAGCAGATTCCAATACTGAAACCACTGCGCCGATCGTGCTATTCCACGACTCGCTTGGAAGCGTGGAGCTTTGGCGGGGTTTTCCAGAACAACTGGCACGCACTCTCGGTCGACAAGTCATCGCCTATGACCGGCCCGGGTTCGGGCGTTCCTATCCCCGCACGGACATTCTGGAAGCGGACTTCATTATTAACGAAGCAACCGGACCCTTCACAGCCATACGCAGTGAACTTGGCATAGAAGATTTTATCGCCTTCGGGCATAGCGTAGGTGGCGCCATGGCAGCAGTGTGTGCCGCAACCTTCCCCGCTCCCTGCGTTGCGCTGATTACAGAAGCGGCTCAGGCGTTCGTTGAAGATCTTACGGTTCAGGGTATCCGCGATGCAAAGCAGGTTTTCGCTCAAGAGGGCCAGATAGATCGACTTAAAAAATACCACGGTGAAAAAGCGGACTGGGTTCTGCGCGCCTGGACGGGGACATGGCTATCAGAGAACTTTCAGCACTGGACCCTGAACGAAACACTCTCCAGAGTAAGCTGCCCTGTTTTGGCCATTCATGGGGAGGACGACGAATTCGGCTCCGCAGAGCACCCGGAACTTTATACATCACTTCCGGCTGGTCCTTGTGTTTTGGAGATGCTCAAAGAATGTGGGCATGTTCCGCACAGGGAAAAACCGGATGTTGTTTTGCGCCTGGTGAATGATTTTATTGAGGAACACTTGAAGCCCTGTTAATCAGGGCGCCAAGTGTCTTGGCTAATCAGCCCCGAAGCTTGCTCAGTACCTCCTCAGCAATATCCACCCTCACCGTCCCCAGTTTGACCAGATCTCTTGCCACGGCTTCGATCTCCGTGCCAATAGCACCTGCCATCACCGCAATGTTCTTGGCGTGCAATGCCATGTGGCCTTTCTGGATTCCGGTGGTCGCCAGGGCTTTTAGGGCGGAAAAATTCTGTGCCAGGCCAACGGCCGCAATGGTGCGGGCTAATTGATCTGCACTTTTCACCGCCATTATATCCAGCGCAATGCGCGCGGTCGGGTGGGATTTGGTGGCGCCGCCTATAAGCCCTACCGGCATGGGTATTTCGATCATACCGGTCAGGTTGCCATCCCGATCGGCTTCCCAATGGGTCAAAGAGCGATAGCGACCGGTTTGTGCCGCGTACGCGTGCGCCCCGGCTTCGACAGCACGGGTGTCGTTACCTGTAGCCAGAACCACGGCGCTGACTCCGTTCATAACACCTTTGTTGTGTGTTGCTGCACGGTACGGGTCGATGTCTGCAAACTCATAAGCGGCAAGAATGCCGTCCCGGACCGACTCGCCGCCGATAGCATCGAGTGTCCAGGTTGCACGGGCTCTCGCTAGCCTGCGATCCGCGAGATTCGAGAGAATGCGCAGGTAAGTCCGCCCACCGGTCCATTTTGCAATCAGCGGCGCTACGGCCTCTGCCATGGAGTTCACGGCATTAGCGCCCATGGCATCGCGAGTGTCGACGATGAGGTGGGTGATCACCATGGTGCCTGTGTGGCTGCCTTCCAGAACGCGCACTTCCACGTCACGAAATCCGCCCCCATGCTTGAGCAGAACCGGATCGGTTTCGTCGCAAATCTGTTTGATATCCGCTTTGTGCTCAAGAATCTGCAGGCGCGCAAACTCCGGGTTTGGCACATCAACCAACTGCACTTGGGCGATCATCAGCGAGCCCGACATGGAGGTGATAAAACCTCCAGAATCCCGGCATTGGCGCGCAGCGTTGCAGACTGCGGCGACCACCGACGATTCCTCTGTGGCCATCGGAATCAATGTGTCCTGCTGATCCACCACCATGTTGGTGGCAACACCAATGGGAATGTTCATGGTGCCAATGGCGTTCTCGATCATCGAATCTGCGATCTCGCCGGTGAGGTTGCCGGTGTTGCCCATGTGATTGGCAACATCCGGGTTGAGGCCGGCCACTTCGATGACTTTCTCCAGGCGCTCGGCCATGGAGAGGTTATGAAATCCGGAAATACGGGAACTTGAGGTAGACATGGAATCAATCTCCGCGATTAAGGAATCAGGAAACCAGACGCTGGGACAGCTGATTTGGCAGCCAGGTCACCAGATCCGGGAACAACATGAACAGAATCAGCGCCAGTATCTGCAGTACGAGGAACGGCAGGATTGCGCGGTACACGGTCTCCATTCCTATACCAGGCGGCAGTACGCCTTTGATGTAGAAAAGGGTGTAGCCAAATGGCGGAGTTATGTACGCCATTTGTGCGGTAATCAGGAACAGCACGCCAAACCACACCGGATCAAAGCCGAAGGCAGCGATGATTGGCATGAACACAGGTACACACAGCAGAATGATGCCGATCTCATCCAGGAACAGGCCCAGCAGAACGAGAATGCCCATCATCGAAAGCAAAACCAGCCAGCGGTTAAGTTCGAGGTTTTCGATAAACATCAGCAGCGAATCCGCACCACCGGTGCCAGTGAATATCGAGACAAAGATCTTGGCCCCGATGGTGATCCACATAATCATCGTTGTTACGCGGAGCGTGTCCATGGCCGCATCGCTGAGATTTGCAGTGGTGAACTGGCCCTGCAGCATTGCCGACAGCATAGCCCCCACTACGCCAACCGCTGCGGCTTCCGTCGGCGTGGCGATTCCGGCGTAGATGCTGCCCAGAACACTGAACACAATCAGAGTGGGCAAGAATAGAGATTTGAGTGACCCGAACATCTCGAGCCAGCCTACTTCGATGTTGTCCGGAGCAGGCGCAAGGCTGGGTTTAAGCATGGTCCGAATCACTACGTAGCTCACGTAAAGACCGGATAACACCATGCCCGGCACTATCCCGGCGGCAAACATTTTGCCCACGGATATCTGCGCCGTAGCGGCGTAGACGATGGTGATGATCGAAGGTGGAATCAGAATGCCCAGAGTGCCGCCGGCACAAATTACTCCCAGTGCCATCTTTTCGTCATAGCCACGACGCAGCATGGACGGCAGCGCAAGAATTCCCATGGCAGCGACTGCAGCCCCAACGATTCCGGTCATGGCGGCCATCACGGTGCAAATGGCAATAGTCCCAACCGCAAGGCCACCGGGCAGGCGCCGGAACCAGAGTTCCATCGCCTTGTACAAGGCTTCGATAATTCCGGAACGCTGAAGAATGCTGGCCATCAACACGTAAAGAGGAATTGCCAGCAACACGTCAGACGTCATGACGTCGTAGGTCTGCAAAACCGTCAGCACCAGTGCGTCCAGGCCCCACAATAAAATGGTGAACAACACGGCAAGCGAGATCAGCACAAAGGCCAGGGGCATGCCGCTCAACAAAAGGAGCAGGAGCGAAAAGAACATGGCGGAGAAAACAAGTGTAGAGCTCATGCCCTTGCCTCTTCGCGACCGCCGATGCGTTGAATTGCGGTAAGCAACTCAGCGATGGACTGAAGCAGCAGCAGGCTGAATGCCACCGGTATCAGAGTCTTCACCGGCCAGATAACCGGGTTCCAGGATGAAAACGAGGTTTCGCCGGAATCGATGGAGTTTTGAGCGATTGGAATGCTCTGATAGATAAGAATGCAACTGATCAACACGATCACGGCGTAAATGCCTGTGTCTGCGATCGCTGCTATACGTGGTGACAATTTGCTATACAGAATGTCGACGTTCACATGGCCGGCGGTATGCAGAAAATAGGGCCCGGCGAGTAGAAAGTAAGGGCCGAGCAGCAGAGTTGATAACTCCAGTGCCCAGATCGTTGGCGCATCAAAAAAATAACGAGCCACGACTTCATAGGAAATAACGGCGACCATTATGAAAACCAGCGAAGACGCGGCAATGGCCAGCCAACGGTTCACCTGCGTAATAGTTTGGCAGTAGCCGTTAAGAATCTGCATACGGAAGCCTCAAATGGAGGGAGCATCAGCCCGGCTGATCCGGGCTGATCAAAGCACATCTGATCTGGAGCCCTACTGGATAAGGCCCAGTTCCTTCATGAAGTCGATCTGGCTTTGCAGTACTTTGTTGGCGAGCTCATCGTCGCCTGCGGCTTCCTTCCACGCTTCCATGGCGGTTGGGCGGGCACTGGCTATGACAGCCGGATCAAGATGGATTATTTCAGCGCCCTGCTCCTGGAACTTTTTCAGTGCTATCGCATCCTGCGCAATAATATGCTGTCGAAGTGAACCTGAAATTTCCCGTGCGGACACTTCAAGAGCTGCTTTGTAGGAGTCTGGCAGCTTGTCGTAGGCTTTCTGGTTTGCCACGTAGCTGGTCGCGGTCGTGGGCTGATGGAAACCAGGCACAATGACGTACTTGGCAACTTCTCCAAGCCCTGCTTCCAGGTTGGCAGTCAGGTCGCCCCGGTCTGCAAAATCGATCACGCCCTTTTCAAGCGCCTGGTAGACCTCGGCAGTCGGGAGCGGCGTAACGGCAACACCAAATTTGCTCATCACTGTGCTGGCGAGACCGACAAATCGGCCCTTTTTGCCTTTTACATCATCAGGCTTGTTAATTGCGAACTTTGAGTGAATCGGCTCCTGGCCATAAACAGTGGGAGCAATGTAGAAGAGTCCTGCCTGGGCGTAAGCTTCCCGCGCATATTCCAGCCCGCCTTTTTCGTAAAACCAGGCTTCATACTGATCCGACTCGGGAAAACCAAAAGGTATAGTGCTGGTGAAAGCAAATGTCGGAATTGCACCGGCTTTGTATCCGTCGAAGGTCTTCATCATCTCGAACGCGCCGCCCCGAACAGCTTCAAACGCTTGTGCTGATGGTGCCAGTTGGCCCCCGCCGAACAAACGAATGGTGAACTTGCCGTCAGTGAGTTGGGATACCCGCTCCACAAACTTCTTCTCGTATTCGTAGGGTGTTGTGCCAGCATCCCAAAGGGCCTGCATACGCCAGTTAACGGCAGGTTGTTCTGCTGCCACGGTAACCCCGGAAGCCAGCGCAGCCGCTGCTATAACGCTGCTTATCGTGCGCCGGATGTAACCATGAGCCTTGGGTTTTATGTGCAGTTTCATCTCATTCTCCAACTTTGTTTTTATGTGCTCATTGGCGTTATTCGCCAAAAACTCCACCGCATTATTTTGTTAGTGTTGCCTGTACAAACTAGGCCAGACAATTAGAATCAACAAGGGACAGTTAGACAATGTGTACCACGGACTGTACCAGTGCAACATCTGGTACACTTTTGAGGTTGATATAAAAGTGAGCATTTCTCGCGCACAACAAATTGCAGACAGCCTGATTCAGCAAATTGATTCTGGCCGGTTACTTCCTGGTGCCCGTTTGCCTTCCATACGTGTAGCGGCGGAAGGTCATGGGGTTTCCAAGAATACCGTTACCGATGCCTACGACCGGTTGGTTGCAACCGGCTACATTCATCCTCGTCGCGGTTCCGGGTTCTATGTACAGTCGGCGAGCCCTGCCCCGTCTATTTCCCGTTCCGAACATGTGATCGAGGCAGTAGATGTGGTGTCTTTATTGCGGGAACAACTCAACCAGCACTACGAAGTGCGTGCCGGCGACGGGCGGCTGCCCGCCACCTGGATGGAAAGCTCCGAAATTGGCAGATATCTGAAGCGTACGTCCAACGCCGCCGATTATTCTGATGATTTTGAATATGGTCGGCCACAGGGCCTTGAGGTACTGCGGGAGGATGTGGCCCGGGCTTTGAACGACCGATCAATCAACACCAGCCCGGACCAGGTGTTGATGACCTTTGGCGCAAATCATGCTCTGGATCTGATTGTTCGGCATTTTGTGCAGGCGGGCGATACGGTTCTTGTCGAAACTCCGGGCTACTACCCTATGTTCAGCAAACTGAAGCTCCAGAAAGCGAAGGTTGTGGGCGTAAACCGACAATCGGACGGGCCGGATCTGGACATGCTGGAAGAGAAAATCCGTGCCCACAGGCCCAAGTTGTTTTTCGTACAGCCGATGGCCCATAACCCGACCGGAACATCCATGTCGCTGCAAAAGATGCACCGGCTGCTCACTTTGGCTGAAAAGTACGACCTGGTGATCATCGAAGATGACCCTTTCGCTGACATTCTGCCGAAAGCGACACCGCACCTTGCGTCCCTGGACGCACTGAACCGTGTTATCTACGTGGGTACTTTTTCAAAAACCCTGTCGGCGAGCTTGCGCTGTGGCTATATTGCCGCAAGTCCGGAACTTATTGCGTCGCTGACGGACATCAAAATGCTGACGGTAGTGAGCAGTTCGGGTATTACTGAGCGTCTGGTTCACGAGATGATTGTTCGTGGGCGCTATCGCCGGCATTTGAAACGTCTCAGGGACCGGGTTGCCAATGCCAGCATTGACGCAGTATCTGCGCTGCATGGGATAGGGCTGGATCGTGTGGAAAGCCCTACCGGAGGCTATTACATCTGGTGCCCGTTGCCCGTGGGCGTAGACTCCATGGACCTTACCGTTCGGGCTGCGCGGCAAGGCATCTTCCTTGCGCCGAGCCGGTTATTCGAACTGACCAGCAGTGCTGGAAATGAAGCGCTGCGGGTCAATATTGCCCACGCCAATAATCATAAGTTCCTGAACTTCATGAAAAGCGCACTGGGTTCTTAATATGAATCAGGTTGTTTCATCAGCCTTGATGATTTTCGCCTGATGCTGCTCCACCAGATCCTCCAGGCTCATGTACTCGCATTCCCTGGTGGCGATAAAACTGTCTGAAGAGTCAATCAGTATGTTGTCATCCCTCATGAACCTGCGACCGAGCAGCACTGGATAGGAAAAGTTGCCGCGATCTGTCAATGAGAACTGGGTTTTGTGGCTGGTGCCGGAAATGCAGAAATCCATGATCACTACGTAGCGTCTCTGTGATGGCGCTCCTTTGCGCTTTATGAGGACAGTGCGCTCTACCGGCCGCTCAAGCTCAAGAATGATTTCTTCATGGTCAATATCGCCTTCCGACGGTTGGTCCTTGTGATCCGCCAGCGGAATCTGGAACTTCACCCATTTCTGGTCATCCTTCTTGAACCCCTCCACGTTAACGGCGTGCAGAGATGAGGTTTTTGCGCCGGTATCCAATCGCGCTTTAAGCCTCAGACCCGTATCGTTCATTACAACCCACTCTACAAAACCGAGAGTCTCGGGAACCGGCGCCTCACTTTCTGACGCTGGTTCGGCCAATGCTGCTGTTGGGATAATAAGCGCCATAACCAACGAAAAATGGATTAGAAACTTCATTCAATTCCTCCTGCAAACTTCTGTAAATCTGGGAAAAATGATAAAAAATGTGCTTCAAGCTCGGAATGCAGTGGTCGTATTTCGTCAATGATTCCGGCAAACGAATTCTGGAACCGGATGCGTGCTGCGACTCTGTCCAGCGCATAGCCGATGTTGTCGAGATCGCGGTAGGATCCAAACCAATCGTGAGACACCATGTGTCGCGTTGTTCTGCTCATATCTGGCGTCATCAGATCTTCGTTGTCCTGTAGCTCTGAATAAACCCCGGTAATAAACGTGTTCTGGTCGGCATCGGTAAACTCGTTCCAATGTTGAAGAAGAAAGTGGTCGTACAGGACATCCAGAGCAACGCCCGCAAACTTGCGGCGTTGCCCGGAGAACAGCCGTTTGCTGGCCAGGACATCCGGATGTTTGTCGGTGTAACTGTCTACCGCCAGATGATGGCGAACGCCCAGCCTCACGGAATACGGCAGTGCAGCCAGATCCAAGCCCCGGGTAAAATCGCCCAGAAGGCTACCGACTCGCGCTTCGGGCGAGTCAGGGGCAAGAAACAGATGGGCAAGATGATTCAACGCTGCGTTCCCGGGTTGGTCAATTTGTTTGCTATGAGTTACTGAGATTGCATCAATCTGTATCGCTTTTCCACATTCAGAACCGTGATTACGCCTTTACTGACGGTGTTTTAATACCTGTGTAACATAGCGGCAAGCCACTTGTAACCTTGCGGTTGGGGGTCCCCACAGGTATTCTGACGCCCTCTCTCGGTTCAGCTAGCTCGAGCATTCATTGAGAAACCTTTATCCAGTTATTTTTATTGTAAGCATCATGTTTGTGCTGTTAAGCATATTCATGACGCTCCCGATATTTCTCCTGCTTGGCTCGGAAGCGCCGAATACTGTGTCGTTTGTGGAGTCCGCTGCGATTGTTTTCGGCATTGGTGTGTTTGGTATTGTTTCCACCTACCGGAAACCCAGGGATTTGAAACCGCGCTACATGTTCGTGCTCACGGTGTCCTCCTGGTTCATTATCTCCCTGCTATCCGCACTTCCTTTTTACCTTAGCGACCATGGCATTTCTGCTGCGGATGCGTTTTTTGAGGGTGCGTCAGGCATAACAACCACAGGTGCGACGGTATTCAGTGGCCTGGATACCATGGACAGAGATTTACTCCTTTGGCGTTCTATACTGCAGTGGATAGGCGGGATCGGGATAATCGGTATGTTCGTAGCCGTACTGCCGTTCCTGCGAGTTGGTGGTATGCGGCTATTCGCCACAGAATCATCGGAATGGACAGATAAAGCCCTCCCCAGAATGAAAACCCTGAGCCGCGGCCTGCTCGTTGTGTACGTGTTTTTCTCCGTCACAGCGGTAGTAACTTACTGGTTTTCGGGAATGACGCTGTTTGATGCGTTCAATCATGGCTTGACCAGTATCGCCACCGGTGGCTTCTCTACCTCGGATCAGAGCATGGGCAAGTTCAATGATCTGATTCTGGTGGAAGCTTCGTTTTTCATGATGATCGGCAGCTTGCCGTTCTTTCTCTTTGTACGCGAACTCCACGGCCAGCGTGGGGTGTTATTCAGAGACCAACAAGTAAGGCTGTTTTTAACCATCCTGCTTGTCGTACCTGCGCTGCTCACGCTGTACCGCTGGGTTGTGTCCCCTGTGCCTTTTGACCCTGCTCATAACTACGTAGCCACCTTGTTTAACGTTACATCTGTTGTAACAACTACTGGTTACGCCTCTGAGGATTATTCAGCCTGGGGGCCGTTGGCGTTTGTGTTGTTTTTCTTCCTTATGTTTATCGGTGGGTGTTCCGGA
>TARA_R110002110_G_scaffold295886_7_pt1 | contig 11134 bp, 10 predicted proteins | sample TARA_R110002110 | Tara Oceans TARA_R110002110 (sample SAMEA4397330) | marine metagenome | biome: Polar Biome; feature: [SRF] surface water layer (ENVO:00010504); material: water (ENVO:00002006), including particulate matter (ENVO:01000060) such as... | depth 5 m
CCGAAGCTAGTTCCGACTTCAATGTCAATACCCATCGGAACCGTAAGGTTGATGCCGAAGTGCTCTCTCATGTAGTGGTAGTTAGTTAGTTCATCTTTGATAACAGCTACCACTTGATCCAACTCCTCATCAGGGCAGATTAGTTCAATAGAGTCGTGAACAGTAGCTACGATCTTAGCTTGCATCTTCTCTTTCTTGAGTCTATTGCTTAGACCCATAAGAGCGCATAGAAGGATGTCACTAGCAGGGGATTGGATAGTAAAGTTTAGTCCCTGACGGAAGGCTCTACCTCTTACACTCTTTACCGGAGAATTGATGTTAGGAAGATTCCGATACCTACCGAACATCGTCTTTACATACTTATGCTCATTCAGGTATTCTCTAACCTCTTCCATGTAAGAACTAACGCCAGGGAAAGCCTCTAGCCAAGCAGCAATAATAGACTCTGCTCTTTCCTCTGTAATGTTTTGCTTGGCAGCAAGTGTGAAGTGAGTTCCACCGTAGACTGTAAGGAATGTAACAGCCTTAGCGATCTGTCGTTCTTCCTTGGTTACATCCTCTTCCTTCTTGTTGAAGGTCATTGCCGCTGAGAATGTGTGAAGGTCAATACCAGACTCGAAAGCATGGATCAGGTTCTTCTCTTTAGCTACGTGTGCCAAGACACGCACTTCCATTGCCTTCTTATCAACCGTTACAAACTTCCAACCCTTAGGGGCTACAACGAAGTCTCGGATATTGACGGATAGGTCTTCTTGCTCTCTAGGCAAAGTATGGAACGATACCCCTAGCTTACCTTCCTTACCTCCACCTTTCTTTACGTTGATACCAGAGTTGGACAAACGTCCTGTAACCGCTCCAGCCATGTTGTAGGTAGAGTAGATCTTGCCGTTACCAGTATTGGCTAGAGCATGCTCCGTTCCAATGATATAAGTTTTATAAAGCTTATCCAATTTCTTGTATTCAGCTAGATTGTCTAGAAATTTCTTAGCCTCGATGAGGTTACCATCAGACATATTGTTCAATACCGACTTAGCGATATCTAGATGCTGCTTATCTTCACGCTTTCCCACTTAGACCCCTCCTTACATATTCTTCTTCAACTAGTTCGTGCATCTTCTTAATGACTTCAGCATCAGTGGTAGGGGCACCCTTTCCGGTATATTTGAATGGGTATAAACCGAACCCAACGTTCTCAACAATGTTCCAAACAGGGTCACCGTCTACATCCTTGTCCTTCTCTACTGAGAATAAAATCTTACACAGATCGTTGTTCGACCCTAAATTGAGTTCTGGAGGAATGAGTGGTGAGTCCATAAGGTTGATCTTGATCTCTGCGATTGAAACCTCTAGCTCTCCCTTCAATTCTGCTAGTCGGTCAGTGTCTACATCAATGCCTTCAAGCTCTATGTCTCGAAACACTGTAGTAAGTGGTGAGATCAGCTTCTCGTAAAGCTTCTCTAGGTCCTTACTTTGCATCTCATCTAAGAGCTTGGCATACACCTTTGCTGTAAAGTGAGTATCAGCCGAGTTACCATCTAGGCAATCTTTCAAGCTGATATTCTTCCAGTCGAATGAGTTTGGATTCGAAATCGTTAACACTACATCTCCTCGTTGTAGAAGTAATAAACTAAGTCACTAAGGGATTTGGGTAGCTCCTCGTTCCAAAGGTGCGCCATGATCTTCGTATCCCATACATTGGGTATATCAGTTATACCCGACATGGCTAAGAAACGGAGGTCAAAAATGGCATTCTGCATAATCTTCCGGTTATTCGGGTTTGCCAACACTGCTCTGATGAAGATCTTGAGTTCCTTCTTCAGGAACGGACTTCCTTCAAAGTCCTTATGATCCATAGGAAGTGCAATCGTCCTAATGGGTTCCCAGGTGTTGGTATCCAGTTCTGTAAAGGCAATCGAGTGGATGTAATCCTTTTGAAAGTTTAGTCCAGTAGTCTCTGTGTCGATGGCTATCGGGTTGGCGGTAGTAAGGAAGTGATCTTGATGCTCACCCAGATCACTGATCGAAAGAATAGGGTCATACGGGACAAGCTTTCTATTATTCTTCTTTAGGATCAGTTCACTAACAGTGTTCTCGATATCCTTAGAGAAGAGATACTCGTTCTTAGGTTCTGACACTACCTGCCAAGGGTGAATGATAGATACGAACTGGAACTCGTGAGAGTCTTCACTATCCTCATTCATCTTCATAGTCTGGAGTCTACCACGTATCTTCCCGGCATCTTTAGCTCGCTTGAAGAACATGTTGGTAGCCAGCTTACCACAGGAGAACACTAATCCAGGCTTGTAGTGCTCTATAGCGTCCTCCAAGTGGCCTCTACACTGCTTTCTAGCCTTAGCACCCATAACGTCCATGTTCATGTTCGGACACTTAGCGGCGTATGTAAAGCCTACCTTCAAGTCGCCCAGGTCATACTTACCAAGTTCCTTCATAATCACGGCATACTCCTGAATACGGAATGCTACGTAATCTCCTTCAAACATCTTAGGGGAGTCTGATACGAACAGGATGTCGCATGGCTCCTCGTAGATATCTTCTAGGATGGAGTATCTTGGAAGTGGTTTCTTTAGAATAGGGCATCCTTCACACTTGGAAGGAGTTTTCGAGAAGAGCGATCCGTTCATGGGACTATTATAGCTGTATGGCTAATTATATTGATAACGAAAGATTTGAAGAGCTAATTCAGCAGTTCAAGAGCGATGACCGAGTAAATGAAGAAGAACTGTTCGGAATGTTCGACACGTTAATCAGTAGATTGATTGTTTCCTTTAAGTTTAAGGTAGACCATGAGGAAGCTAGACAGGAATGCTTTCTTCTTATACTGAAGGTTTTAAAGAACTTCAAGAAAGAATCAGGACAAGCCTTCAATTACTTCACCACAGTCATCCTTAACAATCTTCGCCTAATATACTCTAAGGATAAGAAATACAAGGAGAAGCTGGAGCTATACCAGAGCGTGAAGTCTGGTAACCCCCCAGGCGTTAGCTCAGTCGATCCTTAGTTCGGCGGCGATTGCGCCGTTGTTCTCAACCATTCTGGGGAATGTCTTGTGAATAACTACCAAGTTCGGTAGTTGAGAACTGAACGCTAGAGCCGTAGTGGAGATAGTCTCCTTGTTCGACTTGACGCAATACCGGAAGGTATCCATAGCGTTAGGAACATCAAAAATATCCACTACGTAAAGGTTTATGCTACTCCCCAGTTGAATACTGGGAATAGGAAGATTGTCCAAGAACCACTTAGAAACGTCGTCCCAACTGTTTACAATCAGATAATGGGCGACCGATTTATCATCAATGTTCTTTTTGACGATGAACTCTAAGTGTTTGGAGTTCCTTATCTTCAGGAACTCCGGCGGTAGAATACTACTCATCTGTGGTGCTTTCGACAGGCGTTGTACCGGAAGTAGAAGAGTCTAGTTCTTCTTGCTTTGCCATCTCTGATTGAGCATGGGCACGCAACTCGGCGGCAAGAGCATTACATCCTGCGAAGAACACTTGGATAGAGAATGCGTCTTCCCCCATGTCCGGCGGCTTAACTAGGTTTCTAAAATTGCTAAAGCCTTCTGCTTGCTCTTTGGAAAGTTTAATTTGAATCTTCATGCGTCCTTTACTGCGTTCGGTTGTTTTGACTCTGGCTTCCGCCAGACTGAAAGAAATAGGTTCGTCCATAGGACTATAATAGTCACAGGAGATTAGAAATGAATGACAAATTTGACGTTAGTGTTCTAAAAAAGCCAAAGAAGAAGAAAAAGATAAACTCTAAGGCTAAAGGTAGTAGATTCGAGAACAAGATAGCTAAGATATTAAATCAAAGGTTTCAAACAGAAGACTTCTGTAGAACCCCAGGGTCTGGAGCATTTGCAACAACACATAAACTACCGAAGCATCTACAACTATATGGAGATTTAATTACCCCACTAAAGTTCAAGTTCATTATCGAGTGTAAGAGTGGATATAACGAGGAAAGGATATGTGATCTTTTAAACCCCAATTCTAATATCTCTAATATGATAGCTCAGGCTTCCCGAGATTCTAAGAAATCTTGCAAGAAATTCTTGTTCATTATTGGTCAGGACAGAAGAAAGCCAACAGTTATAACCAACGACTTTGACTTAGAAGTTGGAGGAGACTACTTTAGAGGGAAGTCTAGAGGAGAATCCATAATCATGTACTCTCTAGAGGACTTGCTAAATGCCAATGACTGCTATTTTCTCGACCAGTAGCTTTAGCTGACCCAAAACGTCTATAAGCCCACTCCTCTTCGAGTCTGAAAGTTCCTTAGGTCCTCCAGCCTTCTTGGCGTTAGCCTTCTTGGCAACATCGTTGTCGGTAGTATCGTAAGCTTTTTGAGTACCCCTACTGACTTGAAGACTTATGTTCTGTGCGTAGCTTGTATCTTTCCCAGCTTTATTCTTGTTTGTAACAACGCTATCGAGAAGGGATAACTTCATATCACCCTCACTTTCAAGATTGATTTGACCACCGGCAGAGAACTTAATATCCCACTCTCCATCTTCTCCCAGCACGGATCGAAGTGAGTCTCGTAGGATATCGTTCTGCTTGAAAATATAGTTCTCATCAGTCTTTAGTCCTCTAAAGTCACAGAGCGAATCATCATCGTCTGAGCCTCCAGAGTGGAACATCTTGAAACCGATGAATAACTTAGCAGATCTAGCCTTTTCCTTTGAAGCATCGTCTGATCCAGGTTGGCTACCATTCTCTATATCTCTCTGAAGCTTTCTGTGGTGGACTGTTTGCGCCAGCACCGTTTGAAGCTTCTTATATGCTACTCTCGCCTCAGCAGCAGTTCCAGACTTCTGGGCTATCCTCTTAGCAACAGCTATAAGCCTTTTCTTATCACCTTGCTGAAGCTCTGGGTAAGTGCTATCCATACTCAGGTCATCAATAATGTTTTTAGCTAGGGAGTTAGCACTGTTATGGTTGATGGTTCCTTTAGCAGTAGTAGTTACTGCCATCTCCATTGGAAGACCGTGTATAGTACCTCCTATATCGTCCATCTCCTGAGCATAGTTTTGGAACCCTTCCATGTCATCTTCTGTCATACCCAGGTTTTCCATAATTACCTTAGCAAACGGGGAATCCATATCAGACAAAAGTTCCTTGAATGTGGTGTATCTACCTCCTCCGAAAATTGCGTGTGCCAGATCTTGGTAATTCTTGAGGCTCACTTTAAGGCCACAAACTTCTTGCCCATCCGTGAAGGCTCCAACGCTTTTTAGAGCGTCTAGAGTGGCAGCATGGTCGCCTGTGAAGGCATCCTCGACCCGACCACACTGTGCTTTGATTCCTGTAATCCCTGACCTCTCTGCACCAGCCAGAGCTTCCTCCGGTGATGCAAAAAGTTCAAGAACGTCTTGGCGTTTGCCAAGGCCGACTTGATCACCTACAGGAAGAGCATATATGGAACCCCTAACCCTTACGGATTGGTCAGAGTGTCTCATCATGCTCCCATACAGATCGTTAGTTTTGGCTCCACCCTGTAGGATGTCTCCGATATCACGAATAGTAGCAACAACGCTAGGATCAAGTCCCGACTCATTATAAGCCTTGATCCAAAGTTCTTTGGATAATGTTAGTCTGGAGAGTTTCTCATGGATACGATTCATCTTAGCGTCTATGAGAGCACTGAGTTCTGGACTATCCCCAAGCTCTTTCCTCATCCTAAGTAGCGAAATTACCTCTAAAATATCTTCGAACGCAAAGCCTCTAACGGCGTTATCACCTCCTACTACAGTCTTCTTAGCTCTTCTAAGCTTTACTATTGGGATCTTCTTGCCACAAGCTTTAGATGCCTTATCTAACAACATCTTGAGGAACCCCTTATTATCCTTGAACGCTAAGGCTTCTGTTCTATCGTCTTGGTCACCCTTAGGACTGATTAGAACATCTCCCTTCTTAGTCTGTGCAAAGTCTGCTAGTACATCTTCATCGCACTTATCCTCGGCTACCATGGCGACTAAGTCCCTCATGGAATCACTGATTCTAGAAGTCTGAGCATCTTGAGGTGGTCCAACTATAGTCTGCCACTCTCCATGCTTCAACTCTATGGTAACCTTCTTGCCAACCAGTTGCTTCTCGAAAGACTCTGATCTTCCACCAGCAAAGAATCTAGAGAATAGTTCTTCTGGTCCGAACTGCTTCTGTTGCGCTTTGGTAAGAGTCTTCCATATCTCTGAAGCTCTAGCAGCAGCAGCAACTAAATTATTAGCAGTAGCTTGCTGAGTCTCTGGCTCAAGCTCTGCTTGATAGGTCATATCTCCTGGCAGAGCTTGTTCTGGGACCTTTTCGACTGGTCCTCCGGTTGTATCTTCTTCACCACCAGCGGGAGTTTCAGCCTCACCTTCTAACGGGCCTGCAAGCATAGTTAGAATTTTGAGGAACTGCCCAGGATTAGTGCCTTGGGATAGTATTTTACCCTGGGGATCCCACTTCGCATTCGCTCCACCTATCTCAATACTACCCGTTGACCATAGGTTTGCTGTTGTAGTCTGTCCGTCTGCCTTGGTTAGGGCAGCTTTCTGTCCGGCACCTTGCTGTTGCCAAGAGGCTCCCGCTACAACAGCACTAGCCTTGCCAATTCTAGGATCTTCTCCTTGCTCTAGCAGTAGAGACAGGACTCTGTTATGTATCCTGCTGTAGCTTTCCAGTATTTCAATGTTGAGGTCCATAGAATGAACGAATTCCTTCTCTATATCTAGGGAAGGAACCCGCAAGAATGCTCTAATCTTATAGACTAGTTGGAGTACTTGTTGTAATCAAGGAAGTCGAATCGGAATGTAACTTCAATAGTAGCTACGTCGTTAGTCGAGTAGTTCTTCTCTGAGAATCTAACAGTCGTAGGGTAAACACCATACAACTCAATGTACGAGTGAGGCTCTTGAGTATTGTCCAATTCGACAATAGTCATCTTGTTAGCCTTGAAACTAGAGTTTCCCGCACCACCTGGGGCTGAGAACTTAGTCATGTCACCCGTGAGTGGATCATAGATTGACTTGAACCACTTCCACAGAGCAGGAGAGTTCTGGTTTAGTAGTTGGTTGTCAAAAGTAATTGTTACAGGATCCGGTGTAAACTTACCTGGGATGTAGATCTTGTCATTGACTCTGTCGATAGGGATATCGTCAACGCTTCCTCCAATGGGGGAAACTTGCTTAGCAGCAGCAGTTAGCTCTTGTTGACTTCCACGCACTTCGACCGGCAGACCATAAAACTTAACTTCAAACTGATAAGCTCTGACTGCGTCAAGGTGTGTTGAAACTCTAGGCAGGGTTGACCCTGGGGTAAAGTTTGCTCTAGTTGTACTCTTGTGATAACCTTCTACCATAGTTCTTATCCGTTAAGGGTTGCAGACTGACTGGTTAGATTGACTTCGAAGACAACCGTTTCAGCAGCCTTTGTAGGCTTGATCGAAACTGAGCACCATAGCTCATTCCTATCTACTCTCGCAGCAGTGTTGGTGCTTTGATCGCACTTGACCGCACCACCAACAATTGCTCTCCGAGCCAAAAGATCTGAAATAAATGGCTTCAAAGCTTCTTCCACTAGTTCCCAGGTTAGGGAATCATTAGGTTCGAATTGGAAAGGCTTACCAAGTTCTAGTAGGACCTTTCTCACGTAAATCATAAGTCTTCGAACGTTGACTCTGTCAAGAGAAGTCGGAAGTCTTTGAGTTGTCTTTTGACCGAAGATGGAAATGCCAGCAGTCGGATCCTTTATAACCGGGTTCAAAGAGTTGCTGTATAGAGCGTCTCTGTCGCCTTGGTTAAGGATCATCTCAGTATCCGAAGGCTTGGTTAGTCTACCTCTGCGGAATCCAGCAGGAGCGAACCAAGGCTCAGAGACGGAGTCTGTAAACACACATTGGCGTGCAGCATAGATCGCCGGATCATACCATTCTTCAGCACCAGCATGGGGATTAAAGACTTGCACCCAAGGCCAGTAAGCAGCAGCGTATGAACTGTTAATAGCAGAGGAGCGTGTACCCTTACCGTTCAACCAATCGAAAGCGTCTTGGACGCTGGGTAGACCATAAGGAGGTGCAACTAGTGCTAGGAAGTTTTTGGAGCTTTCAGCAAGAGTGATGAGAGCATTCTGAACATTGTCATTAGTGATACCTGGGATGACTGCTAGGGAGATGTTTAGGTTATCATCATCTAAAGCATAGATTCCAGTCTTAGCAGTAGACGTACCAATAATAGCATCATCGTCAGTGTCGTCTAGATCGTTGATAGAATTAGCGTCGGCGAAACCACTATGTCCACCGTCAAAGCCGTAAGTACCTTCGATTAGCTTGACGAATCTTGGTGTTGCACCGGACGCGCCATTTACACTAAGAGCAATCTTATCTCCAAACCTATCTACGAACGGTGCAATACCAACGTCTGATGTACCACTAACTGCGTTTAGGTATACGTAATCCGACTTGTTGTTTAGCAAGCTGTCTATTAAAACGTCTTCAGCAAAGTTTAGACTTGATGTTGAGGTATTTACATTGAAGTTTTCAGCTTCGGAACCTTGGCTGTTTACCGAAATCTTATCGTTTGTCGAGATGTTAGCAACTTCGATCGAAAGACCTTGAGTACTACCATCATTCAGTGCGCTTAGGTTGTATCCTGCACCAGGATCGACGGAGAAGGCTTGCATCGAAGCACCTGAAACAGAGTAGCCATATGCCGTAACAGTGCTACTAAAGCCTTCTGCGTCGAAATCCCCGTTTGAAGAGACTGGTGAGGCACTTACTCCACCGGAAGCAGAAGTTATTTGAAGACTTGCACCGGACCCAGCAAACTTAGAAGCTAGGAAAAACTTTCCATTGCTATCAACGTGTCCAAAGACATCACCACCACCCGTTAAATTAGGATTGAACGTGTTTAGGAATACGGAGGCTTTAGTTGGGAACTCAGCAGATGATGCACCGAGAGTAACAACGCTTGAGACTATAGTGGAGTTAGCATTACTCGTGGTTGCAACTGTAATACTAGATGTGGTGCTTGGATCCCAACTGTTAGTGTCAAACTCTAAAGCAGGACAAGATCCTAGAGGAATTTTGGTTGAAGCTTGTGCCGCGCTGGCGTTGGCTACTCTTACGTAATATAATTGATTAGTGGCTTCTAGGATCTCTAAAGCACCTTCAAGACCTTGGCCTGGGATAACAGTGCTAGGCTTACCGAACAGCTTGATCAAACCTTCAGGACTAGTCACAAGCTTGGCGAGATCCACTGGACCCTTGTTTGCGAATCCTACAACACCTACAACACTTGAGTTTATGTTAGGGGTGTAAATTGAGACATCATTCTCAAGTACTACAATTGACGGGCTAGTTGGGATTGCCATAATTATCTATTCTCTCTTGAAATTGACTTTTTTCTTTTCGGAAATGATGGCACCACTTTTTGTGCCACAGGAGCTTGAACTACAGAAGTTGGCTTAGCTACTGTAAGGATCTTGAACATTCTCCGTCCAACCAAAGTAACTGCTACTTGGCTAGACCATCCATCTGGGGCTTGGAAACTACTCTTTGCGCCGATAAAGACATACTTTATGCCGGTTGGCGTATTAAAAGGGACGGAGAACCCTTGTAGGCTAATGTTCTTGAAGATCTTCATGTCAAATTCCTTATATTCTATGTTTATCTAGCGATTAGCTACATAACTACTTTAGTATAAATTAACTGGTGTGGTGAGGAGGGTTACAGTTACTGGGGCTGGTGGGTCTGGTGCTGGTGCTGGTGCTGATGCCTCCTCCACAATTATCAGCGGCTGTGGTGCGACCGCTACACCGAAGCTGGTAAAGCCATCAGTGAGTTTGCCGGTTTCGACGAGGGCGTTGCCCCTGCCCGAGTAGTCGAGGTCGCGAAGCACCGAACCGCCACGCATGGCCCATTCTCCGACGATGCTATCGCGAATCTGCGCTCTACTGAACTCCTTCTCACGAGCGAGTTCGCTGTCAGTGAGTGCGCGGCTCCATGCCTTGAAGTGCGCGAACTCGGCTGTTGCAGTCGTAGTCGTGCTCGAATGATATGCTCCGAGGGAAGTTTCGGTGACCGAGGATCTACCTGTGGTTACTCGGGTTACAGTTCCCTCAGTGTATGTCGCCCCGTGGTATACCCGGCAAGTAACGTCATCCCCATCCCTCTTGTAGGTAACAAACCACGGCCCGGCACCAATAACGAATCCCGTGTATGTAGTGACAGTTGGGTGTTGTGAGCGGCTTCCGATATTTGCTCGCCACTGCGATTCGGAGTTACCCTTTTGGATTCCGAGCAGGTCGTGGAACTGGTCGTCGCCGGACTTAAAAGTGGCAACGCTGGCGTAGTTGCTTAACCCCGCCGGGCTAGTCATCCACCAGCAGACCGTATAGTCGTTGCTGTTATCGACCCCCTCAGTCAGCGAGACATACTGACTATCCACGCTGTCCAGGCTGATCGTTGAGCCGGTTGTTGTTGTTGCTTCGTAGGCTCCAGCGTCCTCTGGCGCATTGCGAGTGGTGCCGATGATGTCCGTCGCTGGCATCGTGGCAGTGTCGCAGTATCCTATCGCGAGGTTGTCCGCATGGTAAACGAGGCTGTAGTCATCAGCCGTTGCGTTGGTCCAACTGACTTCGCCCGCATTGGGTGTGCCGCTATCGTTGAACGTCGTCGAATACGTGCAGTTGGTTTCAGTGTCCCATCCTGGCGATGCCGCCGACAGGATGCAGTCGATCATTGTGGCCGTTGTCGTGCCCGATTTGCCTATCGTGGGAACATTCAGTAGCGAACCCTGCACGAGTAAGGTATCGACACTGCGAAGCTCAATTCTTGCGTCATCCCATGTTACGCCGATACATGTCACGTTGGAGGTGCCGGTCGATACCCGCACCCAGGTGCCGATCGATCCGGCGGTGCCGCCCCTGATGACGCAGTTCTCTAGGGTGATTGTGTGGGTGAACCCGGTTGCTGTGGAGTCGAATCGGAGCGCACGACTTCCTGATGAACCATCGATGTCGAACGAGCATTCGCGGGCGGTGAATGTGAAGTCTTCGACCAGCGTGGGGTACATGTATACGCAACCACCGGATCGCACCAACTTCAGCCTCTTTAACGTGATGCTGGCGGG
>TARA_R110002110_G_scaffold35115_2_pt1 | contig 11120 bp, 9 predicted proteins | sample TARA_R110002110 | Tara Oceans TARA_R110002110 (sample SAMEA4397330) | marine metagenome | biome: Polar Biome; feature: [SRF] surface water layer (ENVO:00010504); material: water (ENVO:00002006), including particulate matter (ENVO:01000060) such as... | depth 5 m
CCCCTTTGGGACGGCCCGTCGTTCCCGACGTATAGCCGAGGGTCAGTGTGTCGAAGTCGGTGGGGAGCGGCGGCGGCGGCGTGACGGCGCCTTCTGCCATCAGCGCATCGAAGGAGATCTCGCCGTCTTCGGCCTCGCCGTCGAAGACCACCATCAGCGGATCGTCGAGGTCTGTGACGGCATCGCGGACCAGGTCGCGGTGCTGCGGCGTGAAACAGACGGCCCACGGTTCGCAGTCTCCCAGAATGTAGGCGACTTCGCGCGGGGCGAGCCGTGTCGCGATCGGCACGATGACGCCGCCGGCCTTGGCAGCGCCGCACATCGCTTCGATCAGCTCTGCGCTGTTCGGCAGGAACATGGCGATGCGGTCGCCGATCCGCATGCCGTGCGCCGCATAGGCGTTGGCCAGCCGGTTTGCGTTCGTATCGAGTTCGGCGAAGGTGATCCGCCGATCGTTGCAGACGATCACCTCGCGCTCCGGGTATCGGAGCGCACAATCGGCAATCAGCGAGCCCAGTTTCACGGCGGTCTACTTCTTGGGCTTCGATTTCGCCCGTTTGTCGGGCTCGAACGCGAAGTAGGTTATGTCATCGCTGAGCTTCTCCCAGGCGACTTTCATCCGCATGCCGATCTCGACCTCGTCGATCTCGATATTGACCAGGTTGGCGATAATGCGCACGCCCTCGTCGAGTTCGATCATGCCGATCACGTAGGGGGCCCGCGCTTCGAAACCGGGCGTCGGGACATGGGTGACGGTGAACGAATACAGCTCGCCCTTGCCGGATGTCGGTTTCCACTGAAGGTTCCGCTTGCCGGTGCGTACGCTGTTGGCGCGCGGCCAGAACTGGTATTTTTTCGCCGTCGGGTCCCACTGAAGCATCAGCTTGCCCTTCTTGGCGCCGTCCCAGAAAGCCTGGGTCGCCGGCGTCGGTTTGGGCAGCGGGCGGGGTTTTGTGTCTGTCTGAGCCATCTGTTTTCTCCCCTTCCTAATTCACCAGGACCATGGCGTTCGCCGATCCCCAGTTCCGGCCGTAGGGAATCACCCCGATACCGGTCACCATTGCATTGCGCGCATTCGGCACCTGGCGGCCCTTGCCTTCGCCCATCAGTTGACGGACGGCTTCGACCAGATTGATGCCGCCGCCGGCCAGCCCGGGCTGGCCGCAGCTTATCTGCCCGCCGCCGGTATTGATCGGCAGGTCGCCCTTCGGCCCGAGATCGGTATCGCGCAGGAACTGCGAACCCTGGCCTTTTTTCGCAAAGCCGCATTGCTCGGTTTTCAGCATCACGGCGAACAGGAAGTCGTCATAGGGGTGGAACATGTCGATGTCCTTCGCCTTCATCTTCGCGTCGCGCAGGACTTTCGGCCCGACGACCGAATGACCGGTCGCCGTGATGTCCGGCGTCTGGTTGGCGCAGTCGAAGTTGGAAATTTCGGCATAGGAGATCGGATATATCCGGTTGGTCAGGCCGAGCTTCCTGGCACGGCTGGTTTTCATCATCACAAGCCCGTTGCCGCCATCGGCCCACATCACGGAATCGAGCAGCCGTAGCGGCGACGAGACCTGGCGCGAATTGATGTAGTCGTCGATGGTGATCTTGTGGCGCAGTTTTTCGTAGGCATTCGGGTTCTTGATCGCACCGTTGCGCTGGGCGACGGCAAGGGCGCCGAGGCCGCGGAAGTCGAGGCCGTACTGATGCTCGTACCGGTTCATCAGCAGGCCGAACGCGCCGGGCGGGCCCTGAACGCCGACCGGGTCCCAGAACTCGTTGCGGTAGCTGCCGTAATAGGCGCGCCACTGGGTCGACGGCGCATCGACGCCGAGGATCATCGCGGTCTCGCACAGGCCCGACTTGATCGCCATGGCCGCGCGCGTGACGTTGCCGATGGCCGACGCCCCGCCGATGTCGCTGGTCTGCAGCCACTTGGCCGAAATGCCGAGATATTCGGTCGCGTAGCCCGACCAGAACGGATTCGAACATTCGCTGATCGGCACCGTGAATGTCACGCCGTCGATGTCCGACGGGCCGAGCTTGGTCTTCTTGTAAAGCTGCTCGGCAACCTCTGCCGCGATTTCATATGCCGACCTGCCGCCGCGGCGTTCGATCTTGGTCTCTCCGTAGGCGACGATGCAGATATCCTTGTCTGCAAGGAAACTCTTGGCCATGACGGTGCTCCTTCGTAGATGTTGCTTTTACTGCCCCTTGAAGTCCGGCTTGCGGCGTTCGGAAAACGCTTTCAGCCCTTCGGCCCGGTCGTCCGACCAGGACAGCATGTAGGCGAGATCGGCTTCCTGCATGAAGCCCTGTTGCAGGGACATGTCGACACCGCGGTTGATGGATTGCTTTGTCATCATCTGGGACAGCGGGCCGACGCCCTTCATTTCCTCGACGATGGACCGCACCTTTGCCAGCGCCTTGCCCTTTTCGACGACGTGGTTGACGATCCGGTATTCCTTGGCTTCCGCGCCCGAAATGCGCCGGCCGGTCCACATCAGTTCCTTGGCCAGCGGTGCGCCGATCAGGCGGGGCAGGTTCTGCGTGCCGCCGGCGCCGGGGATCAGGCTGTGCTTCCCTTCGGGCAGGCCGAAACTCGCGGTCTCGCTGGCGACGATAAAATCGCCCATCATCGCCATTTCGAATCCGCCGCCCAGGCAATAGCCCTCGACCGCGGAGATCACGGGCTTGGTGTAGTTCATCAGGAAGCGATACAGCAGGCGGTTTTTGCGCTGGTTGTAGCGGGCGCGGTAATTGTCGTAGCGGTCCTCGGGCAGGTCCTTGAACCCGCCGAGATCGGCGCCGGCACAGAACGCACGCGCGTCGCCCGACAGCACGACGGCAATGATGTTGCGGTCGAGTTCGACGGCGTCCATCGCGTGCATGATGTCTTCGGCCATTTCCTCGTTGATCGTGTTCAGGCGGTCGGGCCGGTTGAACTGGATTTCCAGCGCGCCTTTCCGCCGTTTCGCGATGATCATGTCGTAGGATTTTTTCAGAGAACCGCCCTTCGGACGGCTGAACGATTTCAGCTTGCGCGCCATTGATTTCCCTTTTGACTGTGCCTGCCGGCGGACCGGCTGGTTTCTTCCCTCGATGCACTGGGTTCCCGGTTGTTGGTGTTAAGTAGATTACGAACGCGACGGCATGTCTATGCCCCGACTGCCCATTTTGGGCGATTATTGCTCACTTCGGGCGGTCGTCGTCGAGACGGCGCACGAACTCGATGGTCTCCGCAATGGCGTCGTTTACGAATTTCGCATTCCGCCGACGCGCCTTCTCGGTCGTATCCACAATGGTGCGGTTGCCCTCGCGTCGCGTTGTCAGCATGCCCGCCCTGGCAAGCCGGTGAACGCGCCGGCTGACGGTTTGCCGCGGCAGGCTGACGTAATCCGCGAGGGAAGAGACGCTCATGGGGCGGTCTTCGAGCCGGCCGATGGCAGCGGCGCGCAGGATAATGGCATCGATCATGGTGCCGCCCAGTTCGCGTTCCATCTGGAAGATACGGGTCATGCACCGGAAGAAGTGGCGGCGTTCGTCTTCGGTGTAGGAGGGATCGGGCATGGTCGGGCTTCGGTTGTGGCGATGAAATGTCACGGTATCATGGCAGAGTCCGCGTCCATCGGGCTATTATATCCACTGCACGTTTTGCGTCCGTCCGAAGGAAATTTCGAATGCCCGACACGTCTTCCGTCCCGCCGCAGGTGAAACCGACAACCCGCCCGCCGCTGACGCCCGAACAGCTGGCCCTGAAACGCCGGTTCCCGACCGCCTTCGACCTGCGCGAACGGGCACGCAGGCGCCTGCCGAATTTCGCCTTCGAATACGCCGATGGCGGGGCAGGGGCGGATACCGGCATCGCGCGGAACTGGGGCGCGCTGGATGCGGTCGAAATGGTGCCGCGCTATGGCCGGGTGATCGCGCCGCCGCCGGCGGACACGACCCTGTTCGGCAAAGCTTACGCCGCGCCGATCGGGATCGCGCCCATTGGCGGGCCCGGAACCGCGTTTCCCGGCGCGGAAACCTATCTCGCCGAAGCGGCGCAGGCTGCCAATATCCCCTACACGCTGGGCCTGCTATCGGGGATCGATATCGAGCGGGCGGCGGAGATCGCGCCGGATGTGTTATGGCTCCAGCTCTACCGGTTCGCGAATAACGACCACAAGATCGGGTTCGACCTGGTGCGGCGGGCGGAGGCCGCGAACGTCAACGTGCTTGTCCTGACGGTCGACACGCCGACCCGCACGACCCGCCCGCGCGAGGTCAAGAGCGGAATCATGAACCCGTTCAAGCTGACGATGCGCCTGCGGCTGGATGCGATACGCTCGCCGCACTGGATGCGCTCGCTGATGCGGAACGGCATTCCGAAATTCACCTCCCTCGCGCCCTATGTAAAACCGGGCATGAATCTGGTCGAGGGGGCGGCTTTTATCCGGCGCGAAAGCGGTGGTGCGTTTACCTGGGACGAAATCGCCCGCTACCGCGACAAGTGGAAAAAGCCGCTGATGCTCAAAGGCGTGATGCATCCCGAAGATGCGGCGCGCGCCGTGGAACTGGGAATCGACGGATTGTTTGTCACCAACCACGGCGGCCGCCAGATAGATGCGCTGCCCGCCCCGATCGACGTGCTGCCGGCGATCGCCGCCGAAGTCGGCGGGAAGGCGGAACTGGTCTATGACAGCGGTGTGCGCTCGGGCACCGATGCGGCGCGCGCGGTGGCGCTCGGCGCGGATGCCGCCTTTGTTGGCAAGGCCTTTCTGTGGAGCCTCGGCGCGCTCGGCGAAAAAGGCCCGGAACACCTGATCAACGTGCTGATCGACGATGTCAGCGCCACGTTGGGCCAGCTTGGCTGCCGGAATGTGGACGAGTTGCGGAGCGTCTCCGTGCGCCACCCGGGTGCGTATGGGGTGGCGGATTTTGCGATCTAGAAAAATCCCGGGCACCATTCGGAAGCCCGGGATTTCCTGAGCGTCAGCTGGCGTCGCGGAAGGACTGGTTCTTGACGTCCTTGCAGGCCCATTGCTGGAACGGCGTACCGTTGGCCTTGTACGGACCCTTCAGGTCGAGGCATTTGCCTGAATGACGCGCCCGGAGCTGGAACCAGCCGTCCTTGACGCCGTGGATTTTCCACTGCTGGTGCGCCTTGCCGTTACATGGCCACTGGATGACCCTGGCGCCGTTATTTTTTTTGGCGGCGGCCACATCCAGGCACAGGCCGGATCGCCGGCTTTTGATCTCAAGGTAGTTGTCGGCACGCACCTTGAAGGCCCATTGCTGGTTCATGTTCTCTGGATTGCAGTCCCACGAATGGACCTTGCCGCCCTTTTTTCGACCGCCCGTGTTATCGAGGCATTTGCCGGGATAGCGGACTTTCAGGACCTGCGGGTAGGTCGCCGTCGTCCCGACTGTCCAGCGCTGGTTCGCCTGCTTGTTGCCGCATTTCCAGACATGGACATTGGCGCCGTCTTTCTTGTTCCACTTGGCGACGTCGAGGCACATTTTGCTGCCGCCGGGCACGCGGTTGACCAGTTCGTTATTGCGCGTCCAGTGCGTCCAGCGCTGATTGGCACCGCCGTGGCAGTCATACAATATGACGTTCGACCCGTTCTTGATGCTCTTGACGTTGCGCACCGCGATATCGAGGCATTTCCAGTTCATTTCGCTGCGGATGGTGCCGTTCCGGTAGACGACCCAGCGCTGGTTCTTGCCGCCATGGCATTTCCACATATTCACGTTCGCGCCGTTCTTTTTGTTCCAGCCGCCGACTTCGAGGCATTTGTCGCCGTTCATCGATTTAATCAGCAGTCCCCGGCGGGTCTTTTCGTTCGGGCGCGGCGGCGATTGTGGCCAGACGTAGTTTTTGCAGTAAGCGCCGCGAGGGTTTTTCCTGTCGATGGTACATTCCATGTGGTCCGTCGCGCCCAGTTTGACGACCCGGGAAATCCCCGCGTATTTCATGTTGAAATAGATTTTGCCGTCTTTCTTGCCGCTCGGATTGCAGTCGCGATTTTTCCAACTGCAGCACTGTGTGCCGTCCGGCCCGACGGTCTGGCGAAAGCGGGTGGAAAGCGGCTTGAGGACATCGTCGAGAATTTTGCCCGCGTCCTCGATGACTTTGTTTTGCCATCTCGCATAGGCCATCGTCGTGTCCAGGGCGAAATTCGCCGCCTTGTCGATGGGGTCGCCGACGAGCGGCAGGTCGGTCATGAATTCGTATACGTCTTCCGCCGCCTGTTCCTCCCAGGCTTTCTTCTTGTTCTTCAGCGCGAGGCATTTTTCTTTCTGCTTCTTCGGAAGAATATTGCAGTTCGAGCGTTCGACCGTCCTTTTGACAGTTTTCTTGAACGCGTCTTCCGGCATCTGCCGCACGGTGAACGATGTGTTGGAAAGCGAATCGTTCGAAAAGCAGAATGCCATCACGCCGGGTGCCGTTGCGGCCACCATGACCGTCGCGGCGAGTGCCAGCGCTATTCGTTTGGTAAGAAGTTTCATCATTGTCTTGTTCCTCTATACGAGTGGACTTGATGTGCACCGGTCTCGCCACCGGCGCGGCACGGGTTGGTGGGCAGTCATGGTCGGAAACTGAATTGCTGGGCGGGGTTTTGCCGGTCGCACCGGCTCTGCGTGAGCCGTCCGCCGCGTTTGATATTTCCCTCCAGTTGAAGACACAGCCCGGTGGAACGGGCGCGCACCTGGAAAATCCTGTTTGTCGGCGAAACGGGTAGCGGCAGGATCTGCAGTGATTGACTGTCGTGATAGGCGCATCGGGTCTGGAAGACACCCGCGCCGGATTTCCCGGAGCCGTTTCCGGCATCCAGACAAAGACCGGAGCGCTTGTGTTTCAACGCCGAGAAATTCTTGTCCAGCCAGACGCGTTCGAAGCGTTGATTGAGGTTTCGAGCGCTGCATTTCCACCCCTGCAACCCGGTGCCGGCCCTGGCCGAACCGGCATTGTCCAAACACAAACCGTTCGCGCCGACCTGCAGCATGATGCCGAGCGCGGGCTCGTTTGCGAGCGCTGCATGGCCGCCCGAGATGAGGGCGATTATCGCCGCCGCGCGGAAGGCCGGGACCGAGAGCGCGCGAAGCGCTGAGACGGGGGATATCTGTGAACCGTTCATGACAGCAGGTTAGAAGCGCCGAGACAGGTCCGTAAACCGCGCCGGGCCAAACTGGCCGATATTGGCGACAAATTGGCCGGTTTGTGGTATCGGTGAACGTCTTTCCCAGTTTTCCGGGGGCTTCCTCAGAATAAAAATGATGGAAGGGGGAAATCTTGACGAGACTGCTTGCCGCATTGAGATGTGGTGCCTGGGCGGTAGTGCTGTTATCGGTAGTGCCGTGGGGTGCGCCGCCGAAAGCGGAGGAATGCGCTCTTTCGGCGCTGCCGGCAGTGTCTCTGACAGACGCGCGGGCTGTAATCCAGATTGCAAGCTCGGTATCCATGTATACCGATAGCAGCGGCCACGCCGATTATAACGATGTCGTAGACGCCCATCGCAAAGGGCAGTTTGACCGGCATTGCGCAGCCGATATCCAGCCGCCTGTTTCTTCGGCGGCACTGTGGTTGAGGTTTGCGGTGTCCCGCGCGGCAGAAAGTCCGAAAGACTGGGTGTTGACCTTCGGTCAGTCGCAGATCGACGAAGCGCACCTGTACCTGCCGCAACCCGGCGGTCTTTATGTGTTAAAACGTACCGGTCGCGCGGTACCCCAGTCTGCGCGGGATACGATATCGAGGTGGCCCGCGCTTGGCCTGGAACTTGACGGTACGGATGCAGTTCCCGTTTTCATTCGCCTGTCCGGCGTGACGGCACCCTATCTGTCGGCGCAGATTCTCCCGGAAAGGCTGTTTGCCGATGGCGAAAGCCGGGACCTTCTGGCGCTTGCCGCGGTTCTCGGCTTCATGTTCGCGATGCTGATCTACAATCTGGTGATCTATATCCGGTCCCGGCTGCATCAGTGCCTGTACTACTTTCTGTACCTTGCATGCATGATCGCGCATATCGTGATTTACGACGGTTTGGTCGACCGCTTCGGCGGCATCCCGCTGTCGGGTGCGCTTGTCGACGGTCTTGCGCTCGCTTTCGTCGTTCTCGCGGCCATAGGGCTCCTGCTGTTCGGACGGTCGTTACTCAGCCTCGCGACAGCTTTTCCCCGCGGCGACAGGGCGATCCTTGTTCTGGCGGCTATGCTGATAATCGCCCTTGTTTTCGAACTCGCCGGGTTTGCGCCGATCTGGCTTGCGACAACCGTGCTGATGTTACTCTCCGGCGGACTGATGTGCTGCCTGTCGGTCGTCCGCGCGCTCAGGGGATATCGTCCGGCGATCTATTTCTCATTGTCATTTCTGGCCTTACTGGCGGGTGGCATTCTGGATAGTATCGGTTTCTATTTTCCCGTTGCACTGGACCGCGATCCGTCGCTCTGGCGGTCGCTTATCGGCATTCAGCAGAGCTGGTCTTTTCATATCGGGATCTGCGCGGAAGCCACCCTGATTTCCTTTGCAATCACGTATTTCATCCGGGATATGCAGGACGAGGCGATAGCCGTGCGCACGGAATCCGACGCGGCACGGCGGGAATATGACGAAAACCTGACCGCAATGGCGCACCGGGTCGGCGTCCGCGAACGGGTCGCGGAAAAGACGGCGGATATGCTGTCGCCGAAATCCTCGGATGAGGAATTCCTGGAGAATGCCGTCAGGATCGTGCGTGCCAGTCTGACCGACGCCGATTTCGATATTGCCCGGCTCGCCCGCGAACTGGCTGTCAGCGAGCGGGGCCTGCGGCGGCGGATCGGCCAGATCACGGGGTTGTCGCCGGTCGAATTCGTCCGCCGGGAGCGCCTCGAACAGGCACGCCGCTACCTCGAGACCGGAACCTACAAAACGATTGCCGAGGCTGCCCGCGCAGTGGGTATTGCGAGCCCCGGGTACTTCTCGCGGGTGTATCGGGATGCGTTTGGCCACAGCCCGAAGGAAGCCGCGAAAAGCCGCGGTGCGTGATACGGATTGGCGCGCCCCGCGCGCCATCCGGACGGTGGTCGTATGGACGACCTTCGGCTCCTGCGATAAGTTCCGCCGGACAGACACAGCGATTACATGGCAATCGAAGGAAGCGGGACATGGATACCTATCAGCTCTATATCGGCGGCAAGTTCGTGGATGCCGAAGGCGGCGTCACCAAACCGACCCATAATCCCTATAACGGCGAGCCGATCGCCAATATCCCGGTCGCCAGCGTCGCCGATGCCCAGGCGGCGATTGCGGCGGCGCGCGATGCGTTCGATAACGGGCCGTGGCCGCGGATGTCGGGCGAGGAGCGCAGCGAGATCATCTGCACGCTGTCCGCCAAGATGAAAGAGCGGATGAAGGATCTCGCCCGGCTCGAATCGCTGGATTCCGGCGGCACCATCGCCAAGACCGGCGCCGATGCCTTCCTCGGCCAGCGCCAGATGAACTATTTCGGCACCATGGCGAAGAAGTTCAATTCGGAAGCAAAGGAAATCGAGGGGATGTCGCGACCCGGCCGGTCGTACAATTACACGATCCGCGAGCCGATGGGCGTGTGCGCGTCGATCATCCCGTGGAATTTCCCGCTGATGATGGCGGTCTGGAAACTGGGCCCGGCGCTCGGCACCGGTAACACGATCATCCTGAAACCGGCTTCCGATACGCCGCTCTCGGCCATGGAACTGGCGCGGATCGTCGACGAATGCGGTTTCCCGCCCGGTGTTGTGAACGTCATTACCGGCCCCGGCGGTCTGATCGGCGAGGTGCTGACCACCAGCCCCGATGTCGACAAGATCGCCTTTACCGGTTCGACCGAGGTCGGCAAGGACATCATGGTCAAGGCGGCGGGGACGCTGAAAAAAGTGACCCTCGAATGCGGGGGGAAATCGGCCAATATCGTCCTGCACGATGCGAACTGGGATATCGCCATCGACGGATCGATCTTCGCCGCGTTCTATCACCAGGGACAGGTCTGCGAATCCGGCACGCGGCTGCTGCTGCCCGCCGACCAGCATGACGATTTCGTCGAGCAGATGGTCGCGAAGCTGAACGCGATGCCGATGGGCGACCCGCTCGACCCGGCAACCAAGGTCGGCCCGGTCATGTCCGAAGGGCATATGAAAACCGTGCTCGACTATATCGAGAAGGGCAAGGCCGAGGGGGCGACGCTCGTCTGTGGCGGCGAACGCGCGACCGAGGGCGATCTCGCAAACGGCTATTTCATCAAGCCCACCGTGTTCACCAACGTCACCAACGACATGACCATCGCCCAGGAAGAAATCTTCGGACCGGTCCTGTGCGTGATGAAGTATCAGGATGAAGAGGAGGCGGTGAAAATCGCCAACGATTCCATCTTCGGTCTCGGCGGTGGCGTCTGGTCGGAAGATATCGACCGCGCCCGCAAGGTGGCCGGGCAGATGCGCACCGGCACGGTCTGGATCAACGACTGGCATTTATTGTCGGAACAGATGCCGTTCGGCGGCTACAAGCAGTCGGGGATCGGCCGCGAATTCGGCGAAGAGGGCATGAACGAATATACCGAGGTGAAGGCCCTGCATGTCGACGATGCCAAGACGCGCGAGAACAAGCCCTGGTACGACATGCTGGTGCCCCAGGAAACAACGGATGCGGCCGAATAAATGATCAATGCAGCAATTATCGGCATGGGCCGATGGGGACAGACGCTGGTGAATTCGGTCGCCGGCGACAGCGATGTCATCACGTTCGTGGCGGGCAGCACCCGCACGCCGTCGAAGGTCGTCGACTACGCCGCCGAAAAGGGCATCAAGCTTCATTCGTCCTACGAGGATGTACTGGCCGATGATAATGTCGACGCGGTCGTGCTGGCCTCGCCGCATTCCGTGCATTTCGACCAGATCATGGCGGCGACCGAGGCCGGAAAGCATGTGTTCTGCGAAAAGCCGTTCTGTTTAAACGCAGCCGACGCGCGCACGGCGCTCGATGCGCTGGCGTCGAAGGGGCTGAAGGTCGCCATTGGTCATAACCGCCGGTTTTCGCCCAATGCGATCAAGCTGAAAGAGATGATCGACACCGGTGAGCTGGGTGACATGATCCAGATCGAGGGCAATTTTTCGGCCAACATGGCGGGCTA
>TARA_R110002110_G_scaffold25867_4_pt1 | contig 11119 bp, 10 predicted proteins | sample TARA_R110002110 | Tara Oceans TARA_R110002110 (sample SAMEA4397330) | marine metagenome | biome: Polar Biome; feature: [SRF] surface water layer (ENVO:00010504); material: water (ENVO:00002006), including particulate matter (ENVO:01000060) such as... | depth 5 m
CGCGGGGCTGAAAGGCTTCGCCTACGCCGCGCCCTATGCCGCCGCAAAGCACGGCGTTGTCGGCCTGACGCGCAGCCTCGCGCTGGAAATGGCGCGGCGGGGCGTGACGGTGAATGCCCTGTGCCCCGGCTATATCGCGACTGAAATGACCGAACGTTCGCTGGCGAACATCATTGCCAAAACCGGCAAGACCCGCGATGAGGCGATGGGCGCATTGACCGCCAACAACCCGCAAGGGCGGCTCATTCAACCCGCCGAGGTGACGGCGGCGGCGCTGTGGCTTTGCGGCCCCGGATCGGATGCGATCAACGGTCAGGCGATCGCGATTACCGGGGGCGAGGGCTGATGCCGGATGACCCGCTGTCAAAACGCCGCCTGAAAATGTGGATCAGGCTGTTGGGGGCGACGCGCGCCGCTGAAAGCCATCTGCGCGAACATCTGCGCGTCAACCATGACACCACGCTGCCGCGATTCGACGTGATGGCGGCACTGTGGCGGCGCAACGAGGGCATCACGATGTCCGAACTCAGCCGGATGCTGCTGGTGTCCAACGGCAATGCGACGGCGGTCGTCGACCGCCTGGAAAAAGACGGCCTTGCGAAGCGCACGCCACTGGCGACCGACCGGCGCACGGTCCAGGTGGCGCTGACCGACCAGGGGTTGCGGGTGTTCGAAGGGCTGGCCGCCGACCACGAGGCTGAAGTCAACCGGCTGTTCGGTTCGTTGTCCGAGGCAGAGATCGATACATTGAGCGGAATTCTGAAAGAAGCACGCAAGGAGGCAAAATGACCCTGCTGGCCGATCTGAAACCGGCGCATTTCCTGTTGGAGGTGACAGAGCGGATCGCGGTGGTGCGGTTGAACCGTCCCGACCGGAAAAACCCGCTGACTTTTGAAAGCTACGCCGAACTGCGCGACATGTTTCGCGCGCTGCCCGCTGCCGAAGATGTCGACGTGGTGGTTTTTGCGTCGAACGGCGGCAATTTCTGTTCGGGCGGCGATGTGCATGAGATCATCGGCCCGCTGGTCGGGATGGATATGAAGGGTTTGCTGGCCTTTACCCGGCTGACCGGCGATCTGGTGAAGGCGATGATCGGCTGTCAGAAACCGGTCATCGCGGCGGTGGACGGGGTCTGCGTCGGTGCCGGGGCGATCATCGCGATGGCCGCAGACCTGCGCCTTGCCAGCGACACGGCGAAATGCGCCTTTCTGTTCACGAGGGTCGGGTTGGCGGGATGCGACATGGGGGCCTGCGCCATGCTGCCGCGCATCATCGGCCAGGGCCGGGCGGCGGAGCTGCTGTATACCGGGCGGACCATGAGTGCTGCGCAAGGCGAGCGCTGGGGCTTCTGGAACGCGCTGCACGCACCGGAGGTTCTCGAGGCCGAAGCGATGGCACTTGCACGGCGCCTGACAGCAGGGCCGTGTTTTGCCCATGGCATCACGAAGACCCAGATGTACAAGGAATGGAACATGAGCCTGGACCAGGCGATCGAAGCCGAAGCCCAGGCCCAGGCGATCTGTATGCAGACCCGTGATTTCGCGCGGGCCTATCACGCCTTTGTCGCAAAGAAAAAACCGGTCTTCGAGGGCAATTGAAGCGCCCGGCGCGGCCGTCGCCGGGGGGCCTTCTGCCCCCCGGACCCCCCGAGGATATTTTGGAACAGATGAAGGGATGATCGTGGCGGATAGGGGTTTTCTGGAATGGCCGTTTTTCGAGGACAGGCATCGTGAGTTGGCGGTGACGCTGGATACCTGGTGCGCGCGGCATCTGCCGGTTGATCACGGCGATGTCGAAGCGGCCTGCCGGACTCTGGTGGCGCTGCTGGGGCAGGGCGGGTGGCTGCGGTATTCAGGGGCGGGTGAGGGCGAGGTGCTGGATGTCCGCAGCCTGTGCCTGATCCGCGAAACCCTGGCGCGGCATGATGGTCTGGCTGATTTTGCCTTTGCGATGCAGGGGCTTGGCATGGGGGCGGTTTCGCTTTTTGGAACTGCCGGGCAAAGGGAATGGTTGCAGAAGACACGGGCAGGGCGTGCGATATCGGGCTTTGCGCTGACGGAGCCTGGTTCCGGCTCTGACGTGGCGGCGGTTGCGACGCAGGCGGTGAAAGTGGCCGGGGGCTACCGGATTTCAGGCGAAAAGACCTATATCTCGAACGGTGGGATCGCGGATGTCTATGTGGTGATTGCCCGGACCGGTGAGGCACCGGGCGCGCGGGGCCTGTCGGCCTTTCTGGTGCCCGTGGGCGACGCGGGGCCGGAAGTTGTGGGCCGGATAGAGGTGATGGCGCCGCATCCGCTGGCGCATCTGCGCTTTGCCGATATGTTCGTACCGGACGCGGCGCTGATCGGCGCGCCGGGTGCCGGCTTCAAAATCGCGATGTCGGTGCTGGACGTGTTCCGCGCGACGGTTGGTGCGGCGGCGCTTGGATTTGCGCGCCGGGCGCTTGACGAGGCGTTGACGCGGGTGCAGGGGCGCGTGATTGCCGGCGCGCCGATGGCGGAGTTGCAGATGGTTCAGGGACATATCGCCGATATGGCGTTGCAGGTCGATGCAAGTGCCCTGCTGATCTACCGCGCGGCCTGGGTGAAGGACCAGGGCGCGCCGCGCATCAGCAAGGAGGCCGCGATGGCCAAGCTCTATGCGACGGAAGCCGCGCAGAAGGTGATTGATGCGGCGGTGCAGTTGCATGGCGGCGACGGGGTTTGTCGCGGCTTTGCGGTTGAAAGCCTGTACCGTGAAATTCGCGCCCTGCGGATCTACGAGGGGGCCTCGGACGTGCAGCGCATCGTCATCGCAAGGAGCATCCTGGCATGATCTACCGCCGTATCATCCCCATCGAATTCAATCATTGCGACCCGGCGGGTATCGTCTTTTACCCGCGCTATTTCGAGATGACCAATTCGGTCGTCGAGAACTTTTTTGACGAGGTTCTGGACTATTCATTTGCGCGCATGACGCGGGAACGCTGCGGTGTGCCGACGGTACGGATCGAGGTGAATTTCAGGGTGCCGTCACGGCTTGGCGACAAGCCCGAGTTCCGTCTGGAGATCGCAGGTGTCGGGCGCAGCTCTGCCCGTTTCGAGGTGTCGGCCTGGGGCGGGGCGATCGAGCGGCTGCGCGCCGACGTGACGCTGGTTTATGTCAACGAGCACGGCACCTCCGACGCCTGGCCCGATGCCGTTCGCCGCCGCATGATTGCCTTTCAGCAAGGAGCCGCCCCATGACGACGCCGCATGAAATCCTGCATCCGCGCAACTGGAAACCCGCGAAAGGCTATGCCAACGGTGTCGCGGCCAGCGGGCGGATGGTCTTTACCGGTGGCCTGGTTGGCTGGAACGCAGCGCAGGAGTTCGAGACCGACGATTTCGCGGGCCAGGCCGCGCAATGTCTTAAAAACATCGTGGCCGTGCTGAACGAGGCGGGTGCCGGGCCGGAACATCTTGTCCGGCTGACGTGGTATGTGACCGATAAGCAGGCCTATCTTGGCGCGCTGCGCGAAACCGGGGCCGCCTACCGCGAAATCATTGGCCGCCATTTTCCGGCGATGGCGCTGGTGCAGGTCGTGGCCCTGGTCGAAGACCGCGCCCTGGTCGAAATCGAAGCCACCGCAGTGATCCCCCAACCTTAGGAGCATGCCATGATGCCTGGGCCGACCGGACATATCGACAGTTTTACCCGCGATCGTCTGCCGCCGGCAGGGCAATGGCCCGATTTGCCACGCGCGGGGTTTGCCTATCCGGAATGGCTGAATGCCGGGGTGGAACTGACCGACGCGATGGTGGCAAAGGGCTTTGGCGACCACACCGCGCTGATCGGCAACGGGCGGTTGCGCACCTACAAGGAGTTGTCAGACTGGACCAACCGCATCGCCCACGCGCTGGTCGAGGATTATGGCGTGAAGCCCGGGCACCGTGTGCTGATCCGCTCGGCCAACAATCCGGCGATGGTGGCGGCCTGGCTTGCGGCGACAAAGGCGGGCGCGGTTGTGGTCAACACCATGCCGATGCTGCGGGCGGGCGAGTTGGGCAAGATCGTTGACAAGGCGCAGGTCTCGCTGGCGCTGTGCGATACCCGGCTGATGGAAGACATGGTAACTTGCGCCAAAGCCTCGGCGCATCTGAAACATGTGGTGGGATTCGACGGCACCGCCAATCATGACGCGGAACTGGACCGGGTGGCGCTGGGCAAGCCGGTGCGCTTTGACGCGCCGCGCACCGGGCGCGACGACGTGGCGCTGCTGGGCTTTACCTCGGGCACCACGGGCGACCCCAAGGCGACGATGCATTTCCATCGCGACATCCTGACGATTGCCGATGGCTACGCGCGGGAGGTTCTGGGTGTGACGCCGGACGATGTCTTTGTCGGCTCGCCGCCGCTGGCCTTTACCTTCGGTCTCGGCGGGCTGGCAGTGTTTCCGCTGCGGTTCGGGGCGGCGGCCTGTCTGCTGGAAAACGCCTCGCCGCCAAATCTGGTCGAGATTATCCAGAAATACCGCGCGACGGTGTGCTTTACCGCGCCCACGGCTTACCGCGTCATGCTCAAGGCGATGGACGAGGGCGCTGATCTGTCCAGCCTGCGGGCGGCGGTTTCGGCGGGCGAAACCCTGCCAGCCCCGGTGTATGAAGAGTGGATCGCGAAAACCGGCAAGCCGATGCTGGACGGGATCGGGGCGACCGAAATGCTGCACATCTTCCTGACCAACCGCTTTGACGATCACCGCCCCGCCTGCACCGGCCGCCCGGTCGCAGGGTATGAGGCGAAGATCGTCGATGCGGAGGGTGCGGAAATGCCACGAGGAGAGGTCGGCCGCCTCGCCGTGCGCGGGCCGACAGGCTGCCGTTACATGGATGACGCACGCCAGGCGAAATACGTGCAGAACGGCTGGAACCTGACTGGTGACGCCTTCTGGCAGGACGAGGGCGGCTATTTCCATTTTGCCGCCCGCACCGATGACATGATCGTCTCGTCGGGCTACAACATCGCCGGCCCCGATGTCGAGGCGGCTTTGCTGTCGCACCCGGAAGTGCTGGAATGTGCCGTGGTCGGCGAAACCGATGACGCACGCGGCCAGATCGTTGTGGCCCATGTGGTACTGGCCGCAGGGGTGGCCGCGGACGACGCCTGTGTCAGACGGTTGCAGGACCATGCCAAGGCCACCATCGCCCCCTATAAATACCCGCGTAAAGTGGTGTTTGTGGCGGAGTTGCCCAAAACGCAGACCGGCAAAATTCAGCGGTTCCGGCTGCGCCCGAGCTAAGCCAGACACCGCGCAACGGGCCCGCCGATTGTTCTTCGGAACGTATTGGCCTTCAGGGCTGATTGTCGTTCAGGGCCGTATGTCAGCCGGACGGGGCCAGGCGCCGCAGGCTATGTGTCAGATAGTCCGAGAATTCCGCCGCTGCCGGGCTGAGGCTGCGACCGGTGGGATGGATCAGCGCGACCTCGCGCCGGATCAACGGGGCCGTCAGATCAAGGGCAACCAGCCCGTGATGGCGCGCCGCCCTGGCGTAGCCCGGCAGCAGCGCGACGCCGAGGCCCGCGCTTGCCAGCGCCAGCGCTGTTGCGATCTGCCCCACCTCGAAGGCCGGTTTCAGCGCGATGCCCGCTGCCTCGAACCCGAGATCCACCGGCAGGCGCAGCGCCGAAGATCGCGCCAGGACGATCACCGGCACCCCGGCGAGATCAGCCCAGCGCAGCGGGGTCGGCAGGTGAAACCCTGTGGGTGCAAAGGCCATCATCTCATCGTGCAGCACCACGCGGCGTGACAATCCGGCCTCATCCGGCGGGAAGGTGCCAAGCCCGAGGTCGGCCTTGCCCCGGCGCAGCAGGTCCATGATCTGCACGGTCGAGTTGTCGGCGAGATCGAGGGTCAGGCCGGGATGCCCCGCGCCGAACCCGGCCAGAACCCCCGGCAACACGGTCGCGGCGAGAAAAGGCGGCGCGGCGAGACGCAGGTGCCCGCGCCGGAGATCGCCAAGATCGCGCGCCCCGGCCACGGCCATATCCAGCGCCTCCAGCCCTTTTTGCGCGCCGTCGCGAAAGGCGGTGCCGGCCGCCGTCAACACAACCTGACGGGTCGTCCGGTCGAACAGGCGCTGACCGAGCAGTGCCTCGAGGTCGCGAACCGCCTGGCTGACACCCGGTTGCGCCATGCCCAGAGTTTCCGCGGCCCGCGAAAAATTGCCATGCTCCGCCACAGCGAGGAAAGCCTCGAGTTGCCGCATGTTAGGGCGAAGATCGGGGCGCAGGTTCGGGGGCATCTATCCATATCCAGAACTTATTAATTGATACGATATAACGGGATTGTCGTATATGTCACGCCCTGTTCAAATAGGTGGGAAACCGAAGGGCAATGGGCGGACAGGGAGAATGGACGGACTGGCAGCACAGACCGGCTGGACAGGCCGCGCGCAGACCCGGCGCGAGGATGCGGCGCTGCTGCGCGGCGAGGGGCGGTTTGTCGATGACATCGCCCCCGACGGCTGCCTCGCGCTGGAATTTTTGCGCAGCCCCTTTGCTTCGGGCCTGATCACCGTTCTGGACGGTGCCGCCGCGCGCGCCGCCCCCGGTGTTGTGGCGGTGCTGACGGCGGCAGACCTGACACTTTCGGGGCGGTCCGGCGTGAACACCTTGCTGCCGGATGCCGCCCTTCGGCCGATGGAGCCATTGGCGCAAACCGGGGTTTTCGCGGTGGGCCAGGCCGTCGTGGCAGTCATCGCGACCAGCCGCGATGCGGCGCGGGACGCAATCGAGATGATTGACTTTGAGGTGGATGAGGGGGGCAAACCCCGCGAAGGTGCCACAAAAGCACAATGGGGACAACGACTTGGCCCGCTTGGCGATGCGGTGAACGTTCAGATTGACCATGCCCGCCTCGCCCCTTTCGCGATCGAGCCCCGTGCGGCGCTGGCGGTGCCCACGGGGGCCGGGCTGACACTGTGGCTGTCCACCCAGACGCCGCAACGCTGCCGTGATGATCTATGCGCGATGCTGAACCTTCCCCGTGGGGAAGTCAGGGTCATAGCCCCTGACGTTGGTGGGGCCTTTGGCGGCAAGGCCTCGCTGATGCCCGAAGATGCCGTTGTGGCCTTTGCCGCAATGCACCTGCAACGCCCCGTCAAATGGTCGGGCGGGCGCGGTGAGGATTTTCTGGCAGCCACGCAAGGGCGCGGGGCGACATGCCGTGCGGAAATGGCGGTTGACGCGGCGGGGCGCGCGACCGGCCTGCGGGCGCAACTGTCATTCCCGCTGGGGCACTGGATGCCCTATTCGGCGCTGGCGCCGGTGCGCAACGGTGGGCGTATCCTGCCGGGGCCCTACGCCATTCCGGCCGATGTCACGGCCGAGGCTTGCCTCGGCGAGGGCGCTGCGGTGAACATCTATCGCGGTGCGGGGCGGCCCGAGGCGGCAATGCTGATGGAACGTCTGATGGACAAGGCGGCGGTCCGGCTCGGGCTGGAGCCGCTAGAAATCCGCCGCCGCAATCTGGCAACGCCCGATGGCCCAGGGGTCGATCGCCCGTGCTCGGGTGATTTTGCCGGGCTTCTGGACCGCCTGGCGATTGAGACCGATTACAGTTCCTTGCGCGCGGCCCAAACCCGCCGCCGCGCCCAAGGAGAGTTGTGCGGGATCGGTCTGGCGCTTTACGTCGAACCCTGCGGTCAGGGATGGGAGACCGCCGCGCTGACACTTTGCGCCGATGGCCGCTTTCTGGCCAGCACCGGGTCTTCGTCCCAGGGCCAGGGCCGCGAAACCGCGATGGCGCAGATTGTCGCCGGGGTGATGGGCCTCGATTCGGCGCAGATTGACGTGACCGAGGGCGACAGTGCGCGCACCCCCGAGGGCACAGGCGCGCTTGCCAGCCGCTCGACCGCAATCGGCGGGTCGGCGATGATGCGGGCGGCGGGCGAAATACTGGTCGAGGTGAAGCGCGCCGCTGCGGCCCTGCTGCGATGTGAAACCCCCGAGATTGCCGTGGACGCGGCAGGGGTGCGCTGCGGCGGCACCTGCCTGACCTGGGCCGCGTTTGCGCAAAGGTTGTCCACGCCGCTGCACGTTGACATCCGCCATGTCGCGCAGGCCGAGGCCTGGGCTTCGGGTGCGGTGCTGGCCGAAGTCACGATTGACGCGGAAACCGGCACCACCACCATCGAGCGTATCACCTGGGTCGATGACGCCGGGGTGGTGATCAACCCTCTGCTCGTCGAGGGGCAGTTGCTGGGCGGCGCCGCGCAGGGAATCGGGGCGGCGATGATGGAGCAGGTGGTCTATGACGACGGCCAGCTTCTGACCGGCAGCCTGATGGATTACGCCGTGCCCCGCGCCAGCGATATGCCGCCGATCCGCCTGTTCAGCCAGCCGGTGCCCAGCCCCGCCAACCCGCTTGGCGTCAAGGGCGTGGGCGAAGCGGGCTGCATCGGTGTTCCCGCCGCCCTGCTGAACGCCGTGATGGATGCCCTACCACCCGGCACCCCCGATCTTTCACTGCCGCTGACCCCGGAAAAGGTCTGGCGCGCCCTGACAGGAAAAAGTCTATGAAATACAGCCGCAAAGATGCCAAAGCCCACGCCTTCGCCCATATGAAGGGTATCTGGGCCGCAGCCCTGATGCCCTTTACCGAGACGCTTGCGATGGACGAGGCCGGGTTTCGCACCAACATGGAGCATTGGATCACTGATCTTGGGATCGACGGGTTCTTTGTCGCCGGCAAGCAGGGAGAGTTCTTTTCGATGTCCGTCGAAGAGCGCAAGCGCAGCTTTGACATCGCGGTGTCGGCGGCGGACGGACGGGCGCAGACCATCATGTCCTGTTCCGACCAGAATATGGATGTGGTGATTGATCTGGCCCGCCACGCCCAGGGCTCGGGCGCGGATTACATCGTGGTCCATGCCCCGATCCTGCATTTCCAGAAGGCACAGGACGAAACCCTGATGCGCTATTATCAGACCATCGCGGACAAGGTGGATATCGGCATCGCGCTGTGGTCGCACCCCGACAGCGGCTATCTGATGAGCCCGCGCCTGTGCAACCGCCTGGCTGATCTGGAAACGGTGGTCGCGATCAAATACTCGGTGCCGCGCCCGATGTACCGCGAGTTGCATGCCCTCGCGGGTGACCGCATCCAGGTTTCCACCGCATCAGAAGAGGAATGGCTGGACAACATCATCGAGATGGGCTGGCAGCTTTACCTCTGCTCGTCACCGCCTTACCTGATCCAGACCGCCAAAGACCGCCGGATGCGGGCCTACACCGACGCCGCCTTTGCCGGGGATTTCAACAAGGCGCGTGAGATCAGCGCCAGTCTTGAGCCGGTGCGCGCCGCGTTGCGCGACACGAGGCCGGGCGAAAAACCCCACGCGCATCAGAAATTCTGGCAAGATCTGCTGGGGCAGACCGGCGGCCATGTCCGCGCGCCGCTGCTCAGCCTGACAGAGCGCGAAAAGACCCGCACCCGTGAAGCGTTCGCGTTTTGCGGCCTTTTGACCTGAGTGAAACGGAGGACAAGATGACCAGACTTTCCGCCTTCAACTTCCAGCGCTGGATAGATGAGCACCGCCACCTGCTCAAACCCCCGGTCGGCAACAAGATGGTGTTCGAGAACAGCGACCTGATGGTTACCGTCGTTGGCGGGCCGAACAAGCGGACCGACTATCACGACGACCCGGTCGAGGAATTCTTCTACCAGCTTCAGGGCGATATGCTGTTGAAGTTACATGATACCTCGACGGGCGAGTTCTACGATGTCCCGATCCGCGAGGGCGATGTCTTTCTGTTGCCACCGCATATCCGCCACTCGCCCCAACGCCCGCAGGAAGGCTCTGTCGGGCTGGTGATCGAACCGCAACGGCCCAAAGGCGCGCTGGACGCGATCGAGTGGTATTGCTTTGAATGTCAGCACCTCGTTCACCGGGCCGAACTGGCGCTGGTCAGCCTCGTCGATGATCTTCCCCCGGTCTACCAAGCCTTCTACAGCGATATGGCCGCGCGCACCTGCCCGAACTGCGGCGTGGTGCATCCTGGAAAAGAACCGCCGGAGGGCTGGGTGACGCTTTAGATATTTCAGGCTTGAAATAATATCCGGTCCGGGTCATGCTGACCTCAATAAAGCACCGAAAAGGTGCAACACCCAACATGGAGAGTATTATGAAGAAATTGCTGACGGCTGCCAGCCTTGTGGCGCTGATGACCACTTCGGCCTTTGCCGAACCACTGAAAATCGGCGTGATCACCACGCTTTCCGGCCCTGCGGGGTATCTCGGGGCGGATGCGCGTGACGGGATGCTGCTTGCCCTTGAAATGGGTGGGGGCAAGCTGGGCGGTGTCGAAGTCGAGTTTGTGGTCGAGGACGACGGGCTGAAACCCGGCAACGGCCGCCAGATTGCCGAGAAATTCATGCAGAACGATGGTATCAAACTGCTGACCGGCATCATCTTTTCCAACGTCGCCGGGGCCACGGTGCCCGATATTCTGGACAATGGCGGCGTCTATATCAGCCCCAATGCCGGGCCGTCCACCTTTGCCGGTGCGGACTGCAACCCGAACTATTTTGTCGTCAGTTGGCAGAACGATGCGCTGCACGAGGCCGCGGGTGCCGCCGCCAAGGAGCTTGGCTATACAAAAGCTGTGGCGCTGGCCCCGAACTACCAGGCAGGCAAGGATGCGATCGCCGGTTTCAAGCGGATGTTCGGCGGTGACGTGACCGAGGTTTACACCCAGCTTGGCCAGACCGACTATTCGTCGGAAATGGCGCAGATCCGCGATGCCGCCCCCGAGGTGGTGTTTCAGTTCCATCCCGGCGGCATGGGTATCGCCTTCCTGAAGCAATATGAGCAGGCCGGCCTTCTGGGGAATATCCCGATGGTGTTGTCGGAGCCGTCAACCGATGCGGTCGTTCTGGGGGCCGTGGGGGCCTCAGCGATCGGCATCACCGCCACGGCGCATTGGAACCGTGACTTTGACAATGCCGCGAACAAGGAGTTTGTCGCCGCCTGGGATGCAAAATACGCCCGCCCGATCACCTATTACGCCAGCCAGGGCTATGACACCGCGCGTCTGATCGGCTCGGCTCTGGCCAAGACCGGCGGCCTCGATGATGTCGCGGCCTTCAGTGCCGCCG
>TARA_R110002110_G_scaffold259326_2_pt1 | contig 11113 bp, 22 predicted proteins | sample TARA_R110002110 | Tara Oceans TARA_R110002110 (sample SAMEA4397330) | marine metagenome | biome: Polar Biome; feature: [SRF] surface water layer (ENVO:00010504); material: water (ENVO:00002006), including particulate matter (ENVO:01000060) such as... | depth 5 m
CTGAAGAAAATGAATACTACGATAATGATTGCACTTATGATTTTGAATACGAATTAATAACTAAAAACTAAATAAAATGAAAACAGATGAACTAAAAAAAATAATGGATGATATGTTCGGAGATAGACATATACATATATCTGATAACGAAATAACAAAAGAAGATGTGTATAAAGTAGCCAACGATCTATCTATTGGAATAACTGATGAACAAGTAAGGCAAGTATTAGAATTGTACCCCATTGAAGCAGAGGAAGATAAAACTGCGACTTGGGATTTGATAGTAGAAAACTTAATCTATAACTTAAAAACTAAATAAAATGAAAAACATACAATTAGTAAAAGATTATAAAGATGATCAATTTAAATTGGTATATGCTTTTGAAGTAGATGGAGATGATGTTAGAATATACGAAATAGTAGCGCAAAGAATGGAATGGGACTGTGGCTATGGTGTATATGCAGTAGAAGAAAGAATAAGAGATTGTAGGGATACACTACACGTAGGCTTAAGTAAAAGTGAAGCAATAGAAGTCGCTTATGCTTATATAGACGGACACTTATCGCATCCTGAAGAAAATGGAGACTGTGAAGAAAAAGTATACTACAAGTCTCTACAAGAAGAATTAAAAAAAATGGAAGCTAAACTAAGATAACTATGGAAACAATAGCATTAATTTTTGGACTCACACTTGTAAGCATTATAATAATATGCATAACATTAACTATACTTAATTATAAAGATGAAAAATAAAGCAAACATACCAAACTATTATATAGGATCGGTTTACAAATATGAAGCAAGAAAAGTAATTGAGGACTGGAAATTATCCTACAATATAGGGACTGCGACAAGTTATCTACTCAGATGTGGAAAAAAAACAGAAGAGGGAATGGATAACAAAGTCAAGCATATTGAGGATATAGAAAAAGCAATCAACCATCTGAAGTTTGAGATAGATTGGTTAAAGAATTTAAAATAAAGTTAAACATAAGTTGGTAAAGTAATACTAAAGTATTATCTTAGCAACCTAAATTAAATTAAATATGAAGAAAGATATTTTTGATAGCTATGCTAAGGCAATAGCATCACAATTTCACCTGACATTAGATCAGATGTTTGAAAAAACAAAAAAAAGAGATGTAGTAGATGCTAGGCAGATGCTATACTATTTATGTATGGAACGCCCAATAAGAATTTCTTACATACAAAAATTTATGGAAGAACAAGGGCATCCTATATACCACTCCACTATTATACACGGATATAAACAAGCCAAGAAACAAATAGATTCAGATAAAGATTTTGAGGATGTAGTAAATAAACTTCAAAATGTATAGCTTAGAAGATATTTATCTACAAGCATTTAAAGATGAAGCCGCACTAATAAAGCCATTAGATTACGGAATAAGCATTGTAAATAACGGAGTTAAACTTCAAAAATTTCCATCTAAAACTGAAATATTAAATTGTAGTAAATCTGGAGATTACTATCAGGAACTCACTGAAGATGAGTACACTATGTTTTTTATATATGGTTGGAATGAGGGAGGGGTTAGACTTTCACTTATGAACTATAAAAAAAAGTTAGATATGATAGAGGAAAGAATGAGGATAGAGATAAATACTCGTAAAAACGATAAACATATTAAAAAATTAAAGGCAACTAGGGAAAGTTTGCTTATTAAATACTCAAAGAAAAACAAACAACTAAATAAATTAACAAATGGAAAACAATTTTAAAAAACTCTCTGCTATATCAGTAAGAGATAAAACGGAAAAGAAAGGTAAATTTAGTTATTTATCTTGGGCTACTGCCTGGAGCATGGTAAAGACGGAATTTCCCAACGCACAAAGAAAGGTATATGAATGCGTGGAAACAGGACTAAACTTTTTTACTGATGGAAAAACTGCTTATGTAAAGGTTGGCATTACTATTAATGATATGGAGCATATTGATTACTTGCCTGTGATGGACTATAGAAACAACTCTATCTTATTAGATAAAATGACTTCTATGGATATTAATACCGCTATTCAAAGATCAACCGCCAAAGCGATTGCTATGCATGGACTAGGGCTATCTTTGTGGATAGGAGAAGATTTATCAGTCGAAACAGTTAAACCTGCTGAGGTGGTAAGTAAAAACCATGTACCTACTCATTTAGAACTAAATATTGGAGATGATAATTGGCAAAAGGTATTAAAGTATGTGGCTGATAATAAAGACATAGGATTGCCAAAACTTGTAAAAAATCTTGAAGTTAAATATAAGATTAAGGCAATAGTAAAGAAAGAAATTTCTAAACATATTAAATAATGAAAATACTACAACCTGATCCCTTAAAAGATGTGTCATCTATTAGGGAGTTAATCGAGAATAAGTTTTTAAAACTTAATTATATTTCTTATTCAGAATCATCACTACAAAGTAAAGAAGATATTGAAGTTTCCTTTACATTAAATAAAAATATAGGTGTAAATAAAGATACTGATCAATTACTCATATCTGTTAAATATAAAGATGCTCCTATTTATACTACGGCTACCTTGGAGAAAGATGCTCAAGAATATATGCTGACTTGGTTTTTCGCTACAATAGAAGATATTAATAAAAGTGATGATGAGAAATTAAACTCCAATATTAAGTTAGGGAAAAAATTATTTAAAGAATTATAAGATGAAAAATATAATAGAAAAACTAAGAGATGATAATCATTACTACGGTGAGTTTGGAAAACAATACTTGTCTAATTCTGATATAATTACTTTGCTTACTGATCCTAAGAGTTTCAGGAAAGATAAGGAGATGACTAAAGCCATGTTGTTGGGTAGGTATTTTCATACAGCTATGTTAGAGCCCGATAAATTAAATTCTGAAGAATACTTTACGATAGATGCCTCTAGTAGAAACACAAAGAAGTATAAGGAAGAAATAGCTGAATATAATAGACCTTTAATGATGCTTATTAAAGAAAGAGAAGAGATAAACAAAGCTATTCACTCAATGAAAAACAACTTAGAATTTTATGATTCTATATTTGATGATGGAAATGAGTTTGAAGTTCCTATTATAAAAGAGGTAATGGGAATGATGTGGAAGGGTAAGGCAGATATAGTAGGCAAGAATATACTTATAGACTTAAAGACAACATCCAATATAAAGGACTTTAAGTACAGTGCAAGGAAATATAACTATGATAGCCAAGCATACCTATACCAACAGTTTTTTGATAAGCCCTTAGTCTTCTATGTGGTTGATAAACTAACATTGGAATTAGGAATATTTTATCCCTCTGAACACTTTTTAATAAATGGTAAGGAGAAAGTAGAGAAGGCGATTGAAGTATATAAAAAATTTTATAGTAAAGATGCTACAGAAGATATTGAAAATTATATCATTAAAGAAATACTTTAAGGATAAAAAAGAAAGCGTGGTGTGGTTGAAAATTCCAACCAACCTCAACTCGCAAACCGAAAGAGATAATCTCATGGAGGTAACAATGGAAAAGTTGGAAAAAATAATATATAAAAATTTTTAATTATGGCAGAAGAAAAAATCTATGTAGGAAATGGAACATCAAAATTTGATGGAAACCAAGTGTCCTGTAGCGTATGTCTAACAGACTTACCTCAAGAACACATGTTTGAGTACAACGGAAAGAAGTACATCAAGCTAATCGTTCAGCAAAAGCGTGAAACTGATGAGTATGGCAAAACACACTATGTAGCAGTAGATACATGGAAACCAGAAGTAAAGAAGGAAACTCTAACTGTGGCAAAGAAAGAAGAAGATCTACCTTTCTAAAAAAAAAGACAAAGATTGAAGGGGAACTTTATGTTCCCTTTCTTTTTGTCTAACCTATGTCGGAATGTCATAAAAATGATATTTATATATCTTTACGTAAAACATTCTAACAACTAAAGTTTATTATAGTATATATTATATTATATATTAACATATTAACATATATATATATAATAAATTATAAATCAATAAGTTATAAAAAAATAGTCGACATGTTATCGACATAAAACAAACATAATAAAATGGAAATTACAATTTTTAAAGATATAAAAGATACTGCTCAACCTTTTTATAGAGATGTAGATAAAATAATAGACAGAATAAGGGAGGGAGCATCACAAGAAATAGTACGAGCAATAAGATTAGAGAAAGATAAAGAAATAAGAAATCAATTAAAGCAATCATTACCGGCAATTTGTTTTAGTGGTAAATTTACAAAAAGAAATGACTCTTCAATAACCAAACATAGTGGGTTAATGTGTTTAGACTTTGACAACTTTCCCTCTGAAAAAGAAATGTTAGAAGAAAAGGAGAGTTTGACTAAAGATAGATATACATACTCAGTATTTGTGTCTCCTAGTGGATTAGGATTAAAGGTATTGGTTAAGATACCGGCTGAAGAGGAAAATCATAAAAACTTTTTCATGTCTTTGGAAAAACATTACAACAACGAATACTTTGATAAAACATGTAAAAATATATCAAGAGTTTGTTATGAGTCTTATGATCCTTTAATTTTTGTAAACGAGCAGTCCAGTATATTTAATACCATAACCGAACATGAATATCAAGAGGTAGTAAGGCATAAGGGCATTCAGACTATACCTATTACAGATGAGAACAAAATAGTAGAAATTTTAACAAAATGGTGGGAAAGAAAGTACGGTTTAGTTAGTGGGGAAAGAAATAATAATGTTTATATACTAGCATCAGCATTCAATGACTTTGGGGTAACTAAGACTTTAGCGGAATATATAATGGGTAATTTCTCTTCCAAAGACTTTTCAATGTCTGAGGTAAAAAGAACTATAAACTCAGCTTATGCTCAAACACAAAACTTTGGGACTAAGTATTACGAGGATGATGAAAAGGTAACTAAGGTAAAACAACAACTCAGAAGAGGTGTTGCTAAGGTAAAAATTAAAGAGTCTATGGAGGGGGAAACGGAAGTACCTGATGCCGTTGTTGTTTCGGTAATAGAAAGATTAGAGGAGGAGCAGTCTGAACAAAAGTTTTGGAGTAAAACCGAAAAAGGAGTTATAAAAATAATACACATTTCTTTTAAGAAATTTTTAGAAGATAATGGGTTTTACAAATTTAATCCTGAAGGAAGTAAGAGTTATGTTTTTGTTAAGGTTACTAATAATCTTATTGATCATACATCAGAGAAAGAAATAAAAGATTTTGTTTTAACATTCTTGTTAGATGTAGAAGATATATCTGTATATAATTACTTTGCTGAAAATGTTAAGTATTTTAGAGAAGAGTTTTTAACTTTACTGGGATCTATTAATGTTTACTTTGTGGCAGACACAAAGAATACAGCTTACCTATACTATAATAATTGTGCCGTTAAAGTAACTAAAGATGATATTATACCTATTGACTATTTAGATTTAGGAGGTTATGTATGGAGAGATCATGTTATAGATAGAGTATTTGATATTTGTGATGTAACTGATTGTGATTACGAAACCTTTATTGCTAATGTGAGCGGTGGTACTGAGAAGAGAATCAGATCCATGCATTCAACGATAGGCTACATGCTTCATGGATGGAAGAATTTATCTTATTCTCCTGCTATTATATTGAATGATGAATTAATATCAGACAATCCCGAAGGAGGAACCGGTAAAGGATTGTTTATGAATGGGTTATCGCACATGAAAAAATTAGTAGTAATTGATGGTAAATCATTTAACTTTGAAAGATCATTTGCTTATCAATTAGTTTCTGCCGATACACAAATTCTTTGCTTTGATGATGTAAAAAGACACTTTGACTTTGAAAGACTGTTCAGTGTAGTGACTGAAGGATTAACATTAGAGAAGAAAAATAAGGATGCTATAAAGATACCCTTTGCTAAGTCTCCTAAGATTGCAATAACAACTAACTATGCTATTACAGGACAAGGGAGTTCTTTTGAAAGAAGAAAATGGGAATTAGAGTTAACTCAGTATTACACTAAAGAATATACTCCATTAGTAGAATTTGGTAAACTTATGTTTGGGGAGTGGGATGATAATGAGTGGTGTCAGTTTGATAACTTCATGATTAAATGTGTTCAATTATATTTTGACAAAGGACTTTTAAAAAGTGATTTTGTAAATCTTAAGACTCGTAAATTTTCAGCATCAACATGTCATGAGTTTGTAGAGTGGTGTGGAGAAATAGGAGGGCAAAGCAACCCTAAACTAATAATGAAGAGTCGTATATATAAAAATGATTTATACTTAGATTTTATTGAAGAGAATCCTGATTTTGCTCCTAAGTCTAAAATGACTATCAGTAGGAACAGATTTAATAAATGGCTTCAAAGTTATTCGGAATTTAAGTTTGAGTGTAAGGCTTTAGAGGGTAGAGATATGATCGGTAGATGGGTAGAGTTTGTTAATAAATCTTATTATGAGGGAAAAATATTAATGGAATCATGATAGAGTATAGAGATTATCAAAAGAATATAATATCTAAGGGGGTAAGTATAATAAAAGCTAATAGATTTTTATACTTAGCTATGGAGGTTAGAACAGGAAAGACTCTGACAAGCCTCGGTATATGTGAGAAGTTAGATGTTAAAAAGGTTTTATTTATAACTAAGAAGAAAGCAATATCAAGCATTAAGTATGACTACCAGATGCTTTTACCAGAATTTGAAATGGAAATTATTAATTACGAATCTCTTCATAAGGTAAGGCAAACAGGATGGGATGTAGTAATATGTGATGAGGCACATGGTATGGGGGCATTCCCTAAACCTAACGGTAGGGCTAAGAAAGTAAAGGATATTATTTTTAGATCTAATCCTTATGTAATACTTCTAAGTGGAACTCCAACTCCTGAAGGGTATTCACAAATGTATCATCAAGTTTATTTTATACCTACCAATCCGTTTAGCCAATACCGAAGCTTTTATAAATTTTCTAATGACTATGTAAGCGTGATTAAAAAGAAAATAGGAGGAATGTATATTAATGACTATTCAAAAGGAAGTAAGAAAATTATTGAACACATGTCTCCTTATACTATAAGCTTTAGCCAGAAAGATGCAGGTTTTGTGGTGGACACTAAGGAACATGTCATAGAGATAGACATAGAGCCATCTACATTCCAATTAATTTCCAAACTTAAAAAAGATTTAGTTATTGAAGGGGACAAGGAGGTTATCTTAGCGGATACAGGAGTGAAGCTAATGATAAAAACACATCAACTGTGCTCAGGAACAATTAAGTTTGAAAGTGGGAATTCAATGGTTTTAGACTATTCAAAAGCATTATACATAAAAGAGAGGTTTAAAGGAATGAAAATTGCCATATTCTACAAGTTTAAAGAGGAGTTAAACGCACTTAAAAAAGTTTTTGGAGATGATGTATGCCAGGACTTAGAATGCTTCGATACAACGCCTAAAAACATTGCCCTTCAGATTGTCAGCGGAAGAGAAGGAATTTCGTTAAGGAATGCCAAAGCATTAGTATATTACAATATAGATTTTAGTGCAACATCATACTGGCAGAGCCGAGACAGGATGACTACTAAAGATAGATTGAAAAATAATATCTACTGGATATTTAGTAAATATGGTATTGAGAAAGATATATATAAGGCGGTAATAAAGAAGAAAGATTATACCCTTACTCATTTTAAGAGAGATTTTGTACATTTGCCTTAATGAAAAGAGTTATTGTTTTTACGCTTATTTGGATTAGTCAGAATTTAGCGATACCCTTTTGGGTCGTAGGGCATATTCATTTATCAATCCACGACCTGCATGATTTCATAGAAGTAGGATCATCTGTAGGGATGAATATAATAGTGGCGGCAGGATTTTATTTAGATTATAAACGTGACCGAACAGCAAATACAAAGGAAAAGAATTAAGCAATTAGAGTCGGAAGGATACTATGTTCTTAAGCTAATCAAGACTAATAAGAATGGCATCCCCGACCTTATTGCAATCCCCCCTAACTGTGAGGTGTTATTTTCAGAAGTAAAGAGGCCTACAGGAAGACTGTCAAAGATACAGGAGTATAGATTGAGAGAATTACAAAAACATGGATGTAAAACAGAGATATATAAAGGGGATGACTTATGATGTGGAGGAGGATTTTATAGAAATGATGATGGAGGTAGATATTAGAACTGGAATGAAGATTGGTAAATTTATTACAGATACTGTTCCAGAGATACCTTCAAACAACTTAGTGTCGACTATAGTGGAGGGATTAATTATAGATGATAATAATAATCCTGTTACTTTTGCGGTAGAGGTTATTAAAACCACTGATCCTAACATTACGTTATCGGATATACAATTAATAGAGATGGACGAGTATTTAGATCTACTCAACTTAAACTTAAATATTAAATCAAATGGATTCAAAAAAAGCAGATGCAATAAAAAAAATAGTTAACTCATACTTAGATTTAGATGTTAACTGGAAGGGAAAGAAGGACGAATTAGTAAAAGCCAGGGCCATTTGCTATAAAATACTTCGTGATGAATGTTGTATGTCTTATAACTTTATAGGCAAACAATTTCTCAAAAACCACGCTACAGTTCTACATTCTTATAAAGAGTTCCCTTATATGATTAAGTTTGACAGAGGCATGGAAAGAAGTTACCATTCTATCTTATCTATATGGAAAGAAGAAGAAGAAGAAGATATAGGGTTAACACCATTGGTGATAAAAAACCATATAAATAATTTGGTGGAGTCAAATAAAAGGTTAAGTTTGTCAGTAATTAGTATGGAAGAAAAAATAAAAGAGCTGCAGAGTAAATGCCAAGGATAGCCCCCGAAGATAATAGTTCGATTGCTCACATAACATTTGTATGTGATAGCATTCATGACTTCGGAGATGACCTCTATGAGGATTTGATGGACAGAGAGTATGAGGAGGCTAAGGTAAAAGCTCAAAAACTAATAAAAATACTATCCGAGTTAATTCAATCCATGTCAGATGAAATCTAAAGAAACCAGACCACGCTTAAGCGGTAATCGTAGGACTGCTTACGATAACATTACTAGAAAGGAAAGAAGAATATTAATAATTGGGGATCTGCATTGCCCATTTGAACTCGAGGGCTACCATCAGCACTGCCTAGACACCTACGCTAAATTTAATTGTAATCAAGTAATATTCATAGGGGACATTTTGGATAATCACTACAGCTCATATCATGAGACGGATGCGAATGGTCTAGGTGGTGCGGATGAGCTCCACTATGCAATAGAATGCATAGAGAAATGGAAAAGGTCATTCCCGAAGGCAGACGTAATAATCGGAAACCATGATAGAATGATTATGCGGAAAGCACAGACCTCAGATATTCCGGCAGAATGGGTTAAGTCTTACAATGAAGTGTTAGATACAAACTGGAATTGGACTGAAAGAATAGTATATGATAATGTACAATTTGTTCATGGAGAGGGGGGTACGGCTCGTACCAAAGCAAAAAACGACATGATGTCAACTGTTCAGGGACATGTTCATACCCAAGCATACTGTGAGTGGATGGTGGGTAGGAATTTTAGAGTCTTTGGAATGCAGGTAGGGTGTGGAGTAGATTGTACTACTTATGCTGCAGCCTACGCTAAGCACTTTAAAAAGCAAGCAATAGGCTGTGCGGTCATTCTAGGGGGTCATACGGCTATTAACTGTTTAATGGACTTATGATAGACGAAGAATTATTAGAGCACTTAGAAGAGAATGCATGCCTACTAGCTGATGGATACGAGTCAGCTTTAATAGGAATAACTGAAGGGTCAAATCCCGTAGCTGTATATGATGTGGATCTATGTATTAAATGCTTAGTGGATGAGGGTATGATAACAGAAGATGCATTGGATCATTTTTACTACAATACTGTAGGATCGTATGTGGGGGAAAAGACACCTTTATTTTTAAGAATATTTAAATAATGAAATACACTACAATAAAATCAGTGCTTAGAGGGAATATTAAAGCCGGGACTAAGGTGTTATGGACGTGGGACAGAGATCGACACCACTTTACCCAGATCTTTAAAGACTATAGTGATAATTTACCTATATATACTCCTTCGCAATTAATGGAGGAGATTGAAAAAGAACTTAAAGGGAGGCCTGCTTCTTAGCCTTCACCACCTCAGCGCACTTCTCGTATTCTTCAGTAGTTATAAAGTAGTCTATTAGAGTCTCATATACCACATCCGCTTTTATTGAGGCTTTATGTTTAGGGTTAAATATAAAACATAGTTCATCAATGTTTTTTTCTAATTGAGTTAGGGTCTTTTTTCCAGTTAGCAACATGTAACTGCAATTCATACATACATCTTCATTAAAATCTTCCATATTCTATTTCTTTTTTTTCTTTTTCTTTGGTAACATAGGATCTACCCAGCTCTCCATAGGATCAACGTATCCCCCCTTTCCTTTGGTATCCATAGGATCTACCCAGCTCTCCATAGGATCTACCCATTCCTTGGCGCTCTTCTTTTTATTTTTAGTATTTTTTATTTTCTTTCCGTTTATTTGGTAATCACCATAATTAAACAACCTCATTATTACTTTAGCCGGATCTTCACCTCCATCAATTAACGCCTCCGCATTTTTAAATATTTTATGTAAATTATTTGCAGGAATACCAGTGGTCTGCCCCATCTCTAATATTAACTCTGTTAATTTTTCGGCTTTCTTTACAGGATCTTTAGTAGCCATATACCTTTTCATCTTCTTCCCCAGCTCATTAACTTGAGTAAGTGCAGGTAGGTTTTTCATCTCTTGTGCTGCCCATGGTTTCCCTTGGACTATATCTGCTATCATAACAAACACCTCTCCTAATAAAAATAATCCATTAATATTCCCTAATACAGCAGCTCTCATTAAATCTGACTCATCCTCATCATCCCAGTCAGCCAAAACTCCTGGTAATCCATTAGCTACGTACTGGAAGAACATAGGCATTATCAGGTGGTAAGTTAAGAATGTGCGCAAAGTATTCCCTCCTAAATTTTTTAAGGTAGGCTTTTGTCCCTTCCCCTGCTTTCCTCCTGATTTAGCAAGTCGGTAAAACTCTCTCAACCCATATATCTCCTTTCTAAGGTA
>TARA_R110002110_G_scaffold16841_1_pt1 | contig 11107 bp, 13 predicted proteins | sample TARA_R110002110 | Tara Oceans TARA_R110002110 (sample SAMEA4397330) | marine metagenome | biome: Polar Biome; feature: [SRF] surface water layer (ENVO:00010504); material: water (ENVO:00002006), including particulate matter (ENVO:01000060) such as... | depth 5 m
AAAAATTAACCACCTTTTTATACTCAAGCACTTTTCACACGAGCTGAGAGCTACAAAACGAGAGTAACCAGTTGGACGAACCGGAGTCGTCAAACCGAAGTGCCAGACTAATTCAGCTCCTCCATCTGTCGACTTCGGCAGAAATGACAAAGAGCTTCTAAAGCCAGTAAACTATCTCATAAAATATTCAGTGCACCGACTTTTACCCTCTCTCCCAAGTTCCTGCTTGGGAGAGAGGGTACAGCGAAAAATTGATAGGTAACCTATTATATTTTTTCTCAAGATTATCTTTTTTTTATTAAATTCGTGGTAAACCAAAAATATTTGCTTTATTTACTAGTGTAAGCATTTGCCAATAGATAGATTAAAATGGGCAGAATTATAAACTGTAACAGGGGAGTGAGGCCAACCTCAACAACAGGTAGCACCGGCATCGCCTCTGTATAGCTCCAGTTTCCTTCAGAAAGATGTCTCCATTCTCCTAAAATGGCTCCTGCACCACCAATAAAAAGTAAAGATAAACTTTTATAAAAGGTGAGATTTCTTATCCAAAATGGATCTTTTAAAGCAACTGAAAATACAAAATAAAGCAAAAGAACCATGATCAGATCAGCAACTGAAGCTAATGCGCAGAATGAGATGTGTTGAAAATCGTACACATAATCAGAAAACAGAGACCCTTGCGATACCTCCCAAATAAGATTTAGAATAAAGGCATATACAGAAATGGCGATAACTTACTTTTTATACAGAGCTTTATTTTCTGTTCTTTTCAGAAAATAAATATAAAGTGCTATTACGATTAATAGTGTAATTACCGGAACAATAAACAGAGTGAAATTTAAATTGGTCATTTCTTTGGTTTTTGAGCGCACTCCGAAAAATCGATTTTGGCTGATTTAGCCTCTCCATATGGGCTGTAAAGACCACTTTTATTGGACAAAAGCACCTTTCGGAGTGCGCTCATTTTTTAAAATTTTCTTTTTTTAAATATCAAGAATCAAAAAGTTCAAGTTTTCTATCCGCAATTACTTTTCTTATGTCTATTCCGTTTAAACGAACACCTGATCTTGCATAAGCTATACTTGCTTGGCAAGTAGACGAACAACATAGCTAAAAATAATTGCAAGAGTGCCTTCTTTTAAGCTTTTTTATAACCAACTATCCCCGAAACGGATCGGACACTAAGATCAGCAACATTAAAAAAAGAAGGCGGTAGTTGGTAGTACTGTTTCCCTATACAAAAAATAGGAGAAATGGTCTTTTATACACCATATGACTGATGCGCAATTGACGTGATTTCGAGATATTACAGAACACGTTAACTATTACCATTTGGAGTATAACTATGAAAAAGATTACCGTATATGACTTGCCCACAAGATTTTTTCACTGGTTCTTTGCTTTCCTTTTCCTGGCAGCTTTTATCATTGCCAAAACTATTGATGACGACAGCCCGCTTTTTTCCTATCACATGTTGGCAGGGCTAACGATTATCTTTTTATTGGTACTGAGATTTATTTGGGGCTTTGCGGGCACTACTTATGCTCGTTTTTCATCTTTTAAATTAAATCCAACCAAGTTAATCCGATACCTGAAAGACGCTGTTTTCACAAAAACAAAAAATTATATGGGTCATAACCCTGCTTCCAGCTATTCAACTGTGGTTATGTTCATTTGTGCTATTGGCTTGGCTATTACTGGTATATTAATGACAAACGGTGGCGAAAAAGATTTATATGAAGAGATTCATGAGCTGTTAGCCAACGTATTTTTAATTACTGTCATTATCCACGTAGGAGGAATTATATTCCATCATTTTAAACATAAAGATTCACTGTGGTCAAGCATGTTGGATGGTAAAAAGAATGCAATTTCCGGCGAACATGGGATTACCGGTACAAGACCGTTTACGGGAATACTGTTTATTATCTTTGTTTTTTTGTGGCTTGGATATTTGAATATTCAGTATGATAGCGATACTCAAACTTTAGATTTATTCGGTTCTGAACTAATGCTTGGTGAACAAGAACATGAATCAAAGTCGGTTTTTGAAGATGAAGCTCATGAAGAAGAAAACGATATTAACAATGAATAAATAACCATGCGATGAATAAAAATGAACGATGGGCGATTGCGGCAGTTCTCCTTGCCATAGCTGTTTTAACGTCTATAGATATTTATAATGACTATTTTGAGGGAGTGGCTCCTTGGCATATTTCGATTGAATCTACAGTGGCACTTATAGCACTGGTGGGTATTTTCTACTTAATCAGAGGCCATTTCAGGCTACAACATACCTTGACAAGAGAGCAACGATTTTCAAATGAGCTTCAACTGGAGGTAAAGAAATGGAAAAGTGTATCCCGAAAATATATGGAAGGACTCAGTGTAGAAATTGATAATCAGTTAAACCGCTGGGATCTAACCGAAGCTGAAAAAGCCGTTGCTTTTCTATTAGTAAAAGGACTGAGCATCAAAGAAATAGCCAGTGTCAGAAATACAAGTGTAAAAACAGTACGAACTCAGACGAATGCTATCTATTCGAAGTCAGGGCTCTCAGGTCGTTCTGAATTGTCAGCTTTTTTTCTTGAAGATCTATTGCTGCCTCAACAACAAGAAACAAATTAGAATCCAGAATTTAACCGGTATTACTGTATGTCCGACAAAAGAGAAACACCACTCCGCAGTCCGTCTTTGGAAGAGCATCACTGCACCGTTGGTCTGCGCTTGGAGAAGCTGGGGATGGTGCCATTTTTCCAGGATTTGTCCGAAGAGAAACTCCGCAATGTGAATAAAAAATTTACGGCTAAACATTATGCAAGAGGCGAAACTATTTACAGACAGGGGGATTCATCTACCATACTGCGAGTGGTAGTAGCGGGAAACGTAAAATTGGTCTCTCACACCCTGCAGGGAGAAAGCGTACTGCTGGATATGTTGCAGCCGGGTGATTTTTTTGGAAATATCACGGCCGGCAACAAGGATAGCTATACTGAAACAACAGAAACTCAAACCGATGCTTGTATCCTTTCGATCAGGCTCAGTGATTTTCGAGAAATTATGAACCGATATTCTTCTGTTGCAGTGTCGGTGCTGGATATTACGGGCGAGCGGCTCAATGAATCTCAGCAACGAATCCAGCATCTTTCTACTTTGCCGGTAACAAAGCGTATAGCTCATATTCTCGTTACGTTAGGCAACAAGTTCGGCGAAGAAAATCAGCGTGGTCTGCTTATTCAATTGCCTCTTTCTCGCAAAGACCTCGCTGATATGGTCGGCACCTCTACCGAAACCGCCAGTAGAATTATGAGCCGGTTCCAGGAAGATAATCTTATAACGTCCGGCCGCCAATGGGTAGCTATTAAAGATAAACCGGAATTATTGCGGATTTCGACCGAATCTTGATCACCCTATACATTTCTTGTATCACTTATCCGACCTTTTACTTGGCAGGTTGACCATTCTACAAAATTATCTGCACTAAATTGATCCAGCTCATTTTAGTGCAGACTGGTCTTCATTACATTAATCATAGAAAGAAGCAAACGGAATCATTCAAATACATAAACTAAAGCAAAAAAGAGGTACTTATTATGAATACGCTCACAAAAACAATCCTTCGAAGCGACGAGCTCAGCTGCCCGTCATGTATAAGCAATATTGAATCAAACCTGAACAATATGGATGGCGTCGAAGAGGCAACCGTGCACTTCAGTACGGGCCGTATTGAAGTGGAGCATAATGCTAATATCGTTTCTGAACAGGATTTGGTGGAGGCTGTACGTCAGTCAGGCTATGAATCCTACGTCTCAGCATTCTAAATAGTCATCTGTCAGGTTTCCAAAATCTCACAGGGTTCTTCATAAAAACCCAAGGTATTTGTTATGAAATCACTCTTAAATTTTTTCAAAAAAATTATTGATCCCAAAAACCGGAAAAAAAACCTGCTTATTGCGGCCGGATTGCTCATTACAAGCGGATGGGCTTCCGTTTGGCTGAATGTTTTCCCCTCCGTTTTTAATGTATTTATGATTACGGCTACGCTGTTGGCCGGTATTGATATTGGCCAACGGGCCTGGCGCGGGCTGATGAACAAACACACCAATATTGATCTGCTGGTGAGCATTGCGGCTGTGGGCGGACTGGCTATCGGCGTGTATTGGGAGTCGGCGGCCGTTACCTTTCTGTTCCTGCTGGGCGGCTGGCTGGAGGCCCGAACCCTCAGCAAAACGCGGAGTACACTTAAAGAGCTCATCAACCTGGCGCCCGATACAGCTATCGTGATAGAAGATAAAAAGCAGCGAGAGATTCCGGCGCGCAACGTCAAACAAAATACACTGGTATTGGTCAAACCCGGCGGTAAAATTCCGGTGGACGGTACGGTTGAATCCGGTACAACTACGGTGGACGAAAGTACCGTAACAGGGGAACCAATCCCCGCCGAAAAGCAGAAAGAATCTCAAGTTTATGCCGGTACCATTAATCAAAACGGGCGCATTTATGTGCGGGCCTACAAAGCCGGCAGCGATACGACGCTGGCAAAGATTATTCGCCGCGTTGAAGAGGCGCAGGAGAAAAAAGCTCCCACCCAGCGGTTTATCGAGCGTTTTGCACGCTGGTACACGCCCGGCATTGTGGGTTTAAGTATCGCTTCTTATCTGGTTACGTGGAACCTGGAGCTGGCGCTCACGTTGCTGGTGATCGGCTGCCCCGGCGCGCTGGTGATCTCAACACCCATTTCCGTTATTACCGGTATTGGTCGAGCGGCCAAAAAAGGAATATTAATTAAAGGAGGTGAATATCTCGAGAATGCCGGAAAGATTACGGCTATCGCGATGGATAAAACCGGCACCCTCACCGAGGGTAAACCGCACGTTACTGATCTGTTCGGCCTGCAGCCGATTGCCGTCCCGAACGGTTTATCAGTAGAAGAATTGGAGCATACAGATATTTTGTATAGAGATTTGTCTGCCTATCCCAAAAACGAAACATTGGATAAGCCGCTATGCGATCTACTCTACTGGACCGGCATTGCCGAATCCGCATCCGAGCATCCGCTGGCACAGGCTGTGCTCAAAGAAGCAGAAAAAATAGATTCTATTCCCGAAGCTGATCACTTCGAAGCCCACACCGGATTTGGCGTTGAAGCAACCTACGATGCTAACCAAGTATGGGTGGGCAGTCCCGATTTTATCAGGCAAAAAAATATAGCTATTCCGGATAAAGCAATGTCTAAAATTGAGAAACTTGCCAAAACCGGTCGCACTATCGTATTGACGGCATTGAACGGCCAGTTGCTGGGCGGCATCGGGATTTCGGATCGCATACGCCCCGAAGCGGCTGATATGGTACAACGATTGAAAGATAACGGCATCAAAGAGATTGTGATGCTTACAGGCGACAGCAAAGAAACCGCCGATGCTATTGCCGCAGAAGCCGGTATTACCAGCGTCCACGCACGCATGCTACCCGAAGACAAAACAGCAATCATCCAAATGCTGCAGGATCAGGGTCACAAAGTGGCGATGGTGGGTGACGGCATTAACGATGCTCTGGCGTTGGCTACCGCTGATATTGGCATTGCCATGGGTGCTGCCGGTACTGATGTGGCTATCGAAACGGCCGATATTGCCCTGATGGCCGATGAGCTGATGAAGATTCCCGAAGCCTTGCGCCTGTCTAAAAAAACGTTGAGCAATATTCGCCAAAATGTTGTGATTGCACTTGTTACCGTTACGCTTTTACTGGCCGGTGTTTTTGCAGGATCGGTGAACATGGCAGGCGGCATGCTCATCCACGAGATCTCGGTGATGATCGTAATCCTCAACGGTATGCGGTTGCGTTGGGCTTAATGCCTCAATCAGTCGCAGAAAATCTGGTTAGTGGTCTGTTGTTCACCGTACTGTATTTCATCTATTTTTCCAGTTTGAATATGGTCTTTCCTGACTACGTAGAACATATCTGAACACTTGAGAAGCTGTCGGGTCTGATAATTGCAGGAATTTCGCTGGAGGAGTATATCTTTGTCTTTACTTTTGGCACGTATTGGTCCAGTTTGTACGAACACCTGACCTGACAGAAACTGAAACCTACTTGATAGATCAAAGCTAATGAGGGCTTTAAAAATAATTGCAAAAATATCTTCCGGTTTAAGCTCTATTTCAGTAATGTCAATGTATGTTCTATAAAGAACTTGACAATCATTAATTCAGTTAAACACAATTGATATGGAAGCCTTGAAAAATCTACTTCGCAATGTGAATAATAAACTTAATCAACTACTTGGAAAGACTGAGCTACGGAAAGTTCCGATTAATGTAAGTAATAAAAGGCAGCCAAATACTCGTAACATTGACATGTATTAAATACAAATACGACGAATTACTTTTATGTACTAAATAATCACTTATAGAAAAATAATGCCATGAAATGGTCACTTTATATTGGGAAACCGTTGGGTATCAAAGTCTTTATTCACTGGACCTTCATCCTGCTGATCATCTGGTTTTCCTGGATGCACCTGCGGCAGGGGCACGGGGTTTTTGAAATAACTATAGGTCTGATTTTTCTTGCGGCTCTTTTTGCCTGCGTCACCCTGCATGAGTTTGGTCATGCCCTCGCTGCCCGGCGCTATGGCATCGGAACTCGGGATATTAACCTGTTACCAATCGGCGGTGTGGCTCGGCTGGAAAGTATGCCCGAAGATCCTAAAGAGGAGCTGGTGGTGGCTATTGCAGGCCCGGCAGTTAACGTCGCTATTGCGGCCGGCTTATACCTTATCATGCTGTTGATTGGCCAAACAGATATGGAGCTGGGGCTTCACATAACCGGTGCAAATTTTCTAGCAGATCTGCTGGTGATCAATATTATTCTGGTGCTGTTTAACCTGATACCGGCTTTCCCAATGGACGGCGGACGTGTGCTCAGGGCTCTTCTGGCCTTTAAAATGAAAAGAGGTAAGGCAACCCGAATTGCAGCCTCTGTAGGGCAACTTTTAGCAATTGGATTTGTCTTTTTCGGTCTGTTTTACAATCCCTGGCTGCTGTTTATAGGGATCTTTGTATTCTTGGGCGCCGGAGCGGAAGCCAAACAGGTAGTGGCCACTGAATCTTTGCGAGAGATAAAGGTTCAAGACCTGATAAAAACCGATTATTTTGGGCTTTCCCAACCAGCCTCCGTATCAAAGGCGGCTGCCATATTTATGGAAAGTCGGGAACCGGAGCTGGTTGTAACTGATGAAGAGCGCTTTGTGGGTATCGTATCCTACAAGCTGATTATCGAAGAGATGCAAAAAGGTCATTTTGATAATCCGGTAACAAATCTTGTGAAAGAACAGGTACAAACTCTGACTTCGGACACGCTTATTCATGAGTTATTACCGCAGGTTCGGCAATCCGGGCAGTATATTTTTCCCGTGCTGGATGAAGATCGCCTTGTGGGAGTCATATATTATAAGGACTTGGTTAAACTGCTTGAACAAAACCAGACGGATACTGCTCCCCTGCACAGACATTAACTTCAAACGCAATTTATAATTTTATAACAGTGATAGATTTAAATACTTACTACTTCAACTTAAAGCCCAAATGCATGGAATGTGCTTCGCTGGACATAGGGATTCAGCCCGAAGATTTTCAGGTGGACGAAGTGTACCGTTTTGAAGGGATGAGCAGTACCGATGACAACAGCATCCTCTATGCCATTTCTTCCAAAAATGGAATTAAGGGGCTGTTGGTGGATGCCTACGGCGTTTATGACGAGAACATCTCCGAAGAAATGCGAAAAAGATTACGATAACATTCAAACAGAACATTATGAAAACTAAATCATTTATCCCACTAGCTTTTATAGCCATTATTTTCCTGTTCCTACTAAGTGGAACAGCCCCAGTCCAGGACAGCGCAAAAAGTATTATTGAAAAAGCAGACAACAAGAGGCTTGGCAAGACCAGTACCAGCACCATGAGTTTAAAGATCATCCGGCCCAAATGGGAACGTGAAATAGAGTTGAAATTATGGACCAAAGGCAATGATTTTATGATGATTTTAATTACCGATCCGGCCAGGGACAAGGGAACGGCCTTCCTGAAAAGAGGGGACGAAATCTACAACTGGATCCCCCGTATAGAACGCAGTATAAAACTTCCGCCATCCAGTATGCTGCAAAGTTGGATGGGTTCCGATTTTACCAATGACGATCTGGTAAAGCAATCTTCCATGGTCAAGGATTACGAGCATGCACTGATAGGGAAGGAAGAAATAAGTGGTAGGGAAGCCTACAAGATCCTTTTGGAACCCAAAGAGGAAGCCTCGGTGGTCTGGGGAAAGGTGGAAGCCTGGGTAGATGTGGAAGAATCCCTTTTCCTGAAACTGGCCTATTATGACGAAGAAGGCAAGTTGGTAAACACCCTTTTGGGCAAGAACATTAAAACTATGGGGGGCCGCACCGTAACGAGCCTTCTGGAGATAACACCGGCTAGGGATCCCGGCAATAAAACTACTTTGGAATATAAATCCATAGAATTTGACCAACCTATGGACGATAACTTTTTCTCTTTAAGGAACCTAAAAAACATTAAATAAAATGATCATTAAACTATCCTGGCGGAACTTGTGGAGAAGCCGGCGAAGAACGCTGATAACCGTAGCTTCCATTGTTTTTGCCATCGTATTTGCCATTTTTATGGACAGCCTGCTCCTGGGCCTGAACAAACAGATGGCGGACAGCCTGGTGGGAGTGTACAGCGGGCATTTTCAAATTCAGCAGGAAGAGTATTGGCAGGATAAATCGCTCCACAATTCCTTTGTGCCGAACGACAGCCTGGATACGGCCCTTGAAGGCATGCGAGGAATAAAAGGCTTTTCATACCGCCTGGAATCCGTTGCTTTGGCGGCGACCGATGAAGGGACCAGGGGCACTTTGGTGATGGGCATAGATCCCGATAAGGAGAAAAATATAACAGGTTTTGATAAAAAGATCATCAAAGGAAACTATCTTGGGGAAACCAACAATCAGGCTTTGGTAGGTAAAGGGCTGGCCGAAAAAATGAATATATCGGTCGGGGACAGCCTGGTGCTGGTGGGCGAAGGGTATCACGGTGCCAGTGCTGCCGATAAATATGAAGTTTCCGGCATTATAAGGCTGGGCTCTCCGGATCTGGACAACAATATCGTGATCCTAAAACTTGAGGATGCCCAATTTTTATATGGCGCCTACGACAGGATTACCTCCATCCCGGTCTTTTTAAGACCAAACCAATCGCAGGAAGAGACCATAGCGGCCTTGGAACCTAACCTGAAAGCTGGTTTTATTGCCAAACCCTGGCAGGAAATGTTGCCAATGCTCACACAGTCCATTGGACTTATAGACGCATTTCGAGTCATCATAATAGTGCTGCTCTACGTGCTGATAAGTTTCAGCATTCTTGGCACCATTATAATGATGACCCACGAAAGAATGAACGAATTGCGCATCGTATTGTCCATTGGCATGCGAAAAACGAAAATGCAGTTTATGATCGTGATCGAAACATTCTTTATGGCATTGCTTGGAGCCATCCTGGGGTTTTTGGCAAGCTACCCCCTTGTAAGCTATTTTAAGGCACGGCCCATCGAAATCAAGGGAAAGGCGGCTCTCGGTTGGGAATCATTTGGGATAGACCCCATCTTGCCGACCCTTGTCGATTTCGGTATTTTCACGAAGCATACCCTGATCATACTTGTTATTTCGATCTTATTGTCCATTTATGCCATTCGTCAGATTTCAACTTTAAAGCCTGTGGCATCAAAAAAATAATATAAACAGATGAAAACACTTTTAAAATTAGCCTGGAGGAACATCTGGAGGAACACGACCCGAAGTCTGGTCGTGGTCGTTTCATTGGCAATAGGTATCTGGGTCACGGTTATTATCCTGGCACTTTCGGACACGTTGCACAGGGAATCCCTAAAAGATGCCATCGAATATAAATACGGGCATATACAAATCCAGAACCCCGATTTTGTAAAAAACGAAAAATTGGTCCTGACCATCCCCGACGGGGAAAGGATGTTAGGGGAGATAAGTAGGGATAAGGAAGTAAAAGCCGCTACGGCCAGAACCGAAGCTTATGGGATTATTGCTTCTGCCGGCTATTCTTCCAATATAATCCTTATAGGGGTGTTGCCCGGGGCGGAAGAAAAAACCACGCTGTTAAAATCAAGACTCTCTTCAGGGGATTACCTTGCCCAGGAGGTAAGGAACCCGATTATCCTCGGGGAAAAGCTGGCCCAAAAACTCAATGTAAAAACGGGCAATAAAGTAGTGTTGGGCTTTGAAGGCAAAGGCGGGGAATTGATATCCTCCACGTTCAGGATTACGGGCATGTACAAGGCAACCCAAACAAGGGATGAGGAAATGTTGGTCTATGCCGACCTTGCGGATGTTACCCGATTGGCCGGGATTGAAGGGCAATACAACAAAATCGTCATTAAGCTCAACGACCTAGATCAATTAGTGCCGTATCTCGCTTCCCTAAAGGCACGGTTCGGCCAACCCGATGTACTGATACGGGATTGGCGCGAGGCCAATGCAGATCTGGAGCTGCTCAGTACCTGGATCGATCAAATGGATTTTATCGTCACCATTATTGTACTCATCGCTCTGGCCTTTGGAATATTAAATACCATGCTGATGTCCATATTGGAACGTTACAAGGAACTGGGAATACTAATGGCCATCGGAATGAACAAACTACGTGTATTCACGATGATCGTGATGGAAACCATCTACCTTTCTATTCTGGGCGGTGCCGTGGGGATGCTTATCGGGTTTATTACCATTTCCATCCTCAATTACTCGGGTGTCAACTTAAGCTTGTTCTCCGATGCCCTATCCGGTTGGGGGTTCAGTAGTGATGTCGTTTATCCAACATTGGAGCCTAGGGTTTATGTGTTGATTACCGTCCTGGTCATCCTTACCGCGGTGGTAACCTCTATATATCCGGCCGTAAAAGCCTTAATGTTAAAACCTAACGAAGCTATTAGCAAACAAAATTAATACAAGAAGCCATGAATGTTATAGAAACAAAAGACGTAAGCAAAATATACAATCCGGATACCATTCC
>TARA_R110002110_G_scaffold145707_3_pt1 | contig 11101 bp, 10 predicted proteins | sample TARA_R110002110 | Tara Oceans TARA_R110002110 (sample SAMEA4397330) | marine metagenome | biome: Polar Biome; feature: [SRF] surface water layer (ENVO:00010504); material: water (ENVO:00002006), including particulate matter (ENVO:01000060) such as... | depth 5 m
CCAGCGCAGAAAATTGCCGATCATCCGCAGCCCGTTGGCCTGGCTTTTCTCGGGGTGAAACTGCATCCCGACCATATTGTCGCGCCCGATGAGTGCCGTGATCTCGCCACCGAAATCAACATGGGCAAGACGTTGCGCGAGGCGGTCCACGCGAAAATGATAGCTGTGGACAAAATAGGCGTGATCGCCCGTCGCCAGGCCGTCCAGTACCGGATGCGCCGCACCTGCCCCTGACAGGATCAGGTCATTCCAGCCCATGTGCGGCACTTTCAGCGCCTTGTCTTGCGGCTCTATCCGCACCACCTCGCCGCCGATCCAGTCAAATCCGCGGGTATCGGCATATTCGCGCCCCCAGGTCGCCATCATCTGCATCCCGACGCAGATGCCGAGGAAAGGCCGGGCGCGCGTCGTCACCGCCTCTTCGATCGCCTCGAACAGGCCGCCATAGCTGCCAAGGGCGCGCCGGCACGCCGGAAAGGCCCCGTCCCCCGGCAGCACGATGCGGTCGGCCCGCGCCACATCTTCGGGGTGCGACGACACGATCACCTTGCCGCCGTCACCCTCGGCCGCCATGCGTTGAAAGGCTTTTTCAGCGGAATGCAGATTGCCGCTGTCGTAATCAACCAGAACCGTCAGCATTCTACAGAACGCCCTTGGTCGAAGGGATCACCCCGGCGCGGCGCGGGTCGGGTTCGACCGCTTCGCGCAAGGCGCGGGCCACGGCCTTGAACGCGGCCTCGGCAATGTGGTGGCTGTTGAAGCCGTGCAACCGCTCGACATGCAGCGTTATGCCGCCCTGCACCGCCAGCGCCTGAAAGAATTCGCGCACCAGTTCGGTGTCAAAGGTCCCGATCTTTGCCGCCGGAAAATCGACGTTCCACACCAGGTATGGCCGCGCCGAAAGATCGAGCGCACATCGGACCAGGGCGTCGTCCATCGCGAGGTGAAAACTGCCATAGCGCCGGATGCCGCGCTTGTCGCCCAGCGCGCGCGCCAGGGCCTGACCCAGCGCGATGCCGCAATCTTCCACGCTGTGGTGATCGTCGATATGCAGATCGCCCTCGGCCTTCATCGTGATGTCGATCATCGAATGGCGCGCCAACTGGTCCATCATATGGTCGAAAAAGCCGATACCGGTACGGATGTCGGATGCCCCCGTGCCGTCGAGATTGACGGTGACCGAAATCCTGGTTTCGGCGGTGTTACGGCTGATTTCGGCCTGGCGCATTGCGGGCTCCGCTTTTTGTGGGGTCTGAGCGGGTTATAGGCGCGGGGCGCGGCCTTGGGAAGGGGTTCGGCCGCGATCACATGGCTCACATCTCCAGCACCGGATACAGCGACGCCACCAACAAGATCGCCATCGTCCAGTTGAACAGATGCAACCTGCCGGGGCGCGTCAGGAACCGCCGCAACCCCTGCCCTGCCGCCACCCAGACCGCAACCGACGGCAGGTTCACCGCGCCGAAGACAGCGGCAACCAGCACCATCGCTGCAATGTCCTGGTCCGGCGCGTAGATCGAGGTTGCCGTCAGCGCCATCGCCCAGGCCTTGGGGTTGACCCATTGAAACCCCGCCGCCTGAACAAAGCTGAGAGGCCGCCCCCCAGCCTTGCCCTGTTTCGGGGCCGCCGAATGGGCGATTTTCCACGCGAGCCAGAGCATATAGGCGACGCTGACCACTTTGAGGACCAGAACGGCGCGCGGGTCAGCCCGGAACAGCCCCGCCAACCCCAGCCCGACGATCAGTACCATCGCTGTGAAACCCAGGGCCACCCCCAACATATGCGGCAGGCTGCGGCGAAAGCCAAAGTTCACGCCCGACGCCATCAGCATCAGGTTGTTGGGCCCCGGCGTGACCGAGGTGACGAAGGCAAAGGCGACCAGCGCCAGGAGGATATCATATGTCATGGGCGCGATCATTACCTGGTCCTGGCGACACCGTACCGCCAAATACGGCACCCGGGCGCTGGTTTTACTCCGGAAAAGCAAACCCGACGCTCTGGAATGCCGGGTATAGCAAGCGCTGATCCACCAGAAGCGTTGTTGCGGGGCTAGCCGCGCAGACCGGTTTCTTGCAAGAGGTCAAGACGTTTTGCCTCATAATAATAGCCGCGCGCGTACCAGTTGACGGCGGCTTCATAATCGCCATCGGCGACGATCCAGGCCCCGCGCAGATATTTCACGGCGTATTTCAGATTGGTCGCAGCGTCGAGCAAATCGGACGGCGCGCCGCGAAACCCCATGCCACGCGCCGTCGCCGGGAGAATCTGCATCAGCCCGTAATAGGGGCCGTTACGGGCCGCCGGGCGATAGCCGCTCTCGCGCTGTACCACCATATGCACAAGGGCGCGGGGCACATCATTGCGGTCTGCGGATCTGTTTATCAGACGGCGCAGCGCCGGCGTCTCGTTGGGAAACAACGGCGGATTGTCGTCCCGACGTGGCCCGCCGCGCGCGATTCGCGATCCACCGCAGCCGGAAAGGCCGAAAGCCAGCCCCAGAAGCATGGCACGGCGCGTTACGCCAACTCGTGTCAGGTTTGGCATCGCGCCCTCCGTTCTGTTCCCCCTGCTTAACTTCATGCCGGTTTTCCGGCAAACCCAAAAAAACCGTCGGGCAGTTTTTTGCCACCTCCACAATGGCGGAACAGATTTCCGCCTTGGCAATGATCTTCGAAACAGTGTCCCCCGAAACAAGCGTGCCTGCGCGAAACTCAACATTGTCTGACTTGCTTCTTTCCCCTAACGTCGCCGCGATAGAATTCGGCGCAACTTACCTTTGGGGGAAACCATGTCTGACGCAGCCACCTACGGCTTTGACACTTTGCAAGTTCACGCAGGCGCGCGGCCTGATCCAGCCACAGGCGCGCGGCAGGTGCCAATCTACCAGACGACAGCCTATGTCTTTCGCGACGCCGATCACGCCGCCGCTTTGTTCAACCTTCAGGAAGTCGGCTATATCTATTCGCGCCTGACCAACCCGACCGTTTCCGCCCTGGGCGAGCGGATCGCGGCGCTGGAGGGCGGCGTCGGCGCGGTCTGCTGCTCGTCCGGGCACGCGGCGCAATTGATGGCGCTGTTCCCGCTGATGCAGCCCGGCTGCAACGTCGTCGCCTCCACCCGGCTGTATGGCGGCACGGTTCAGCAATTCACCAACACCATCCGCAAATTCGGCTGGTCGGCGAAATTCGTCGATACCGACGATCTTGCGGCTGTCGAGGCGGCCTGCGACGAAAACACCCGCGCGATTTTCTGCGAAAGCATCGCGAACCCCGGCGGCTACATCACCGATCTGCCCGCCATAGCCGCCGTGGCCAACAAGGCCGGTGTGCCGCTGATCGTCGACAACACCAGTGCGACGCCCTATCTGTGCAACCCGATCAAACACGGCGCGACGCTGGTCGTGCATTCGACCACGAAATACCTGACCGGCAACGGCACCGTCACCGGCGGCTGTGTTGTCGACAGCGGCAATTTCGACTGGTCGGCTTCGGGCAAGTTCCCCTCGCTGTCTGAGCCCGAACCCGCCTATCACGGGCTGAAATTCCACGAAGTGCTTGGCCCGATGGCCTTTACCTTCCATTCCATCGCCGTCGGCCTGCGCGATCTGGGCATGACGATGAACCCCCAGGGCGCGCATTACACCCTGATGGGCATCGAAACCCTGTCGCTGCGCATGGCCCGCCATGTCGAGAACGCGCAGAAAGTGGCCGAGTGGCTGGAGAAGGACCCGCGGATCGAGGCCGTGACCTATGCCGGGCTGAAAAGCTCGCCCTACTACGGGCGCATTGCTTCGGTCTGCCCGCGCGGTGCTGGCGGTCTGTTTACCGTGGCGCTGAAGGGCGGCTACGAGGCCTGCACGAAGGTTGTCGACGCCTTGAACCTGTTCAGCCATGTCGCCAACCTCGGCGACACCCGCAGCCTGGTGATCCACCCGGCCTCGACCACGCACCGCCAACTGTCGGACGAACAGCGCGTTGCCGCCGGGGCCGCGCCGAACATCCTGCGCCTGTCGATCGGGATCGAAGATCCTGCCGACATCATCGCGGACCTCGATCAGGCACTGGCCAAAGGCTGAGCCTTCCGGCAAAAGTTCACCCCCTGCCCGTGGATCGGGCGGGGGTTTTCTCATGGCTTCTGCCGCGACGCTACGGCCTTGCGCCAGGCCGCCGCGTATTGCACATATGCCGCCGGAAAGGTCCGGGGTCCGTCCGGGACGCTCGCGGGCTTGCCCACACCGAACAACAGCGCAGCCCCGATGCTCGTGCCCGTGGATGAGCCGGAGGCAACACCGCCACGCCCCGTCGCAGCCCACAGCATATCGCAATAAAAAGTGTTTCTGGCAAAGGGGCCCTCGACGATAACCGGTCCACAGGCCCCTGTTATCGTCAGACATTCCGCTGTCATCAGCGCGAGGTGAAACGACAGGGCGACCTCGCGCGCGCCGCTGCCCGGTGCAGGTTCTGCCGGCAGCCAGCGGCTTTGTGCCGCCGGAAAAGGGCCAGAGCCCCGCACGACCGACGGCAACAGCATCAGGCGCTCGCGCAGAGCCTTTGCCACATCTTCGGGCTTTGCCCGTTGCGCCGCGCCACGCTGCACCAATTCATAGGTCCGCCCCCCCATGAACCGCGCCGAGGGCACCGGCGCGCCATTGGCGTCAACATTGATCAGGCTGTCTCGCGCCGGGTCAAGGGCCTCGGCGCTCCCGCCGACCGACATCACGACCACCCAGGTACCGGTCGACACGACCGAAAACGGCCCCGCGCGGCTGACAAGATGCGGGTAGAGCGAGGCGTTGCTGTCGTGAATGCCGCAGACCACCGGGGTTTGCGCGGGCAGGCCGGTCGCAGCGGCGATGCCCGGCAGCACCGCGCCCAACACCTCGTCCGGCCGGCGCACCGGGGCCAGCTTGCCCGCGATCGCCAGCCGGTCCACCAGGCGCGAAGGCCGCCGCGCCACCGGATTCCACAGATCGGTGTGACAGCCGACAGAGGTCACATCCGCCGCCGCGATGCCCGTCAGCCGGTGCGCCCAGTATTGCGGATAGGTGACAATACGCGCCACCCGCGCCCTCAACCCCGGGTTGACCCGGAACTGCCAAAAAAGCTGCGCCCCGACGTTCAACCCGGCGGGCAACCCCGGCGATCCGGTCTCGTCAAAATCGGGCCTGATGGCGTCATAGGCGGGCGCGCAGGTGTCGGGCCCGTCATGCTCATAATCGAGGATCGGAGCTGCGAGGCTGCCCGCAGCATCCAACAAGGCGACGCACGCCCCGTGCGTGGTGACGGAAATGCCGTCAATGCCATGTTTGCGCTGGAACCCGGCCAGCCCCGCCAGCAGAAACTGCCAGATGCCTTCGGTGTCAAAATGCGGCCACGGCGGCCCCGCCAGCACCCGGTTGGGCCGTGTGGCCACGTCAATTTCGCGCAGCGTCGCAAGATCGACCAGCGCCAGTTTGGCATTTGTCTTGCCGATGTCGATCACCGCGATATGGCGCATCATGCTCATTCCAGGTGCCCGCTCATTCCTGATGTCCGCTCATTCCAGTTGAAAAACGCAGGTCAGCGGCGTGATTGCCGGCGCGTTGTCGGGGCCGGTCTGCATGATGTCGGCCATATGGGCCCACCATCTCTGCATCACCGGATCATCGGGCAGCGCATCCATCGTATGATCGAGCCGCCGCGTCAGATGGCCGAACAATGTCCCCGAGGTCTCGTCAAGGTGTATCGTATACGCCGACACCCCGGCCTTGTGCAGCAGATCAACCAGTTCGGGCCAGATTTCATCATGGCGGCGGCGGTATTCGTCTTTCATGCCACGGGCAAGCTGCATGGTGAAGGCGTATTTTTCCATCACGCCGCTTTCCTTGAAAACCGTTTCCACAGGCGCGGCAGGGCAATAACGCCGATCAGCAACAGCCCGATGAAGACCGACATCACGATGCCGGGCACGTTCAGCAGGCCAAGGCCAAAGGTTACCAGCCCCATGACGACAGCCGCCAGCACGACCCCCGGAATGGTGCCCGAGCCGCCGAGGATATTGACGCCACCCAGCACAACCATCGTCACCACCTCAAGCTCCATCCCCAACCCGATAGAGGGGCGGGTCGAGCCGAGGCGCGAAGTCAGACAAACCGCCGCGACGCCAGACATCAACCCGGTCAGCAAGAACAGGATGAATTTGACGCGCGCCACGCGGATGTCTGAAAACAGCGCCCCGGTCGCATTGTTGCCGATGGCATAGACCGCACGGCCAAAGTTGGTCTTGTGCAGCACAACGCCGTAAATCAATGCCAGCACCGCGAACAGGACCAATTCAAAACTGAACACCCACCAGACGTAGCCCTGCCCGAACCAGGCAAAACCGGCGGGGTAGCCGCGAAAGGCGCCATCCCCCAGCACAATATAGCTGATGCCACGAAACAGGCTCATCGTGCCGATGGTCACCACAATCGAGGGAAGGCCCATTACCGTCACCAACACCGCGTTGAACGCGCCACAGCCAAGCCCCGCGACAAGGCCGATCGCGACGATTTCGGGCGTCCCGGCCCCGTATTGCGACGCCGCCCCCATCGCCGTACTTGCCAGCGCGATGATCGAGGCGACGGAAAGGTCAATCTCTCCGGCGATGATCAGCAGCGCCATGGCGAAGGCGATCATCGCTTTTTCGGTGAAATTGAAGGTCGCGTCCGACAGGTTCCAGGCATCGAGGAAATACGGCGACGCAAAGGAGTTCAGCGTGAAGATGAAGACGGCCACCAGCAGCAGCAACGTCTCCCAGCTTTTGATCATTTGCGACAGCGGTGCGTGCAACCTGTCGGGGATGGTCCGGGTCGATGTTGTCATGCCGCGTGCTCCGCTTTTCTCAGGATGATCCGGCCCTTGGTGCGCGTGGCGCGGGCGTTGAAAGCCACGGCGATGACGATGGCCGCCCCCGAGATCGCCAATTGCCAGAAGGGCGAAATGTTGACGACCGGCAGCGCGTTCTTGACCACACCCAGAAACAGCGCGCCCAGTACCGCGCCACCGACCGAACCGATGCCGCCCGAAATCGAAATGCCGCCGATGACGCAGGCGGCAATCACGTCCAACTCGAACCCGCCGGCGATATCGACATAGGCGACGGCGTAGCGCGCAACCCAGAGATAGCCCGCGAGCCCCGCCAGCGCGCCCGAGATGATGAAGGCCGCGCATTGCGTGCGGCCCGGGTCTATGCCGGTGTAGACCGCCGCGTGCGGATTGCCGCCCACCGCGAAAAAGGCCCGGCCCAGCGGCGTCCGCGTCACCAGAACGACAAAGCCCAGCGCGATCAGGACCGCGATCCAGCCCAGCACCGGCAAGCCCAGAATGACCGCGCGCGGGAACTGGGTGAACCGCTCGCTCATCTCGAACGCGTTGATCCACTGGCCATCGGAAATCAGAAAGATGATGCCGCGAAAAATCGTCATCGTGCCAAGGGTGACAACAATCGGCGGAATGTCGAATTTCCACACCAGCAACCCGTTGACCGCCCCCAGCGCCGCCCCCGACGACACCGCGACCAGCAGGGTCACCGCGATCGGCAGATCAGGTGCCACGGTGTTGAGCATCGCCACCAACATCCCTGTCAGCGCCAGGTTGGCCGCGACCGACAGATCAATGCAACGGGTGACGATCACCACCATCTGCCCCAGCGCGAGGATGATCAACGGGCTGGTGTCGTTGAAGACATTGGCGAGGTTGGCCGGCGCTACAAAGCCAGGAAAGCGCGTGGCGATCAGCGCCAGCAGCGCAATCAACACCCCCAGCAACAGGGTTTCGCGCGCGGCAAGCAGTCGTTTCAACATGGCCTAGACCTCTCCTATTCCGGCGGCATGGCGAACAAGGGTTTCCGGGGTCAGATCCTCGCCCGCCAGCTCGGCCACGATCCGGCCTTCGCGCATCACGATCACCCGGTCTGACATGCCGAGAACCTCGGGGATCTCGGAACTGACCATGATGACCGCCAACCCCTGCGCCGCCAGATCGGCCATGAAGGCATGCACCGCCGCCTTGGACCCGATGTCGATGCCCTTGGTCGGCTCATCCAGGATGATGATGCGGGGCCGGGTTGCCAGCCACTTCGCGATCACCACCTTTTGCTGGTTGCCGCCCGACAGATCGCCGACCTTCTGGTCAAGGGCTGCGGCGCGCAGATCAAGCCGGTCAGTGTATTCCCGCGCCAGCCGGAATTCCGCGGCCAGGCGCAGAAAGCCTTGGCGCGAGGTCTGACCCAGCGACGGCAGCGTGATGTTCTGGTAGATCGGCAGCCCGGATATCGTGCCTTGCCTGCCGCGATCTTCGGGCACATAGACCACACCGTTCTCGATGGCATCGGCCGGCGAGCGGATCACCTTGATCGCGCCGTCAATCTTTGTCACCCCCTTCGAGGGCCGGGTAATGCCGAACAGTGCCTGCATGAATTCAGACCGCCCCGCCCCCACCAGGCCATAGAATCCCAGAATTTCGCCTTTGTGCAGGGTGAAATTGATGTCCTCGAATTCGGTCGGATGGGCATACCCCACAACCTGCATCACTTCGGGGCCAACGGCGTGGGCGCGCTGCGGGAATATCTGATCGACCGGGCGGCCGACCATCATCCGCACAAGATCGGCCTCGGTGCTGTCGGCAATCTTGCCGTCGCCGACGAATTGGCCGTCACGAAACACCGTATACCGGTCTGCAATCGCAAAGATTTCGTCGAATTTATGTGAGATGAACAAGATCGCCTTGCCCTTAGCCTTCAACTGCCCGACCAGGTCATAAAGCTCGGCAATCTCTTTGTGGCTCAGGGCTGCTGTGGGCTCATCCATGATCACCACGCGGGCGTCGATCGACAGGGCGCGGGCGATCGCAACCATGTGTTTGCTGGCGATACCGAGGTCGCGCAGCCGGGCGTCCGGGTCAATCCCGGCGCCGATGCCTTCCAGCAGGGCCGCCGCCATACGAGTCGCCGCCGCCGTGTCGATCAGCCCGAAGCGGCCGCGCGGCGCATGGCCGATAAAGATGTTCTCGGCAACGCTCAGATCATCGAACAGCACGGTTTCCTGGTGGATCGCGGTGATGCCCGCATCCGAGGCCGCATGCGCCGTCGCAAAGCGCACCGGCTGACCATCGAGCAAAATCTCGCCCTCGTCGGGCTGGTAGATGCCGGTCAGGATCTTCACCGTCGTCGATTTTCCGGCCCCGTTTTCGCCGACAAGCGCCGTCACCTGCCCCGGATAGAGGCTGAGCGACACACCACTCAAGGCGCGGACACCGGGGAAAGACTTGCCGATGCCGCTCAGCTTCAGGACCGGATCGTCCTGCATCCCTCTTTCGGTCTGGATCGTGGAATGTTGCATGTCAACTTACCGTCAAAGAGGAAAAAGCCCCGGCAACGGTGACGCCGCCGGGGCCGTTTTGTCAAAGATCAGAAGATTTCCTTGAACGCGTCGATGTTGGAGGCGTCATAGACAAAGGGGTCTGCCATCGCGCCCTCGTTGTTGGCGTCCAGCGTCAGATTGCCCATGCGGCCCATCGGGATGACGGCACCAGGGGCTGCGGTGGCGTTGCCCTTGGCCAGGTTGTAGGCCAGCATGGTTGCCGAATAGCCAAGGTCGATCGGGTTCCAGATCGCGAAGCTTTTCGATGCGCCGCTTTTGATTGCACCCGCCATCTCGGACGGAAGCCCGAGGCCGGTCACGTTGACCTGACCGATCTTGCCCTCATCCGCGACAGCCTGGGCCGCAGCAACGATCCCGACCGAGGTCGGCGCGATGATCGCTTTCAGGTTGGGGTAGGTCTGCATCAGACCCTTGGCCTCGCGGTAGGATTTGTCGGCGAGGTCGTCACCGTAAACCGTACCGACGACATTGATGCCGGGGTAGTTGCCCAACACCTTGTTCATCTCGTCAATCCAGATGTTCTGGTTGGTCGAGGTGGTGGTCGCGGACAACACGGCGACATCACCACCTTCGGGCAGGTTATCCGCCGCCAGCTTGATGATCATGTTGCCGATCAGCGGGTTTGACGACGGGTTCAGGTGCATCTGACGGCCAGCCGGGGCCACGCCCGAATCCCAGCTGATCACCGTGATGCCGCGATCCATCGCCTTTTTCAGGGCCGGAACCAGCGCGTCGGTATCGTTTGCCGAAATTGCGATAGCATCGACCCGCTGCGCGATCAGGGCGTTGATCACCTCGATCTGGCCTTCTGCGGTGGTGTTCGTCGGGCCGGTATAGATGATTTTGACGTCGCCCAGTTCGGCGGCCGCCTCTTCGGCACCTTTTGCGGCGGCTTCAAAGAAGCCGATCCCCAACGCTTTGACAACGACGGCAATTCGCATTTCTTGGGCTTGGGCCGCGCCGGCCAGAAGGGTAGCGGCTACTGCCACGGATGACAGTACTTTCTTCATGACACTCATGTTTTCCTCCCAGGAGTGGTTGGTGGTCAGGTTGGCCTCACGAGGCTTTTCCCTGCTGTTGCGCCGCGCCGGGTTTGACGACGACGAGATTGACGTCCGATGCCTCGATCATGGCCGCAGCTTTGTCGCTGATGCCGTCATCGGTAATGATGGTATCGACCCGGTTCAGCGGGCAGAGCACCAGGCTGGAGCGGTGTTCGAACTTCTGGCTGTCCACCAGCAAGACCAACTCATCCGCCTGCCCGATCAGCTTTTGTTCGGCCTGGATGATCAGCGGGTCACCCTCCATCACGCCCAGCGGGCCGACGCCTTTGGCCCCCATGAACATGCGCCGCGCATAGAAGTTGCGCGTCACATCGTTGTCAAACGGCGACAGAATGATGTTTTGCTCGCGGTAAATCGTGCCGCCCGACAGCATGATGGTGTTTTTCGAGTTTTTCAGCAGATGTTCGGCAATCGGAAACGAGTTGGTGAAAACCTGCATGCGGCGTGAGGCCAGCGGGTGAACCATCTGAAACGTCGTGGTGCCACCGTTGATGATGATCGGCTCACCATCCGCGCACATCTCCACCGCCGCCCGTGCGATTGCTTGCTTTTGCTTGATGTTGATCGTTTGGTTCACCGAAAACGGACGCCCGGCGAGGCCGACGAATTGCGGCGGGTTGATCGATTCCGCACCAC
>TARA_R110002110_G_scaffold389569_3_pt1 | contig 11099 bp, 15 predicted proteins | sample TARA_R110002110 | Tara Oceans TARA_R110002110 (sample SAMEA4397330) | marine metagenome | biome: Polar Biome; feature: [SRF] surface water layer (ENVO:00010504); material: water (ENVO:00002006), including particulate matter (ENVO:01000060) such as... | depth 5 m
ATTCCGCACAAAATATCTAAATTATTCCTTTTAAATCAGAACGCTACTGACATCACCTCCTCAAGCAGGTTTTCTCTGCCATCCACACGCCCTGCCCCGCTATAGCCAAAAGGTACAATTTCGGTACACTGACCAGATCCGGACACAAGGGAATTGGCCATGGCAACGATCGTTAAAACCCCTTCAGGCACCTGGAAAGCACTCATCCGCATGAGAGGTTTCCCCACTGCCAGCAAGACATTTCGCACGAAGCGGGACGCCGAGGATTGGGCACGCCGCACCGAGGATGAAATGGTGCGGGGGGTTTATATCCAGCGAGCCTCCGCCGAACGCCTGACGATCGCTGATGCACTCAAGCGCTACCTGGAAGAAGTGTCACCTACCAAACGACCCGCCTCGGCCTCGTGCGATCTAAGGCACTCGAAACCACTGATTAAAGGACTGGGCAAATACTCCCTGGCCGCCCTGACCCCGGAAATAATTGCGAAATACCGAGACGAGCGCTTGGCAGGCCTGGACAGAAAGGACGCCAAGGGAAACCCTGCTCCGAAACCTCGCTCCCCAAACACTGTACGCCTCGATCTGGCGCTGTTAGGCCACATGTTCAATACCGCCATCAGGGAATGGGGCATTGGGCTTCCTAGCAATCCCGTGCAGAACATCCGCCGGCCATCAGCGCCGCCTGGGAAAGAACGTCGCATTTCAATGGAAGAGGAAATACGCCTCCTCGCGGCCGTGGACGCCCACAGCAATCCAATGCTGAGCTGGATCGTGCATATAGCCCTGGAGACAGGCATGCGCTCCTCTGAGATAACCACCCTGAAACGCGGCCAGGTCGACTTGAAACGCCGCCTCGTTCGCCTTCTGGACACCAAGAACACACAGCCACGAACAGTGCCACTGAGTAACAAGGCCACGGAGATCTTCCGAAAGGCACTCTCCAACCCTGTCAGACCAATTGACACCGACCTGGTCTTCTATGGCGAGCCAGGCAAAGACGGCCAGCGACGCCCCTATAATTTCAACAAGGTCTGGCTGCAGCTGAAAGCCTCCATAGGGCTAAAGGATCTGCGCTTCCATGACCTACGCCATGAGGCAGTCAGTCGCTTTGTAGAAGGCGGTCTGAGCGATCAGCAGGTAGCCGCGATTAGCGGTCACAAGTCAATGCAGATGCTGAGGCGTTATACACACCTGAGGACTGAAGACCTGGTAGACGAGCTGGACGCCATAGCGATTCGTCGCGAAGAACGACAGCAGAAGCCAAGAGAGCCATCCTAACCAACACCTTTCCCATCGTTATGACGTGACGCCACAGAGCTGTGCATAACCTGTTAATACCCTGTTGGTATTTATGAAGCTGAAGCCGAAATCCTTCCACCTATGGCCGGAATGTTTCCCCTTCAGTAGCCGGAATCCTTCCCCCTTTGAGCCGGAATGTTTCCCTGATAAGCGATTCATGCACAGCGCAAATACTTTTAAATTCAAAAACATGCGAACTTACTCACACCCCCGAAAACAAGAACTACAAAAACATATTAAAACAAGATTTAAAACAAGATTTAAAACAAGAGCCCACTCAACACAAACGACAAGACCAGCCCCTCTTCGAACTAATTGCCCGCTCTAAATCCACTATATCGAATAACAAGCAAGCCCATACGAATTCAGCCAAATAAAAACCTCACTAGACCGCACCTAAACTTTACTAGCAAAATTGTCGACCAAACTTTATCACCCAAGAAAAAACGAAAATCTTTTCCACCAATCGCTGATATATATCCGACACTCTTAATCGCCATACAAGCTGAACACTATTCGTGGCAAGACACCAACACAACAAGCCACAGAAAGAAGCCATGCCAAGCCGAGGCCAGCCGCAACCGCAGATAAAACCGGAATTTTAGCGGCTAAAAGAATGTTTGCTTGAAACCCAGAACAACACACTTAAGCGTATGCGCGCGAACCATAAACATAAGTTTAGCTAAACTTATTATTCGATATATCGAACAACTTTAATTAGTGAAAAGTATTTAAAATAAAACTTGCAATAACCCAATCTCCGAAATACTTTTAAACAAGGAACACTACGTATCTTGGAGGAATTTATGACAACAGCAGAGTTTCTTTTGAATAAGTTTGGCGGATCTCCGTTACTTTCCCTACCTCAAGTGGCAGAGATACTTCACCGCAGCCCCGAAGGGCTGCGAATAACTCTGAGCGGCGACAACGAACTCGCTCGAAAACTCCGCCCAAACAAGAAGAAGATAGGGCGCCGGGTGTACTTCAAAGTTACAGACATTGCAGATCTGATAGACGGCGCATAGGGAAGCGGTCCGTCCATGCTTTACCTGATTAGGTCCGGCTTTCTACTGGCACAACAAGGACACTCCTCGCTCCGGGTGCCACAGGAAAAACTCTTAGAGGCTAATCATGGATTGAACGCCAGGGTAAGACTGGGGACTTAGGCCACGCCGAGCCAGACGTAGTAACCCTCCCCGTGTCATTTGGAAGGGCTCAGGCATGCCTCGGCTTTTCCGGTCGAAAGGTTATGAGGTATGAGCTGATGACAACGCTGTCAGAACGAATTGCGATAAAAGTCCAAGGCAAGAAAGACTGCGCGCCACACACCAACCGGGCATTGGTCTTGGCCTTGCGCAATGACATCCGCCAAGCGCTAGACGATGGCTGGTCGATCCTGGCCGTGTACCAAACACTGCACGACGAGGGCCGCCTCTCGTGTAGCTACCAGGCCTTTCGTCGTCACGTGAACCGCCTCTTACTAGGCAAGGTTGAACCCAAAAAGAGTCGCCACTCAAAGCCGAAAAACGCAGCGGGGAGATCGCCTGTGCAGCCCATTACAAGCTTCGATTTCAGCGCGAAGCCCTCCGAAAAGGATTTGTTCTGATGGCCATGCTGCAGTGTTCAATTCACCACTGCTGGTGCTTTGTTCCTGCCCCACTTGGCGTTCAATCGTCGTTCAATGCGTCCAATTGCCGTGCAGTGGCCGTGTACTACTCATTTGCTGCACAAAAACAACTCTGCAACGAACATCGTCCGTGGAAAAAACTACTCGGAACAGCGGGCAGGATGTGTGAAGTAGGCCCACCCGTAAACGGGTGTTCCTTCTTCACTGTTCCTCATTCGCACCTGCGGTGCTCAACGGAGATCCTGCCCTACGGGGCCGATAAACCGTGTCGATTAGAGCTGGGTGAGGGCTCCGTATGGTAACTAACAAGAACAGACCAACACGCAAGGGCAGCCTGCCAATAAAGGTCTATTGCCTGCCAGAAGAGCGGGAAGAAATTGAGCGCCTAGCAAGATCGAGTGGTCACAGCGCATCGACGTATCTGCGATTGGTTGGCCAAGGCTACCGAGTTACCGGCGTGACTGATTTCGAGAACGTCAGAGCACTGGTACGTGTAAATGGGGATCTGGGTCGCCTTGGTGGGCTGTTGAAGCTTTGGCTGACCGATGACGTGCGAACAGCCCAATTCGGACCAGGAACCATTTTGCGCTTGCTTAGCCGGATCGAGGCAAACCAAGAAGAGATGAGCCGACTGATGGAGTCTGTCGTAAGGCCGAGGGCAAAGTCATGATCGTCAAACTTGTGCCCATGCGCTCCCTGGGGAAAAGTGATTTTGCTGACCTCACAAATTACATCACAGACGCGCAGAGCAAAGACCATCGGCTTGGTCAGGTGGCGGTGACTAACTGTGAGGCTTTTTCAGTGCGGGATGCTATTGCAGAAGTGCTTGCTACCCAGCACCTGAATACGCGCGCCACTGGCGATAAAACCTATCACTTGATCGTTAGCTTTCGCTCCGAAGAGAACCCCGACGCCGCTACGTTGAAAGCGATAGAGCGCCGGATATGCCAGGGACTCGGTTTTGGAGAGCATCAACGCATCAGTGCCGTTCATAACGACACCGACAATCTGCACATGCACATCGCGATCAACAAAATCCATCCACGTCGCCGCACGATGCACGAGCCCTATTATCCCCATTTGATGCTGGCCGATCTTTGCACCACGCTGGAACAGGAATATGGGTTGCAGAAGGACAACCACATACCCAGGCAGCGCGGGGCTGCGTCCAGAGCGGCCGACATGGAATGCCATTCTGGTGTCGAAAGCCTGGCGGGGTGGATCAAACGTGTATGCCTGGATGATATCCAAGATGCGAAGTCTTGGCAGGAGCTCCACCAGGTCATGCGCAGCAATGGATTAGAGATTAGCCTGCGCGGCAACGGTCTGGTGATCCGGGCAGACGACGGCACTATGGTCAAGCCCAGCACATTGGCGCGGGATCTTTCCAAACCAGCCCTGGAGAAGCGGCTAGGCAGCTTTGAGCCTTCTGCATCTCAACAACCCGAATCAAGCCAAATGCGGCGTTATAGAAAGGACCCGATTCGCCTACGAGTGGACACCACTGAGCTGTACGCCAGGTACAAAACTGAGCAACAAAACCTGACCGCTCACCGAGCGAAAGCCTTGGAAGCGGCCCGACTCCGTAAAGACAAAAAAGTCGCACAAGCCAAGGCTGCAGGTCAGCGCAGACGCTCTGTTATCAAGCATATGACACAGGGCTCAGTGGTAAAAAAAATATTGTACGCCCAGGCCAGCAAAGCACTGCGCGATGAGCTCCAAGCCATCAACACAGAGTACAAAGCGCATAGACAGGACTGCCATGATCAGCACACCCGGCGCACCTGGGCAGACTGGCTCAGAAGGGAAGCAGCGAGTGGCCATGCCGAAGCCCTGGCCGCCTTGCGGGCCAGAGACGCAGCTCAAGGCTTGCAAGGCAACACCATTGCCGGACACGGGCATTCCAGCCAAGGCCCTGCCGCACTGATAGACGGTATTACGAAAAAAGGCACGATCATCTATCGAGCAGGTAAAAACGCTGTGCGTGATGATGGCGATAAACTCCAGATCTCCCAGGGAGCAGACAACGCAAGCCTGCAAGAGGCCCTGCGCCTGGCTGTTGACCGCTACGGTAACCGGATCAACTTAACCGGCACAGTGGAGTTCAAGGCACAGATGATCCGCGCTGCAGCTAACTCGCAGTTGGCCATTACGTTTTCTGACCCTGCTCTGGAAAAGCACCGGCAAGCGCTGGTGGAAAAACAGGACAGGAATCCGGAGCGAATTAGGAAGCCGAGGGTTTGGCCCTTTGGTAAGGCACCCCCACCCATACTGCGTGGCCGACTGCGCCCGTTGTCAGACGTCCAAACGCTCAACATGTCAGGCGACAAGGCTGCTCCAATACAGGCGCCCTCGCTCTCAACTGAACCCAGCCAACGGACGCAGCTGCAAGCAAAGCTACAGGCCGAGCTGAATGCCAAGAAAGAGCAAGCAAAGCGGAGGAAAGGCCGGACCCGTTAGGGCTTAACCCCATCCCAAGTTGCTTACCTGATGCCGTGACTTCATCACAAAAATGGCCGCCCACCGGCATCGGGAAGGTCACCTACCGCATAGCTATGTGGCGAAGCTATTCGATGACTTTGAAAGCCACTGTCCAAGGAGGTGAACAGTATGAAGAGGCAAAAAATTTTAGCGGCTAAAATCGCGGTGGTTGTTTCGTTTTCGCTGGGCGGCATTTCGCTACCTGTGCAGGCTGGCATTCCAGTGATCGACGGCGGCAACCTGACGCAGAACGTGATGACTGCCATGGAGTCGGTGGCACAAACACTCAAACAGATCGAGCAGTACCAGACCCAACTTCAGCAATATGAGAACCAGCTTCAAAATACCCTGGCTCCTGCAGCTCATATTTGGGACCAAGCCACACGCACGATGGATAACCTCCGGAGTGCCATCAATACGCTGGACTACTATCAGCACCAACTTGGCAGCTTGGATGCCTACCTCGGCAAATTTCAGGACGTAGCCTATTACCGAGGCTCACCCTGCTTCAACGGCACGGGCGGCTGCACAGAAGCCGAGTGGACCGCGATGAATACCAACCGGCAGCTGGCGAATGAGAGCCAAAAGCGGGCTAACGATGACCGGTTCCACACGCTCAAACATCAACAAGACGCACTGCAGTCAGACGCCCGCACACTGGAGCGGCTCCAATCTGCGGCCCAGGGGGCTGACGGTCAGCTGCAGGCCCTGGGCTACGCCAACCAGCTTGCTAGTCAGCAGGCAAACCAGCTGCTGCAGATGCGTTCCATGCTTGTCGCTCAGCAGCAAGTCGTTGCAATCCAGGTGCAGGCTGCCGCCGATCTAGATGCCAAACATCAGGCAGCTCACGCGGCCTCAACCCAGCCGCGCATCGAACCAACCGCCAACCCGAAAAACTGGCTCGAGCTGACTCGCTAACCGGAGATGCAACCATGAATAAATTGCTGTTTGCACTACTCGCCTGCCTCGCCGTCTTGGCTGCAGGGTGTGATAGCGCCCCACCAGAGCCAGTTATGCCAGAGGTCACCAGCGCCAATTGCCAAATGACCGAGATAATGAAAATCGAAGACAAGGCCACCCGGGAAACCTTCGCAGGCCTTTGTTCTCGCCAGTCACCCGGGACTGGTATTGGGCCAACCGAGAAGCCCCTCAATTGGCTGGAGTTGAGCGCGCCGCAGAGTGCGAAGGAGACAAAATGAATACTTCAAGGAAGCTTGCCCTGGTCGGAGCAGCAACGCTCTATTCCACGTCAGCGTCAGCAGACCTGACGAACCACGGCATTCTTGATCAGGTAGTGATGGAATTCGCAACAAGGGCGACAACCTGGGGGGCTGTAGTAACAGACGCCGCATCATGGTTGTTCTGGACGTTGGTAGTGATTTCTATGGTCTGGACCTTCGGGATGATGGCACTGCGAAAGGCCGATATCGGTGAATTCTTTGCGGAGCTTGTCCGCTTCACGATCTTCGTCGGTTTCTTTTGGTGGCTACTCATCAACGGTCCGGCTTTCGCCAACTCAATCATCCAATCGCTATCGCGAATAGGAGAGCAGGCATCCGGAGTATCTTCCGTCACACCATCCGGAATAGTGGATATAGGCTTCTTCATCTGGAAGCAGGCCGTCAACAACCTGTCCGCATGGTCCCCTGTAGATAGCCTGGTCGGCGTGGTCCTCAGTGCAGCAATACTTCTGCTGCTGGCCGTTATAGCAGTGAATATGCTGCTGATGTTCGTGTCAGCCTGGCTATTGGCTTATGCCGGGGTCTTCTTGCTTGGCTTTGGTGGCTCTCGCTGGACCTCGGACATAGCGATCAATTACTACAAAACCGTTCTTGGCGTTGCCGTGCAGATCATGACGATGGTGCTCTTGGTCGGGATTGGTAGCGACATGCTGTCGACGTTCTACGTCAGAATGAACAAAAGCATGCTCAACTTCGAGGAGCTGGGTGTCATGTTGGTTTTCTGTTTGGCGTTACTGATGCTGGTTAATCGGGTCCCTCCTCTGGTGGCTGGAATTATTACTGGATCGGGTATCGGATCCGCAGGTGGTATCGGCAGTTTTGGTGCAGGAGCTGTTGTCGGCGCGGCAGTTGGCGCCGCTGGCATGGCTGCCGGGGCTGCAAGCATGGCCGGTTCTGCGGTGATGGGAGGGGCAGCGAATATCGCAGGTGGCGGCTCGGCCATCAAAGCAGCTTTCGAGCAGGCTCAGGCCACGATGGCTAGTGGCGGTGACATGCCCAGCTTGGGAGGCAGCACAGGGGGGAGCAGCAGCGGCGACATTAGCACCGGTAGCACGCCGTTTGCGCAAGCGGCTGGCTTCGCTAGCGACAGCTCAGGTGGAAGCGTTATGCAGGCCACAAGGGTGGCAGCCGGCACAGCGGGCAATCTGGGAAAGGGTGTTGGTTCGATGGCCGCTGACAATTTCAAAAGCCGGACAGCTCAGACGGCTGGAGGACGCTTGGCGACATCAATTCGTGAAAGCTCACCCTCTTTCAAAGGCAACGGCTTAATGGGGGACCCCAGCCCTGACAGCCCCAACAACGGAGAATAACCATGCAAAGCACCATCTTTGATTCGCTGGACGAGCTCACTACCCAGCCAACGCCATGCACCTTTGAGCCAATTGGAGACCAGTCAACCGAGTTGGACGCAGCGGCTGAACTCGCCGCATTTGTAACGCGCCCAGATCGCGCAGAAGGCTTCGAGACTAGAGAGCAGCCTACCACCCCCAACACATTCCCTAGCACGGACCCCAGCCCTTTTGCAGAGGCTGCAGGCTTATACGGGACCCGGTAACACCACAAGCGCCGCACCTCATTAGCGGTCGGCGCTTCCATCTTTTACTGAGGCATAGCGCTTGCTCTGCTCAATGCCTACCAGGCTATGGCACCGTTCTGGCCATGCTCTACTATCAAAAAGGCGGTTACTCGCCGCTGGTTTCACTTGAAGCCTGACAGGCCTGCATCTCCGGCGTAATCTGAGAAGGTAATTACCCAGCAGAGGATCCAAAGATGGGCAGATCACTGATTGATGCCATCGGCCGCAAGAAAGCGTATGAGCTGATGGAGAATGCTGTGCTCAGCGCCATTGACGAGAATCAGGCGCTTGGTTCTGAGCGTGGCCACAAAGAGAAAAAGGTACGCATGGTTGGCGGAGTGCTCTGCATTGTCCGCGCAGGTACTAGCGCCCCCCTCCTTGCAGGCCAGCGAGGCTCTGCACAAGTCAACTCTTTGAAAAATTCTGTTCCTATCGCATGAGCAGTTGCGGTCCTGACAAACCGTGGCGCCTTTACTAGTTACTTAGCTTTCGTCGGAGCGTCTCACAACCGTCTGAACCAATGCTTTTCCTTGCTATTGATATTGGCGCTGCAGGGGGAGGACACCTGAGACCTTTACCACTTCCGATGTTCACACGTGAGTAGCGTGTATATAATCAAGCCATGGAACGCATTCAATCGATCAATCTCGCGCGCATTGACTGGTGTTGTGCCGATTACGGCATGACTCGGGATGAACTCGCCCGTGAGCTCGATATAGCACCCACAAGCTTTGACAAGGTAATGGCGGGCGAAGCGGGCCTGACCTTTAACCAGTTGCGTAAGCTAGCTGCATTTTTCGGACGCGGCACCCTGTTTTTTATGGAACCAGGGGCGGTAAACGAGGCAAAGGTACACTCTCCGCAATTCCGGACCCTGAGCAATCAAAAGCCCGAACTTTCGCACCGGCTGAGATTATTGATCGAACGTGTAGAGCGGCAGCGTTCAGTGTTCCTTTCACTGCGCGAAGAGCTTGATCCAGCGGAAATCGTGCACTTTTCACCACCCGACCTAACCGGTCTCAGTATTCCCGAGGCGGCCAGCCGTGCACGCGAATGGCTAGGTTTGGCCGACCGCAACGATTTCTACAGTTATCGACAAGCTATCGAATCGCGTGGCCTGTTGGTCTTCCGTAGCAACGGCTATAACGGGAAATGGCAGATTGCCAAGGAAAGCACAATTCTTGGTTTTTCGCTCTATGACCCCGAGTGCCCGGTCATCGTTGTCAAAAAGCTTGATGCCGAAACGCGACAGAGCTTCACGCTAATGCATGAGCTGGGGCATCTTCTAATACATCGGACAAGTTCGATTGATGACGAAGGTGATCTAAATTCGACAAACGGTGAAGAGCGAGAGGCAAATGCTTTTGCTGGACATCTGTTGGTGCCCGATAAGTTTCTTTTGAACATCGTTGACGATGAGAGACCCTTTGATCCAGCTGAATTTGATGACTGGCTTGAGCCGCAGCGCAGGGCGTGGGGTGTCAGTGGTGAAGTCATTCTGCGACGCTTGATGGATGCCGGCCGCCTGCCACCTGCGACTTATAACGCCTACCGACAATGGAACCTGCAACGCGTAGTGCCGGTCAAGGAAGGTGGCAGTCGTGAACATCGTAATCGTGAGCCACGGCACATCTTTGGCGATGGCTACGTGCGCACAGTCCTCGAGGCGATGAACGCCCGCCGGATCACGCTCGCCAAAGCCAGCAGTTATCTCGATAACCTGAAGATCACTGACTTGCACAAGCTTGAACGTTTCTATGCAAGTCTTTGATGCTTCCTCCATGCTGTACGCTTGGGACAATTATCCCGAGGGACAATTTCCGTCGCTTTGGGCATGGTTGGCGGACCGGGTAGCTCAAGGTGAGATCCAGATGTCCGAGGTTGCCGTTGAAGAAGTTGGACATAAAGCACCAGAATGCGTGGACTGGCTCAAGAATGCAGGCATACAGAAAATATCAATAACCGAAGCGATAGTGCTGGAAGCGCTCCGCATCAAAGGGTTACTCGGTATTGAAGAAGATAGATATGGAAACGGAGTTGATGAAAACGATCTTTTTATCATTGCCACCGCAAAGCTACAGGGCCGCGAGCTGGTAACGGACGAAGCGTTTCAACCCTCCGCAAACAAGCTTAAACACAACTGGAAAATCCCTGCTGTTTGCAATATGGAAAGCGTGGAAACACCTTGGATAAGCTTTCTCGACTACATCAAGCGCTCTCAAGCGGTTTTTGGCTAAAGAGTTCTGAGCATTTCAGCACGTGTCCAGGAGGAAGTTTCATCTACGCTGCGCTGCCCTCCGGCGAAGAGCCCGGAACGATGACCATTAGCGCTCTTGAGCAAAACAGCCCTGTTCCCTCAAGTTACTAATCTCCTCAATCAGTAAGCATGACGATTTATCCTGCAGTGCCAATAATGCTATCTGTAGGCATGGCTGGAGCTGGGAATGGAAATACCATTTGATCCCCTGGACCTCCTCATATCCTCGATAAATGCTGCAAAGAGCAACCATCAGCGCCTGTATGGCCGGAGCATCCCCCTCATAGAAAACGTAAACAGAGCCGGTATCCGTTTGTTCAATAGAGATCTTCTCCTTCATGATGAATAGCTTCTGATTCCAAGGACGTACCGGTTTCCGCTCTAAAAAGGCGTCGAAACGTTTTCCTTGATGGTTGGCGGGCTTGTCGTTGGTCATGAATTACTCCGGCTGGTGATTGAGGGCTCAATCTGCCGATCTGACCACTTTAAAAGGAGTCGCAAAGGGGGCACAAAAGGTAATCACCCCTTATATTACAAGCTTACAAGCCTCAAAAATGGAGATGTCGCTTGGACTGCATATTCCGGCCCATCGTGACCGCCCATTCCGTTTGAACGTGA
>TARA_R110002110_G_scaffold74090_7_pt1 | contig 11093 bp, 22 predicted proteins | sample TARA_R110002110 | Tara Oceans TARA_R110002110 (sample SAMEA4397330) | marine metagenome | biome: Polar Biome; feature: [SRF] surface water layer (ENVO:00010504); material: water (ENVO:00002006), including particulate matter (ENVO:01000060) such as... | depth 5 m
TCTAATTCATTCCAAGACAGTTATGAGATATATTAAAGAAAGTAAAGAAGACTATTTAGATAATAGAGATAAATTTATAGAGATGATAGAAGGAAAGGATTTACCACTAGATATAAGCTTTAAATTTATCAGAAATAGTAGAAGAAAGTTTGACTATATTAACCCAGCACAAACAGTACAAGACTTAATGGTAAAGTATGATTATATTCAAGATGATAATTGTACTTGCATTGTTCCTCATTTTGAGCGATATGAATACAATAAAGAAAATTCAGGAGTAATAATAAAAATACTATGACAGTAAAAGAAGCAGAAAAATTAGTAACAAGAATATGTATAGTATTAGATTTTAGTGTTAAAAAATTAAAATCTAAATCTAGAGAATCAGATATAATTCTACAAAGAAGAGCATTTATAAGGCTTTTATCTAATACAGGAATGACTACTAAAAATGTAGGATTAGTTTTTGATAAAGATCATTCAAGTGTTATCTTTAATAATAGAAGACATAAAGATTTATTATACATTAAAGATAAAATATATATTTCTATGTTTAAAAGAATAAAGAAAGAATTTATAATTCGTAGAGAATCAATTGATGATGTAATTCAATCATTATTAGAAATATTAAGTAATGAAAATGAACTAAGGCATAATAGACTTATGGAAACTACTAAAGAAAATAAGAAACTTGAAAACGAAATACAATATTTAAAAGAACAAATTAATATCTTAAATAAATAAAAATGACGAAAAGAAAAACAGCTAAAAAGAAAGAGAATATAAAAATTCTGGGAAAAGATTATAAAGTAGAGAAAACTATATCTAATACTATAAAATCTTTAGCAGATGCATTACATTCACATGAAATAGCTCTCTTGACATGGGAACATAAATCCTATAAAAAGAGAAAGACAAAAGATAAAATCGGGTTTGAAGAAGCATTACATGAATATGTTCTTAGGATACCAGAAGCAGAAAAAATATTAAAAAGAATGCAGGAACATGATGAGGAATCAAAAAAATAGTTATAGTTTTGTATTACTTTCTCGTCCATAGTTTCATAGTACTTTGTTTTTGATTGCACTAACTCCTCTGATAGGGGGGGGTTGGTGCTATATTTACTATTTATTATTATGAAAATATTAAAACACAATTTAACTCACGACAACTACTATCAAAATACAGATTATGTATCTAATAGTATGTTGAACAATCTAACTGGTAAATCACCAGAATACTTTAGATTCATGATGGATAATCCTCAAAGGGCTACACCAGCTATGAAATTTGGATCAGCATTTCATATGAATGTATTACAACCACAAGAATTTAATAATAACTATGCTGTGTCTCCTAAGTTTGACAAGCGTACTAAACAAGGTAAAGCAGACTATGCAGAATTTGTTAAATCAAATATATTCAAAACTGTTATATCAGAACAAGACTATCATCTTATAGAACAAATGACAGATAAATTGATGAGAGATTCTGACGCTAAAACTCTAATAAGTAGAGGTACTAAAGAACGTATCATTGTTTGGAACAATGAAGAATATGATATAAACTGCAAGGGAATGCTTGATATTTATAGAGAAGATTCTGGTATTATAGTAGATCTTAAGACAACACAAGATAGCTCATATAACGGATTTGCAAGCTCTGTAAGGAAGTTTAGGTACTATAAGCAGGCTGCATTCTATTTAGACGCTGTAGGCGCTCAGGAGTTCTATATTGTAGCAATAGAGAAGAATCCTCCATTTAGTATAAATATTATACAGATTGGAGATGAACTGTTAGATAAAGGAAGAGAGCTCTATAATAGAGATTTAGAAGTCTATAAATACTGTACCGATAATGATTATTGGCCAGGAGAAGGTTTTGATTATCTTGATAAAGATTCAGAACGAACTATTCACATAATGAATGACGATATATTATGAAATTAAAAATGAACGAGGGTTTTACTAAGGAAGAAATACTAAAAGAATTTGAAGAAAACGAATTTAGAATATGTCATGGTGAATGTGCTAAATGCGGAAATGAAGATTTAGATTATATGGGAACAGATTATACTAATGGAGATGAAATAGGACATGCTTATCATTGTCATAAATGTGATCATATAGGTAAAGAATGGTATACATTAACTTATCTAGAAACACGATAATTAAATTAAAAAAGATGAAAAACTCAGTAGTATTTGAAGGTGGTATTGATAAAGTTAGTACTTTAGCAGATGGTAGTTTAAGGGTGTACGTAGGTACCCCTGAACTATCTAATGAGACTATGGTAAGTGTATTTAGTTTAATCAAGAAGCCTGGATTTGTATTAATATCAGCTAATGCTATCAATCAAGATCAGATAGATGCAGTTGAGAAAGCAACTACCAATGCAGAATTTAGTGAGAAAACTCCTAGTCAGAGAATGAGAGGAGTACTCTATAGAATTTGGGAAAAGACACAACCTAAAACCATGAATGGTGATGGTGTAATGGAATATGTAGATTTTGATTTATTCTACAAAAGACAGATGAATAAAATAATTGATCACTTTAAAACTAAATTAGACTAGAATGGAAAAAGAAAAAGCCGCTCCTGAAGAACAATTAAAAGAATTAAGAAAAGAATTATTAAGTAAAGTAGAAGATAAACTATTGGATGAATATACATATCTTTATATGAATACAATGCTTAGACATACAGCCTCATTAAAAATAAATTTTGATAATGTAAAAGAATCTAAATAATGGCTGTAAAACAATTTATACATAGAGCTAATCCTCAAAAGAAAAGACCAGGAGTGCATTCTAAGAATGCCTCCCGTGGTCAAACTGGTTATAAAAAGAAATATAAAAGACAAGGAAAATGAGTGATCATAATAAATATTATTGGGAAATAGGTAGAAACGGATATGTTGCTAACACTTCATATGATGAAAGAATACCAAGTTATTATGTTGGAAAATATCACAAATACGAAGCTCGTAAAGTAGTAGAAGATTTTGAATTAACTTATAACATTGGCACAGCAGTAACCTATTTGCTACGTGCTAATCGTAAACACGATACTCCTGTTGATTGTATTAAAAAAGCAATTGCACATTTGGAATTTGAATTAGATAACTTAAATAGAGAATAAATGGAATATATAAATTTTATAGAGCCTTTGGCCTTTATTGGAATATCTCTTATGATAGGTATGTTTATGGGAGCATATTGGATGTTTTTAATAATGTATAAAACTGAAAAAGATCTTTTAAAAGAATTAGACTCAAAGAATAAACTATTAGATTCATATATGGATGTATATGAAAATGATGATTATGAAGCGTATTAGAAAGGAAATCAGATGGTTAAAGCATCTAATTGGTTTTCATAATAAAAGATGTAAAAGAAGATTTTTCACAGAAAAAAATACTTATATTTGTCTTATAACTGGAAACAAATTTAAAAGAAGAAACTATGAGTTATTTAGAATTTTTAAAAAGAAGTAAAAACCACATAGATACACGTTGGGTGGTAAAATATAACAAGAAAGGTTTAGTTAAAGAAGTGAAACAAATCTATAAACCTTCTGAATATTATGCTATGAACCTACATAAAGGTAAGAATGCAAAACCACTACATAACAAGGGTGCTTTAATTAAAATATTAGAAAATGACAAGAAAACAAAGAATCCGATATTAAATGAATAATATTGTAGTTATATGGCCTTCAAAATTACCATCTAGGGGGATTATCTGGACAGACAACGTCTTTTAATTTTGTTTTTAATTTCATAAAGCAGCCACATTTTTTACATTGTTTTGTAAGTTTAGTAAGATGTTCACATTTCTTACATGTTTCCCATCTTTTATCTGTTGTTTCTTTATCTGCAAACGTTTTCATACTTTTACATTATAATTAAGTATGCCTTGAAGTCCGTTTTGTCTACTATATATAAAAGCTTGAGCTTTTTTAATGTTCCCTATAAATCCTTTAGAATCATGCCAGTAATCAGTTGCAGACATAGATGATAAGTTTCTAACGGTTATCCCGTTAAGTTCTTCTATGGCCTGCAGCTTCATGGCTTTATTAGTATGGAAATGACCTCTATGTACTTCTACATAATCTACATCACTCCACATATTCTTAAATCTTTGAGAAATAATACCTGGAAGATTTGCTGTTTTAGGTCCATCGCCATGATCTGATACAATTAAATTGTTACCATAAGGTATAGCTTTCATTAAACAATCATTGTTATCTATTTTAATGTTTTCATTATTTTCATAATATAACTCAAGACAATCTCCTAAATGCATAACAGATTCTCTATCATGATTTCCTGGGACTACCATTACATGAACATCTGCTATCTCAGATAGTTTATCAATAGCTTTAATCATTAATTTTCTTGCTGTTCTGTACATATCTATATGATAGTTAGTATTAAACTGTGGTGTACCTCTAGTTGTAGCTGGAATAGGCCAGTCTCCATCAGAGTTTAGTAAATCATTTCCTACAATAAATAGTATCTTATCTATATAGTACCCTTGTGCACGATATAAAAGGTGTTCTATGGCGCTAAAAAGACGCTCTTCGGCTATGTCAAAACTATATTCATCTCCTTTAATACCTATTTTACCGATATGAAGATCAAATGCTGATATTTCTAAAAGATGTAAATCCTTTCTGTCATCAGGTCTTTCTCTTTTTATTTTTAAAACTTTCGGAGATAAATTACGTAAATCTTCTATAAGATGTTCTTTAATTTGTTTTAAGTTGAGCTCTGGTTTAATTCTTGACAACCAAGCTTTTGTTCTAAACATAGTAACAGTAATAGGATTTCTATCATTATCAAATCCTGTTACTTCATAAGTTCCAATGTCATACTTATCTACTTCCCACTCATTTTGATCTACACTACACGCTTCTAATAAATCGTCTAAAGACTTAACTCTTGTACAATTTTCTGCTGTAAGAATAGCAATATCCTTAGTTTCTTGAAAATTTAAAACTTCTTTTTCTCTAGATTCTACATCTGGATTCTTTTCTCTTAATCTTCGTGCAACAGTTCTAATCTGTTCGTAATTAGTGCCAAATTTTTTTGCTGTGTCTGCGTATTTACTACGCATTAAGTGTGGGTTTTCTAAAAGATACTCTCTGATTTGATCATTTAAAGACATATTATAAAATGTTAGTTATTCCTCAATTCCATAGCCATGCTGGCTTTTGAGCACTAAATTAATGGCTTTAAGCGTATGCTTTTTACGTCTACCTATCAATTTTCTAACAACTTTACTAACAGTATCTTTATTTAAAAATATTTCTCCTTTGTTTTTTCCTTTAACTACTATATCTTCAATAGTATATTTAAGTCCTCTAGAGTCCTTAAAGGTCCAATCAGATAACCAAATAGGAATATTATACTTACTTGAAATGTTAGTCATTATTTTTTTACTATTGTTAATGTAGGTCCTAAAACACTACATACCGCATAGAAGTATATAGGTTTATTTACATTTTCAAAAGTATTAAATAATCCGTTATTACCCAAGCTTAATGTCGTTGAACTTGCAAAAGTATCTGTAAATAATCTAAAAAGATTACCCCCTGTAACAGCTGTTATCACACCTGTTGAAACTGTAAAAGTTAAATCCTCTATAGGTTTAAAACTCCAATGTAAACTCATTACAGACGAAGTTCCTGATACATGATAATGGTTTATGACTATATCTTTTAGAGTAGATCCAGTATCTAAAGTAAATATATTTTCTACTATATTTGCTGTAACCAGTGTTCTACCAGAAATATTATTTATATTTTTTATACTTGTTGTATCTTTTTCAATTCTTCTTATTGTAGCAGATTCAGATAATTTCTGTTCTGTAGTTTTGTATGGAGATGTTGCTATTGGGGTTGTAGCTGCTTTTCTATCTACTAGATACCTTGATCTACTTTTTGATGATCTACTATATTTATCTTTAATTAAAGCCATAATGCAAATATATGAAAATTATTTTATATGTTCGCTATTGTTACTAGTCCTCCGTATGTTCTTTGCGAAGTTGCAGTTGCTACAACTATTATTGCTAAAAAATTAGTTGCTGTAGAGTTTACATCTGTTATATCTATTTGTGTATTACATGCTCCAGTACCTGCAGGTGTGCCTGTAAAATCATAGGTATCGTCTACTTCTAATTCATGTACATTAACAGTTCTATTACCATTAGCCCAAACATCAACATGTGTAGCTTTCTTACCTTTTGGTATAGCTACAAATGCAATCATTTCAGAACCAGCATCAGAAATCTGTACTCCAGAATTAGCACCATCCTTAAAGTGTAAAGGTTTGTCTGCAACATCATCATTTACCATAAAATCACTTGGCAATATTTTTATCGTATTATCATAAACTCTGTCTGAATGCCCATCAATATCACCTTTTACACCAGCTGGCGTTGTTGCTAAAACGGTACTTGTACCTGTGGCAACTTCATCTACTGATGCTAACTGTACAATACCCTTAGCACTATCAGAACTATCTGAAGGAGTAAAAACAATCTTTCCTCCGTCAACAGTTGATGCTATACCAGTTCCACCTGCTATACTAACATTGAAATCACCAGTTGTAGATACTATTGAATTTGTATCATCTGCAACTAATGTAATCGATTCTATTGTTTTTTTGTTGAATTTTTGAAACATTATTCATTGGAATCTAAATCTATATATTCTATTGTAACTTCATTACCTTTTTCTATATTTCTTGCGATAGGTGAATATACACGTTTGTATGCATTTCCAGATTTACCTACAAATCCATCTTTAATAATAACATTATTTTCCTGCGAATCTCCTAGAAGCAGACAGCCTCCAGTATGTTCATCGGTATTTCCTGTATGGATGAGGATCCACTCAAATCCTGGAACCTCAGTTACATGAAGCATTCCTCTATGCCAGGCGCCATACTTTCCTTTATATCTTTTATGAAAACCTCCTTCTTTACGTAGAGCTAATTTATATATTCCAGAAGGAACTCTAGTTTCTCCTTTAACTTTTATTGATCTACGCTCATCTTCTAGTGTATAACATAAGAATCTTAATCCTAAATCATTCTCTTCAAAAAGTAAGCCAGAAGTTGAGTCCTCCTGGCTACTAAATCTTAAAACCTTAAGTTTCATAATTTATGTACTTTTATTTACTAGTCGTCAGTATTGATACCAGTATCTTTTCCGTCACAAATTAAATATTGACATTTTTGTGCAGCAGTTGTTGCAACTAAACCTAAATCGTTAGAACCGTCTCCAGCACCATCTACGTGAACTGGAGAAAAGAAACAATGACCAGGTGCTAAATCAGCTATATCATCACCATCTGCTTGTACTGCTACAGGATAATCTGTATCTACATTTTTTACAAATACATAAATTAAATCTTTATTATTTTGTACGCTATTGATAAGAGTAGCTGCAGTGCCATTAGTTAACATTTCTCCTGTATGTATGTGATTTGAGTCAGTTACCTCTGATGCTGTAGTAAACGATGGAGAATAAGTAAATACTAAATTTCCATCTGCATCTGTTAGTGTAAAACTTCCTGAGGCTGTTACTGTTAATGATTGTGTTGCCATATTGTTATTTTTTTTATATTATTTGTTAAGCTGCTGAGTCTATTTCTACAGCAAAGTATTCTGCAGTAACTGTTCCTCCTAATCCACGTGCTGTTACTGTATCTGTATCCCGTAAAATGGTAAATAAAAATTCACCTGCTTTTAAAACTCCAAGCAAATCATTAGCAGAAGATGCTCCACCATAAACTTCTAATACATTTGCATTATCTAAATTTCTTATATATACTGCCTTACCATAACCTGGTGCAGCCATAATTGTTGCATCACCATCTGTAGCACAATCTATTCTTCCTGTTGCAACTTGATCAACTCCAGTTATGTTCATTGTAAACGCTCCAGATTGTGACTGCGAATAACCTGTGGATGTTGTTGCAGACATATTTAAAGATGCTGCTAATGTATAATTTTTTGCCATTGTTTTATTTTTTTTACAAAATTAAGAAATTATTCTTTATTATCTACGGAATTTTTTATTTTTTTTATTTCTTCACACTTTTCATATTCTTCTAATTCACAAAAATAATTTATTAAATCATTAAAAGTATCTTCACTAATATTATCTGATTTAGGATTATATGGTAAATAACATCCATTGTATTCAAATAACTCATCAAAAGTTAGTTTGTTAGTAATTAATAAATAAGCATTAGTCATTGCTTCACGATATAGTTCTTCTTCGTCTAATTCTAATTTATCTTTAAAATGCTTCATTACTTTTTAACCTTTTCAAGAGACCTTCCTCCAAAGTAAGCTCCAATCACAGTGATAAGAACTAATTGTAATAGATCTGTCCATTTATCCTCTACATTGAAAGATATAGCTCCAGCATCAATAAATATCATCAACACTGTAGATACAACTAAGAATACTAATACCAATGGACGAATATTTTTACTAAGCCATGAATCAGATTGCATATCCATTTTCCATCTCTCAGTAATATTCTTTTCCATTTCAACCTCATGATTTGCTATGAGATCTTGGATTTTTCTTTCTGCTTCAAGTTTCTCTTCTTTACTAGTGGTAAGATTATCTAAAACTCCCCCTACACTTTTTACTAATTCACTAGCTCCAGAACTAAATATTTTTCCTAATATATTCATAATTAATATGTTGATGAGTTATTTGTATTTTGGTTATTTCCATAAGCTGTTTGTTTTAAAACTTGTAAAGAAGATGTTGCTTGTTCGTGTGTTGATCCGCCCATATATCCTGTTTGTCCATTATAAATATGTGTATGAAAACCTTGTAATTTTCTAGCAGCCCCCCAATTTAATGCTTCTTGTGAAGTACTAAACAAAGGCATTCCTCCTATTGTTGTTAATACACTCATTGTTTTATTATTTTATCTACGCTTCCATCATCATAGATATAGAATAGTAGTTGATTGGTTTCTTTTGCTTTTCTTCCTAAAACATCTGTTATCTTTATTAAATTTCTTTTATTTGTCTCTCTAGTAAATATAGGTCCTGTCCAAGTTCCATTACAATAATCATAAGTTGATTGACATATGTCGTCCCATTCATTTTCACAACAATAAGGATCTACTACAATAACCCAAGCGTAGCAAGGATCATTTAACCAATATGGTTGACCAGGACCAGTGACACAATTAGCGTTATATAGACAAGAAGCGCTATCGTTATAGTTAGCAAGTCCTGAATAATTATAGGCTGTCGGATCCATGCATCCTTCCACGATAGCAATACACGAACCATTGTCAGTGTTAGCTGTTGAATCATAATTAAGGGCAGTACTGTCAGTACAGCCATAGATATAAGCGATACAACTAAAATCTTCAGTATTAGCTTGGGGATTAAAATTAAGCATAGAAGAGTCAGTACAACCATATATATAAGGTATACAAGAATTGTTGTCAGCATTGGCTAAAGGATTAAAGTTAAACATTGTGCTATCAGTACATCCATATAATATAGGTATACAACTACCATCATCAGTATTACAAGAATCACAATAATTAAGAGCTGAAGGGTCTGTACATCCATAGATATAAGGGATACATGTATTATTATCTGTATTTGCGAGTGGATCATAATTCCACATTGTTGAGTCCATACAACCATATAAGTACGGTATACAAGAGCCATTATCTGTATTAGCTAAAGGATTGTAATTATACATCATGGCATCTATACATCCATATATAATAGGAACGCAAGAACTATCTAATGTATTAGCTATAGGATTATAATTGAATGCAGTAACATCTGTACATCCTAAGATAATTGGCACGCAAGAACCATTATTAGTATTTGCTAAACTATCATAGTTAAATGCTGAAGCATCTGTGCATCCAAATATAACTGGTATACAAGAATTATCACTAGTATTTGCAGCTGGATTATAATTAAACATAGTGTCATCCATACAGCCATATATAAATGGTATACAAGATGAAGAATCATTTATGTTAGCAGATGAATTAAAATTAAATGCAGTAGAGTCCATACAACCAACAACTATAACTACACAACTACCATCATCTACATTAGCCAAGGAATCATAATTAAATGCTAATGAATTTGTACAGCCTAAAACTATTGGAGTACAGGGTGCTGATGTGTTTGCTAATGGGTTATAATTTAAAGCTGTTGGATCCATACAGCCATGAACTGCTGGTATACATATATTGCCACAATAAGGCATTGCTGAATATGTTGTCCATAATGGAGCTTTAAAAGGCTGAAGTGCTCCTTGTCCATTATTATAAAATGGATTAGTTCCTTCTGATAATAAAGTATCTCCTAATGAACTTGTTAATAAGAATGAATTATGTAATGTTTGAAATGCTATTTGTTGTGGAGGTTGCTGTGGTCCTCCAACTTGGAAATAATAAATTGTTACTGGTTTATCTGTCTCTAAGAGTAATGGAAATGATTGTGAATAATAACCAGGGCCTATTGTAAATGTCCAACTATTAGAACCTTGAGATACTCCTAAATATGAATTACCCCAACCATCACCACCATCATCTTCTATTTGTAATGTATAATCACATACTGGAACAATATTCATTGCCGTTGCATTAGAGTCATAATTAAATGCGGTTGAATCTATACATCCAAATATATGTAAGTTAACACATGAATTATCATTAACATTTGCTAATGGATTATATTCTTGATATGCTGAATTCATACAACCAAGTATATTAACTGGTCCTGCGCATGCTGGTGGCCATTGTCCTCCTGAATAAGCTACCGAACCAAAACCTGGATTAGGTAAGCTCCAAATTGTATCTCCATTACAATCATATATAGTACAAGAACCATCAATACTGCCACCCGTAGTTGAACCTGCTAAACCATCACCATAAGAATCATATAATATAAATTCAAATCCTATTACACAATACGTATATGTAAACGTTTTACCTACATCTCCAAAATCATATTCTCCTGCTTGTACCTCATCAATTGGTTGTCCATTAGTTAAATCAATTAATGTCCAACTTG
>TARA_R110002110_G_scaffold11362_36_pt1 | contig 11087 bp, 9 predicted proteins | sample TARA_R110002110 | Tara Oceans TARA_R110002110 (sample SAMEA4397330) | marine metagenome | biome: Polar Biome; feature: [SRF] surface water layer (ENVO:00010504); material: water (ENVO:00002006), including particulate matter (ENVO:01000060) such as... | depth 5 m
GCCGACGATCCGGCGGCGGCGCTTGCATCCTTCGCAACCCGGCCCGATTGGGGGGTGCTGAGCCTGCATCTGTGGAACGACACATCAAGGGTCGTAGCCTACAACAGCGAATACCTGGGGTTGCAGGCGCAGCAATCTGATGGACATGTGACGGTACAGGACGGGCGGCTTGATTTTGCCTTTTCGGGGCCGGATGGTGGCCCGCTGGCGGCTGGAAACCTGCGGGTGAATGCGCGCTCTGATGCGGGTCTGATGATGCGGGTGATGCGCCGGTTAGGATGGGGCGCACTTTGGGATGCCCTGCGCAAACGCCCTGCACTGGCGCATGTCATCAACCGCAAGTCGCAGGTGATTCCGCGCAATTGGCGGGCAAAGACCTTGACCGCCCCGGACAAGATGATCGTCACCCGGTTTGACCCCGCCCGGGATCATGTTGATTTCACCGCAGGGCCATATGCGGCATTCGGATTTGCCCCAAAGATCATCGAACATCTCACCCCGTTCCGCTTTGTCTATCTGCATCCAGATGCCTCCTGAACGCCCACACCTGCCATGACCGACTGGCTGATCTCAATCGAAGGGACCGAAGCGGGTCAGCAACTGGCCCTTGGGCTGGCGATCATGGCCGCCTTTTTGCATGCCGTCTTTGGGGCGTTGCAGAAGGGGCGGCATGACCCCTGGCTGACGCGGGGCGCGATTGACGCGGCCTATTGCCTGATGGCAGCCCCCTTTGCGCTTTTTGTGGTGCCTTGGCCGGAGCCGCATATGTGGGCGATCTTTGCCGGCGCGTGGGCCATCCATATTGTCTACAAGATGCTGCAGGCCTGGGCCTATACCAAGGGGGCCTATACGGTGGTTTACCCGGTTGTGCGCGGCACAGGGCCGTTGTTTGCGGTGATCGGAGCCTACATGATCTTCGAGGAACGCTTTACCGGCGTTCAATGGCTTGGCGTGGCGGTGTTGCTGGCGGGTATCTTCGGGCTGGCGATCTATAACATGATCTTTTTGAAGGCCGAGCGCGACACGCTGCACGCGGCACTGGCGATTGCGGTGCTGACCGGGTTGTTCGTGGCGCTCTACACAACCTATGACGCCTATGGCATCCGCGCCACGCAAAATCCGTTCACCTTTCTGGCGTGGTTTTTCATGATTGACGGGCTGGTCATGCCGTTCGTTGCCGCGGCACGGTGGCGGCGCATGGCGGATGGCCCTGCGCTTGGTCCCCTCGCGGTTCGCGGCGTTTTTGGCGGCATTCTCGCCTTTGCCAGCTTTGGTGCGATCATGTTGGCGACACGGTTGGATAAGGTGGGCGAAGCGGCGGTTTTACGCGAAACCTCGACAGTCTTTGCAGCGCTGATCGGGGTCGTGTTCCTGAAAGAAACGGTTGGACCGCGCCGGGTGGCTTTGATGGCATTGATTGCGGCGGGCGCTGTGATAGTTGAGATGGGCGGATAGGAGAGCAGAAATGGACGATACCAGGACGATCAACCCAATCCTCAAGCAGGTGCTGGAGCTGGGCCCGCCTTTGCTGTTCTTCGTGATCTATCTGCGCATTCGCGACGACGTGTTTGAATGGGGCGGCACGGAATACTCCGGCTTTATCGTGGCGACGCTGATTTTTGTACCGATCCTGCTGGCGGCGATGGGTGTGTTGTGGTGGCTGACAGGCAAGTTGAGCCGGATGCAGATATTCACCGCCTTCATGGTGATCTTTTTCGGCGGGCTGACGGCGTGGTTCAATGACGAAAAGTTCTTCAAGATGAAGACCACCATTGTCTACGCGTTCTTTGCCGCGATTCTTTCCATTGGGCTGATACAGGGAAAAAGCTATCTGGCGTATGTGATGTCGGAAATGATCCCGATGAAACCAGCGGGCTGGATGCTGCTGACCCGGCGATTGACGGTGTTTTTTCTGGTGCTTGCTGCGGCCAATGAAATTGTCTGGCGGACAATGTCGACGGATGCCTGGGTCAAGATTGAGACCTTCGGCTTTCCGATTCTGATGTTCCTGTTTTTATGGAGCCAGATCGTAGCGCTGGAAAAATATACCGACATAGATGAGGCAGGGGATTAACCGCCCATACCAACCAAGGGCGCGGAAACTTTGAAAGTATCCGGCCGTTTTCTTTCACCGAAAAAGTACCCCGGTTCAGTCGCTTTTTCTGAACAACTGATCCTGCGCGCTCTTGTCTTTCGCAAAATCCCCGCGTTTTTCTGCAAAAAGTGCACGTCCGGCCCGCACGCCCTGTCGCGCCGCCATCACGTCCAGCCAGCGGGCCATATGAGGCTTGTCTTCCATGTTCTGTTGTTGGCCCTCCCACAGGGATGCCCAGCCCCAGGTCGCAAAATCGGCGATTGAGACAAAATCGCCGGCGATAAAGTCATGCCGCGCCAACTGCCGGTCCAGCACCGCATAAAGGCGGGCGGTTTCGGATCGGTACCTGTCCTTGGCATAGGGGAGGTCATTGGGCGGATCCATGAAAGGCGCGTATTTCAGGAAATGATGCGCCTGACCGGCCATCGGCCCCAGACCGCCCATTTGCCACATCAACCATTGGTCCACCGCAATTCTTTCGCGTTCTGTTGACCCGCAAAATGTTCCCGTCTTGCGCGCCAGATATTGCAGGATCGCCCCGCTTTCAAAGATCGAGATCGACACACCGTCCGGGCCGTCAGGGTCGACGATCGCGGGCATCCGGTTGTTGGGTGCGATTTTCAGAAAGTCAGGCGCAAACTGATCACCCGCACCGATGTCGATCAGATGGGTTTGGTAGGGCAGGCCCATTTCCTCAAGTGCGATAGAAACTTTCCAGCCGTTTGGCGTCGGCCAGTAATAAAGGTCAATAGGGTCGGGCATGGGGAGGTTCCTTCTTGGCTGCCCCCATGATGCGGGTTTTTGACCGGTTGCCAATGCCTCTCGTGCCGGTTGCCATTGACGGACACCGAGCAGAGGCGTAATGAAACCTCCGTGGTGATTTGTTACCGGATTGCGGGCCACGTTAAATAATCTGCTAAAAGGTCAGGATGAAAGCCCCCTTTCGCTTGGCCGCGTTTGGGGTTTTTTTGTGCCCGAGGGGCGGGCCATAGGACAAGAGACGATGACCAAAGACTGGCAAAAGGCCACCCGCGCGGTGCATGCAGGCACCCGCCGCAGCCAATATGGCGAAGTTTCCGAAGCAATTTTCATGACGCAGGGCTTTGTCTATGACACTGCCGAACAGGCGGAGGCGCGGTTCGAGACCCTGGGCGAGGATGAATTCATCTATGCCCGTTACGGTAACCCAACGGTTGCCATGTTCGAAGAACGCATCGCATCGCTGGAAGGCACCGAAGATGCCTTTGCCACCGCCTCCGGCATGGCGGCGGTCAACGGCGCGCTGATGTCGCTTTTGAAGGCCGGTGACCATATGGTGTCCTCGCGCGCCCTTTTTGGGTCTTGCCTGTATATCGCGGAAGAAATCCTGCCGCGCTTCGGGGTCGAAGTGACCTTTGTCGATGGCACCGATCTGGCCGCCTGGGAGGCCGCCATTCGCCCGGAAACACGCGCAGTGTTCTTTGAATCCCTGTCCAACCCAACTCTTGAACTGATCGACATCGCAGGGGTGGCGGAACTGGCTCATGCCAAGGGGGCAGTGGTGGTGGTCGACAATGTCTTTGCCACTCCGGTGCATTCACGCGCGGTGGCACAGGGGGCGGATATTGTGATCTATTCCGCGACCAAACATATCGACGGACAGGGCCGGGCGCTTGGCGGGGTGATCCTCGGGACGCGCGAGATGATCCGCAAGACCATTGAACCCTACATGAAACACACCGGCGGCTCGATGAGCCCTTTCAATGCCTGGATCATGCTCAAGGGACTTGAGACGATGAACTTGCGGGTGCAGGCGCAATCGGCCACGGCGCTGCATCTGGCTCAGGCGCTGGAAGATCATCCCGCCCTGTCGCGAGTGATCTATCCCGGCTTGACCCGCCACCCGCAACATGACCTTGCGATGCGGCAAATGGGCAGTGGCGGCACCTTGCTGGCCATTGAGGTCAAGGGCGGTCGTGAGGGGGCCTACCGGTTCTTGAACGCCTGTGAAGTGGGGATCATCTCCAACAATCTGGGGGACGCCAAAACCATCCTGACCCCGCCCTTCAGCACAACGCATCAACGCCTGCCTCAAGACCAGAAGGATATACTGGGTATCACACCCGGATTGGTTCGCATTTCGGTGGGACTGGAGGATGTTACAGATCTTCAGGCCGACTTCACGCGGGCGTTATCGGCCAAATAGTGTCGGATTTGCATGGGGTTAACACAGGTGTATTGTGTTAGTCTGTATCTTGGTTGGTAATCGCGGGATGGCACCCTAGATACATGTTGCGGGCCAACGAGGGGGGCTAAGACCATGAATGCAATCAGTTCTGTTGCCAAGGCACCGGCGCGGTCCGAGGCCGAAGAGGCCCTCGTGACACTAAAGGCATGGGCCGCCGGCGCCACCCGGTCCGAGGTTGAGGCGCTTGATCCTGCAGCCCTGAAACTGCTGACAGGGGCAGAGACCTATCCCGCTCTGGACCGCAGGTATCCCGACAATTTTGTCGTCGATGCCGCCTACAAGGCGTCGCTTCCCGATTTGCAAAACGGCCCAGCCAGCCTGATCCGGGGGGCCAAGCAGCAAATTCAGCATGTGGGCATTTCCAATTTCCGCCTGCCGATCCGGTTTCATACCCGTGACAACGGGGATCTGACACTGGAGACCTCCGTGACCGGCTCGGTCAGCCTTGAGGCGGACAAGAAGGGCATCAACATGTCCCGCATCATGCGCAGCTTTTACAAGCACGCGGAGCGGACATTCAGTTTTGAGGTGATCGAGGCCGCGCTAGACGATTACAAATCCGATCTGGACAGCATGGATGCCCGCATTCAGATGCGGTTTTCCTTTCCGATGAGGATCGAGAGCCTGCGGTCGGGGCTGTCGGGGTATCAGTATTATGATGTCGCCCTTGAGCTGGTGGAAAAGGATGGCGTCCGCCAGAAGATGATCCATCTGGATTATGTTTATTCCAGCACCTGCCCGTGCTCGCTTGAACTGAGCGAACATGCGCGTGCGACACGGGGGCAACTGGCCACGCCGCATTCACAGCGCTCTGTTGCGCGGGTGTCGGCGGTAATTGCCGAAGGGCAGGGCGTTTTGTGGTTCGAAGACCTGATCGACGCCTGCCGCACCGCGGTGCCGACCGAAACGCAGGTGATGGTGAAACGGGAGGATGAACAGGCTTTTGCCGAGCTGAACGCCGCCAACCCGGTCTTTGTCGAGGACGCCGCACGGCTGTTTTGTGCGCAATTGCAGGCGGATGGCCGTGTTGGTGATTTCCGTATTGTCGCCAGCCATCAGGAAAGCCTGCACAGTCACGACGCAATTTCCGTGCTGACCGAAGGGCCGACATTCGAGACCGACAGCATTGATCCCAAGCTGTTTACGACGTTGTTTCACGTCGGGTAGGGCGGACTGCCGGAAAGTGTCCTTGCCTGGCGACAAGTCAAGGCGACGCAGTGGTGCGAACAGAGCTGTTCATAGCGGAGGGTCTGACACCCGCGCTCCTGTCATGCAGGGCGGCTATGCAGATTTGGCGGTACTCCCCCGCTGCGCTGCAGCATAGGTATCTCCCAGACATGAAAATGATTGGGAACAACACAATGGCTTTTCAAGACATCTCCGAACCTTCACAGGTCATGGTTCACGAAATCGCGGCGACACGGGCATTCTTTGCGCGGGTTGGCGCGGCATTTGGGGCCGTTGGACGGGCCGTGATGGTCAACCGCGCGATGGAGCGGCGGCTTGAAACGGTTGAGGCCCTGCAGGCGAAATCAGACGCCGAACTGGCCAAACTGAACATCAAGCGCGACGAGATTGTGCAGCACGTATTCCGCGACCTGCTTTACGTTTGAGCGCAAGCAGCAGGCTGTTCAACCGACTGTGCAGGGGCGGTGGGCGATGCCGCGCCGCACCCCGGCAGACGGTTTTGCGGATGCGTCAGATCGCGCAGCTGACTGCTTGACACTTCTGCGGTCCCGCGCCAACGCTGCGACCATGTTGGATTTGCGCCCAGTCGGATATGTTGTCGGCCTTTTGGTCGCCGTGCTTGGGCTTGCCATGGTGTTGCCCATGCTGGTCGATCTCGCGGAGGGCCGGGGGCATTGGCGCGTGTTTGTCGCCGCCGGTGTCATCACGACCCTGACCGGCGGCCTCATTTCGCTGGCCTGCGCCAATGGGGTTCGTGAAGGGCTGACAATCCAGCAGACCTTTCTTCTGACCAGCGGCGTATGGCTTTTCCTGCCGGTTTTCGGGGCGTTGCCGTTCATGCTGGGCGACACCGCCTCCACGTTTACGGATGCCTTTTTCGAGGCCATGTCCGGCTTGACCACCACCGGGTCGACGGTGTTGTCAGGTCTGGAGGACTTGCCCAAGGGGCTGTTGTTGTGGCGCGGTATCCTGCAATGGCTTGGTGGGGTCGGGATCATTGTTGTGGCAATGGTATTCCTGCCGGAACTCAAGGTCGGCGGCATGCAGATCTTCAAATCCGAAGGGTTCGATACCTTTGGCAAGATCCTGCCCCGTGCCGGTGAGATAGCGAGCCAGATCTCGGTGATCTATCTGGGCCTGACAGCTGCCTGCGCGCTCAGTTATCTGGCGGTGGGAATGGACCCGTTCGATGCCACGGTGCATGCCTTCACAACCATCGCCACCGGGGGATTTGCCAACTACGACGCATCCTTCAGCGCCTTTGACGGGCCGGCGGAATATGTCGCCTCCGTATTCATGATAAGCGCGGCCCTGCCGTTTGTGCGCTATGTGCAACTCATCAATGGCAACGCCACCGCCTTGCACCGCGACCCGCAGGTGCGGGCGTTTCTGGCGACGGTGGTCTTGTTGGTCCTTGTGATTATCCTGTTGCTTCAGGGCCGATACGGCCAGCCGTTCGAGGAATCCTTTCGCAAGGCGCTGTTCAATGTCGTGTCGATCATTTCCGGGACAGGCTACGCCTCGGTTGACTACATGCAATGGGGTGCCTTTGCGGTCGCCCTGTTCTTCTTCATCGGTCTGATCGGGGGATGTGCGGGGTCTACCGCCTGTTCGATCAAGATATTCCGCTATCAATTGGTCTTTGCCTCGATCCGCGCCCAGCTACAGCGTATCCGGTCGCCGCACGGTGTGTTTCAGCCGCGATATGACGGCAGGCCCGTGGGGCAGGATGTGCTGAGTTCGGTCATGTCCTTTTTCATGTTTTTCATTGTCACCATGGGGCTGATTGCCGTGGCGCTCAGTATGACGGGACTGGATTTTGTGACCTCTGTGTCGGGCGCGGGGGCGGCATTGGCCAATATCGGCCCCGGTTTGGGCGACATCATCGGGCCGGCGGGAAATTTCAGCAGCCTGAACAACACAGCAAAGTGGATTTTGTCCATTGCGATGCTGATTGGGCGGCTGGAGCTTCTGGCCGTCTACGTCATTCTAACCGTTAAATTCTGGAGGGCCTGATGGCTGATCAAACCCGACCCCTGGGGGCGCAAATATCGCATATGCTCAAGGATCGTGGGGTGGATGTGATTTTTGGCATTCCCGGCGTCCATAATCAGGAAATGTATCGCGGGATCGAAGAAGCCGGGATCGCTCATGTGCTGGCGCGCCATGAGCAGGGCGCGGGGTTCATGGCCGATGGCTATGCCCGTGCGACGGGTAAGCCGGGTGTGGCCTATGTCATCACCGGGCCGGGGGTGTGCAACATCATGACCCCGATGGGACAGGCCTATTCCGATAGCGTGCCGATGCTGGTGATTTCCTCCTGTCTGGATGAAACGGCGGCGCGCCGCGGGCAGTTGCACCAGATGAAGGATCAGGAGATTGCGGCCGGGACCGTGTGCGAGTGGTCCGAAACGGCGCTCTCGGCTGATGCCGCCTATGCGCTGATTGACCGGGCTTTGGTGGAGTTCGAGACCAAGCGCCCGAGATCAAAGCATATACAGGTGCCGATTGCGCACCTGCAAGCCAATGCAGCGGAAACACCGTTTCGAGCGACCGGGGAAAGGAACAAGCCTGATTTCCCTTTAACGCACCCGTCTTTTGTATCTAGGATTGCAGAGGCGCTGAAAGCCGCGAAACGGCCCATTTTCGTCTTTGGCGGGGGGGGCAAAAACATTTCCAGCGCGTTGACCAGGAGCCTTCTGGCCCGAAGCGGTGCCGCGTCGTTCGTAAGCTATGCAGGCCGGGGAATTGTGCCTTCGGACCAAACACTTTTCTTTGGCGCTGCTTTGGCAAGACCGGAGTCTGCGTCGATTTTTGAACAGGCGGATCTTGTGGTTGTCGTTGGTTCAGAGCTGGCCGAAGTTGACCTGTGGAGAGATGACCTGGGTCAAAAGTGCCGAACCATTCGCATAGACATTGACCCTGAGAATTTGGCGGGGAGCCCGCTGGCCGAATTCGAAGGGTTCTTGTGTGATGCTGTCGTGACACTGGACGCTGTGAACGAAGCGCTGGCGGATCACTCTGCGAACACATTGTGGTCGGCAGAGGACGTGGCCAGACATCGCGCCCGGTGGCGTGCCGAGACGGACGCCGAGCGCCCCGGCATCGTACCGCTGTGCGACGCGCTGCGCGCGGTCGTGCCACCTGAAACAATGGTTTATTCGGACATGACGCAATTTGCCTATGTGGCCAAGGAAGTCTGGGATATGGACCGTCCAGGCCACTGGCACCATCCATATGGTTTCGGCACGCTTGGCTATGCCACGCCGGCCGCCATTGGGGGTGCGGTGGCGCGGCGCGGGTTGCCCACGATGGCGATCATCGGCGATTATGGGTTCCACTACACTATGCAGGAACTGGGTGTGGCGGTGGAGCTGGGCCTTAGCCTGCCGATCATTCTTTGGGACAATGGCAAGCTCAAGGAGATCGAAGACAGCATGGTGCGTGCGCAGATCGCACCGAATGCGGTGATTGCGCGCAACCCGGACTTTGTGAAACTGGCGGAAGCCTTTGGTGCCGTCGCAGTGGCCCCGGCCACGATCGCGCAAATGCAGGAAGCGGTAACAGAGGCGTTCAGCGCCGAGGGGCCGACCTTGATTTATCTGACACCTGCCGTTGTGGCCTGATGCGATTTCTTTGAAGAAATCGGTTCGGACTTTTTAGAAGAAGTCCGGGCCGCAACCGATCGGTTTCCTGAGCGGCGGAGACCATTTTCTGCAACAAAAATCGCCCGGATTTTTTGAAAAGTCCGGGGCCGTGGATTATTCCCAGCAGCTGACCAGTACAGTCATCCCCTGTGCGGCCCGACGAAGGTCGCGCGGGGCGATGGACCCTGTGCGCTCGGACGCATTCAGCCGGAAGCCTGCGCGGTTCGCTGCTTCGGCAATTGCGGCGGAGGTCAGTGCAAAGCTGACGTCTTCGGGCAACTGCCGTCCGCCTTCGATCCGGGGCAGCAACATGCCCATGACATTGCCGCTGGCATCAAAGACCGGTCCTCCTGCGTCGCCTTGCTGGGCGGACAGGCTCAGCCGGTTCAGCGTATCCTCGCCCTGCAACCCCTGCACATCCGCCAGCGTTCCAAAGGTCAGGGTCGCCGCACTCAGCACCCCTTCATAGGAATAGCCGGCCACGGAAATTTCGGACTGCAATCGCGGCACGCCGGTGTTGAATGACGCGATGGCAAGTGGGGCCAGGGCACTGCTGGGTTTCAGCAGGGCAATGCCGTTCGCGGCATCTTCGGAGATCACTTCCGCTTCGGTGTCGCCGTCGATGGTCAGGCGGGTGCATGATTGCACCGCTTCTGAGGTGGTGACCACCGCACCGTCGCCATCAATGAAAAAGCCGGACCGCGATACCTTGGGCTGGCGGATTTGCAGCCCCGAAATCAGGTCAATCGCCTGTTCCGTTTCGCTGCCCTCTGCGGCGTCCATTACACCGGGGACGCGGGCAAACGACTTGGCCATTTCCGCAATGACCCGCGTGCGGCGTTCTTCGTCACCGGCGGGCCAGATCAGGGTGAACCCCTTGATCTGCCCATCTTGCAGCGAGACCTGGGTTTCGCTGACGGTCCGGGCGTTTTCACCGATCAGAGAAAAGGATCTATTTTTGCGTTCGCGGGGGCCTTCCAGCGGGACAATCTCAAGCGTCTGCATGATGTCATATAGGCCAAAAAGTGTGTTCTGATCGCCCGCCTGGCTTATCAGGAGCACCCGCGCACCGATGTCGCCGGTTGGATCATAATGGGCAAAGGGCGGCTCGAACTTCGCAAAGGCCACTTCGGCAGTGGGCATCATCATCTCGATCCCAGCGGTGTCGTTGCGGACCACCTCCAGACCAAGACCATCCAGTACCGCATTATATTGCGCGATCAATGCCGCGCGTTGCAGCGTGGTCAGGACACCGGTCACTTCATGGTCATTTGCTTGCTGCCAATCCGACATGGATCGTCGCGTGCCGCGGCCAAAGGCCCCGTCAATGGCGGCTGTGTAGAACCCCGCCCATTGCAGCGCCGTTTGCAGATCCTGCCGTTCCTGTCTCGACAGGGCGCGTTCGCTGCGCCGGGCTTCCTGCACGGTTTCATCTGCGGGTACGGGGGCGGCCTCGGGCACGGCCTGCGGTGTTTCCTGAGCGGGCGCTTCGGTCTGGGTGGTGTCCACCGAAGCCGGGGCATCAACGACGCCCTGATTGAGGACGTTTGCGCCAACCGGCCAGAATTGCTGTCGAAAACGGCTGGAAACCTGAATATAACTGTCACGCGGGATCACCCGGTCCCGGCGATATGCGCGCAACACCAACTCCGCGTCTGCGCGCCGGTAAGGGCCAAGCGCAATGCCGTACCAGCCGCCACCAAGCGAGAAACCATTCACATCCTCGATTTCGGCGGCGTATTCGCGGGCGCTCTGTGTTGCCAGGCGCAGGCTGGGCTGGGCTTCGATCTGCACCCACACAATATCGTCATCAGACGACTGGGCATGGGCGGAGCGGGCCATAAATACGGAAATGCTCAGGATCAGGGCCGCAAGGACCAAAAAAGGGGCCGAAAAATAGCGTGTCATTGTCATTTTCACTCATGAATCG
>TARA_R110002110_G_scaffold322150_3_pt1 | contig 11079 bp, 6 predicted proteins | sample TARA_R110002110 | Tara Oceans TARA_R110002110 (sample SAMEA4397330) | marine metagenome | biome: Polar Biome; feature: [SRF] surface water layer (ENVO:00010504); material: water (ENVO:00002006), including particulate matter (ENVO:01000060) such as... | depth 5 m
AGTACCGGCCTCAGGGTATTCGACGCGCTCGGTCCCGACGGACAACAGCTCCGCACCGCCGAACGGCGCGTGACGCTGCCCGGCTACGACGTGCCGGTGTCCTTCGCGGTGGCCGGCGAGCGCAGCGAGATGGATGTCGAAATCGGGCACTTCAACGCCTGGGTCTTCGCGGCGATGGGTGCGATGGGCGTTGGCCTTTTGATCGCGCTTCTCATCCAGGTGCGTTTCGGCCTGCGCCCGCTCGAACGGGTGCGCCGCTCGCTGGCGCAGATAAGGTCGGGCCGTGCGACGAGGCTCGAAGGCGACTTCCCGCTCGAAATCGAACCCTTGGCCGACGAGTTGAACGGTCTGCTTGATGGTAATCGCGATGTGCTGGAGCGCGCCCGCACGCATGTCGGCAATCTTGCCCATGCGCTGAAAACACCGCTTAGCGTGCTCACCAACGAGGCGCGCATGCAAGACGGTGCCTTTGGCGAAACGGTTGGGCGCCTGACGCTGCAAATGCGCGAGCAGATCGACCATCATCTCGCCCGTGCCCGCATGGCGGCATCGTCGAATGTGCTGGGCGCCAACACGCCGGTCGCGCCGGTCCTCTCTCGCCTGGCGCGCACGCTCGAGCGCATCTATGTCGAACGTGGTATTTCGATTGAGGTCGATTGCCCTGTGGATGCGGGGTTTCGCGGCGAGGCGCAGGATCTGGAGGAGGTCGCGGGGAACCTGCTCGACAATGCCTGCAAATGGGCAAAGGCGCGGGTGCGGCTGAGCGTGGTTCCGGATGCGGAGACGCGCAAGGGCCGCCCGTTTTTCCGCCTGAGCGTAGAGGATGACGGACCCGGTCTGCCCGGGGAGGCGCGCAACACGGTGCTGAAGCGCGGCGCGCGTCTCGACGAAACAAAGCCGGGTTCGGGCCTCGGCCTTTCCATCGTCACGGAGATCGCCGACCTCTATGGCGGTGAACTGAAGCTCGGCGGTTCGCCGCTCGGCGGTCTGTGCGCGAGCCTGTTTCTCCCGGCTTCGGCCAGTTCAAGCTGAACGGCGCATTCAGGCCCCGCTCACCGGCATTCCCTTGTCGTCGCACCCACCGGTTCACTCACTCATGAATTGGCGCAAGTCTCATGAAGATTAAGAGCACCGCTGTTGGCGGCGCGCTGGCCGGCAACACCATCGGCCGGAGCCTCGATCGAATGTGAAAAGGCCGCCGCTTTCCATTGGAAAACAGCGGCCAGTTCGGAACGGTAGTGACGCGGCCCTCATTGTTTTTATGTAAAAGGCCGCCCCGTTTGCACCAATCCATTTCGTCCGAAGAGTCGCCGCGCCGGATTTCCCGGTACGGCGAAATAGGTTAAAGGCTCAGGCAGAAAGGCCCCCAGAAGTGTCCGGCCTTACCTGCCTCGCCACACGACCCTCTATCGAGATCGAAACTTTGGCGATGGCAAACGGTGTCAGCAAACCGTTAGACATCAGATCACCTCCTTTCAATTGTTGAACCGGGAAGCTTCAGCGTGAATCGGCAAAGCGCATGCGTCAAGGAAATGTGTGCACCGATCCGCTACACAGCGCCGGGAGCGTCGCATTTCCGCGCTATTACGGGCTTTTTCGCGGTTCAGGCGCCTCGTCCGCACACACCATAATACCGGCCACGGCCGTGCCCGCGATGCGCGGTACCGCCGGCCGGCCATGCGAATCAGGCGTCGACGGCGGCTTTCGCGGGCGCCAGAACGGCCTTTGGCTTGTCTTCGTCTGCGTCCATCAATGTGGCGACGGTGACGGGTTCCACCAGTTCGCTCAGCCGGTTGTCCATCTCCTCGAAGATCGCCTCCACGCGCGGCTCATGGGCAAGCGTGTCGTCCATCACACTGCGATTGTAGCGCTTCTTGCGAACCGCGATGAAGATATCCTGGATACGGGTCTTGTCGGCCGGCCGTCCGGGCACAAAGCGGTTCGGTGTGCCGGCCGAAAAGGTGAGAAGATCGGCGTCGCAAAGCGCCGAGGCGATCTCGCCCATCGATTCCATCGGAACGTGAAGCCGCCGGGCGAGCGCTTCCTCCGTCCACGGCGTCTGGCCGCGCTCGAAGGCTTCGTGAACGAGGAGCAGCGTCTGCACCGCCATGCGTTCGAGCTGGCGCAGCGTCAGCAGGCTCACGCCCGCATAGGGGGAGAGATAGGCGCGGTTTTGATAATAGAAGGCGATGGAACAGCCGCCGAGCAGGATCAGCCAGGCGGCGTAGAGCCAGATCATGAAGAAGACGAGGCTCGCGAACGCGGAATAGATCGCCACATATTGCGCCGACTTGACGACGAAGGTGGCGAAGGTCCAGCCCGCCGCACCCCATGCAATGCCCGCCACCGTGGCCCCGACCGCCGCCGCACTGAGAGTGACCCTGGTATTGGGGATCATGCGGTAGATGAAACCGAAGGCGGCGATGAGGACGGCATAGGGAATGAGCCGGCTCGACTGCTCGATGACGTAGCGCACCATCCATTGATCGGCGAGCGCGCCGGCGAAGGAATTGGAGACCGCGCCCGCCATGATGCCGAAAACGGTCAGCACCACCAATGGCCCGAGCACGCCCATGCTGACGATCTCGGTGAACTGGCGCGCCAGCGAGCGGCTGGATTCGACGCGCCAGATGCTGTTGAACGCCGCCTCCACCTTGTTAATGAGCGAAATCACCGTGTAGAGCAGGAAGGCGAAGCCGACCGTGCCGAGCACGTTGACGTTCACGCGCTTCACGAACTCCATCATTTGCTGCGTGATCTCCACACCCTGGTCGCCGAGCGGCGACAGAAGATCGGCCACCATCGTCTCGATATAGCTGTCGAAGCCGAAAGCGCGGAAAATGGCGAAGGCGATGGCAAGCGCTGGAACGATGGAGAGAAGCGTCGTGTAGACGAGGCTCATCGCCCGCAGGCTGAGTGCGCCGCCGAGCAGGTCGCGCACCACCGCCCAGCCGATGCGCCCGGTGATGAGAGCCGCACGGTGCCAGAACGGCAGATCGGCAAGCGGCTTGTCCCAGATGAAGGCGTGGGCGCGCTCGAGAAGGGAAAACGATCCGAACATGACTGCCATGCTAGACGGGCCCGCGCGCTACGGCCAGAGCCGGCGGCTTTGTCTTCGCGAGGCGCATAAATGAAAAGGCCCTCCGCCGGAAAAGGGGAGGGCCTTGATCTGTTTGCACACGGCACCCGGGCCGCGCTGTCCAATGCCGGTTCAGCCGAGAACCAGCTCTTCGGCGGAGAAGCGGCCATTGCGCCCCTCTACCAGTTCGTACTGGACCTGCTGACCTTCCTGCAGGGATTTCTGGCCCGCGCGCTCGACGGCTGAGATATGGACGAAAACGTCTTGGCCGCCATCCGCGGGCGCAATGAAACCATAACCTTTTGTGGTGTTAAACCACTTCACAACTCCGCTAGCCATTATGTCTTGCACTGCCTCGCATGGAAATTCAAAGAACGGACGCCAGCCCGACGGTTGCCATCCGGAGAAAAACGCTATCACCGAATTTTACCCCGGACTATCGAAAATCCACACTTTGGCGCGTGGCTTTTGTGAGGCCGGTTCCGGCGGACTTGCGCTGGCTTTTCGCCGGATGGAACCAATTATTAAGCATGGACCGCTAGCCTGATACGCAGGGAAGCCGCCGCGCCGGCGCTGCGGTGGTGCCCCATTGTGACGAGAGGAGCAGTCCTTCGGCCGATCGATGAAAGCCCACATGAAAGCCCCCATGAAAGCCCGATGAAAACCGAGAACACGGACCCGCCAGCATCGCTCAGGCAGCGGCTCGCCAGTTATCTGGCGCAGCTTCCGCCGCCGGCCGTGGTGAAGCTTGCATCGGGGCTTGAGCGCGAGCGGCTTCGCGGCACCGCCGGTCTGCCTTACGAGATCATCCTGTCCGGTCTGCGGCCTTTGCTTGCGTCGTGGCGGGGACAACGCCCCGGCATGCCCGATGCGATCCGTCAGTTCTGCCGCCCGTTCGAGGATTTGCTCGTCGACGGCATGGAAAGCGACCCGCGCCAGGGCCGCATCGCGCGCGCCTCGGTGATGCGTGTCTGGACTTGGCTCGAGAGCGAATTGCTGCCGGACACGCTTCCCGACATGAAGCGGCGCATCGACGAACACACGCTGAATGGCGACCGTGCGGCGCTCGAAACCTCGGTTTCGGTGATGCACGCCTCGGCCGCGTCCGCCATTCGCGCGGCGGTGGAAGAGGCGCGCCATGACGGCCGGAAACGCAAGCAGGCCGAAACGCTGCTTGGCGGCGAGCGCGGCTTCGATGATGCGCGTGAAATCGGCGCCGTGCTGACGGTCGCGCCCGCCATGATCGCGCTTCACGCCCTGCTGCCCAGAACCATCGCGGATTTCGACGACGCCATGACGTCGGCGGTGAAAGACCTCTATGAGAAAACCGCCGAAACCCTACCCGCCGAAGCGATCTACATTCCCTTTGCGGCGATGAGCCGGCTCGAAGACCCCTCCCAGATACTGCGTCTCGTGCGCAAGATCGCGCACCGGCGCAACGACATGGTGATCAGCCGTTGCGATCTCGCCGTCTTCGGCGAAATTCTGCTGGGCGAACTGGAATGTATTGCCCGCGCGGCCGACACGCTGCGCCCCGGCCATGTCGATCTCGACCGGCTGCTCGAGGATGTCCGCCGCTTCGCTCGCCTTTCCAAAGGCTTCACCGCCGAGATCGACCTGCACCGCAATGGCGAGTGGGGCCAGCGCCTGCTCGGTGCGCGCGCCCGTCTCTCCGCTGCGATCTCGCAGCAGATGTCGCGCTTCGAGGCAGAACTCGTGCGTGCGCTGCCGTTCCAGCAGATCGGCCTTTATGGGCGCGGCGGGCCGATGAAGCCCGACATCTCGCGCGCCCCCGATCGTGCGCGCGCGGCCCGCATGGCAGCCTGTCTGCGCTTCGTGGAGGGCGTCACGCCGATCTGCGAGCCGCTCGGCGCACACAGTCACTGCCACAGTGTCCGCCAGCAGATCGAAACCTATCTCGGCGCCTATGAAGACCGTCTGCTCGAGGAAATTCGCGTCGCCACCGGCACGGCGCGTGAGCACGGCGAAGCCTTTATCGATATAGCGGCGGAGTTCCGCGAGGCGCTGGCCGAGGAAAAGCAGGCGCAAACCCTGCGCCGCCGCGGTGAGGTCGCCGCAAAAGCCTGACCGCGATCAGTTGCGCGCGAATTCCTCTTCATAGGCGAAGAGGCCGGGCATGCCGCCCGTATGCAGGAAGATCGCAGCCTCCTTGTCCGCATATCGTCCCGACAATAGGCCTGCGATAAAGCCCGCCATCCCTTTTCCCGTATAGACTGGATCGAGCAGCACGCCTTCCGTGCGGGCGACCAGTTCAACCGCCTCCCTCATGTCGTCCGTCGGCACGCCATAACCGTCACCGAGATAATGCCCGTCGAGCTTGACCCTGTCCGCGGCCGGGGCGGGCGCGTCGAGCAGCGCCGCCGTCTCGCAGGCAAGGGTGTGGATCGCCGCCACCATCTCGTCATTATCCGCGCGGTAGACATTGATGCCGTGGATGCCCGGGCCCCCTTCGCGCAATTGCGCGCCGGCGATCAGCCCGGCCTGTGTGCCGCCGCTCGACGAGGCGTGGACAAGCGCGGTATTCGTCAGCGCCAGCGCGTCGAGCTGTCCGCATAATTCGAGATAGGCATTTGCATAACCGAGCGAACCCGTGGCGCTCGATCCGCCGACGGTGACGAAATAGGCCTTGTTGCCGCGCGCCTCGATATCCTTGAAGAGCTTGCCAAACACCTCCATCACGTCGGCGTCTCCCGCTTCGACCTGCACATGCGCGCCGAGAATCCGGTCGAGCAGCAGGTTGCCGGAGCGGCGATAGGCAGCGGCCTTATAGGGCACCGTGTCGAAGAGAACGAGGATGCAGGGGAGGCCGGCGGCAGCAGCAGCAGCAGCCGTTTGCCGCGCATGGTTCGATTGCAGCGCGCCGGTGGTGACGATCGTGTCGCAGCCTTGCGCAAGCGCCTCGCCGATCAGGAATTCGAGCTTTCGCGTCTTGTTGCCGCCGCCCGCGAGCCCGCTGCAGTCGTCGCGCTTGATGAAAAGGCGCGGCGGCTTTGCGCCCCCTTGCGCCGCCATGCGGGTTGCGAGCGCCGCGTGGAGGCGCTTCATTTCCGTAAGCGGTGTGGGCAGATGGGCAAGCGCGAAGCGGGAAAAATCATCGGGTAATTTGGGCATCTCATATGACTCCTTCGGCACGGAACGCCGCGATCTCGTCCGCGCCGTAGCCGAGTTCGCCGAGAATGCTGTCTGTGTGTTCGCCGAGCAGGGGCGCGCGGTCGCGAATTGAGCCGGGCGTGCGCGACATGCGGATCGGCGTTTCCATGACCGGCGCCTCTTTCGGCAATCCGGGAAAGCCGAGCCGGTGCAGATAGCCCATCTCATTGATGTGCCGGTCGTCCAGCGCCTGCTGCGGTGAATTGACCGGCCCGGCCGGAATGCGCGCCTTTTCAAGCGCCGCCAGCGCCGCCTCGCTGGTCCGCAGCGCCGCCCAGCGCGCGGTGCGTTCCGACAATATTTCGCCATTGTCGCCGCGCGAAATATCGTCCTTGAAGCGCGGGTCGGTAAGCCAGCCTTCCTCGCCCATCAGCCGCGCCCAGCGTTTGAACAGCGGTGCGCCGATCACCTGCACCAGAATCCATCCGTCTTTCGTCCGCACAATGTCGGCTGGTCCCGCATAGGGCGAGCGGTTGCCGATGGCGGTGCGGTTCGTCTGCCGGAGATCCTGTTCGATCAGGTGGAAATTGAAATAGGCGAGCGCGGTCGAAAGCAGCGAACCCTCCACCACTTGTCCCTTGCCCGATGTCGCGCGTTCCATCAGCGCCGCCATCGTGCCGAAGGCCGAAAGCGACGCGGTGCCGAAATCGACCCAGGGCGCATAGCTCTTCACCGGCTCTTCCGGGTGGCCGGTGAGATAGGCCGCCCCCACCATCGATTGCGCCACCCCGTCAAAGCCCGTTCGCTCGCTATAGGGTCCGCCATGTCCGAAAGCGGAAACGGTGGTGAGGATGATGTCGGGCTTGACCGCCACCAGGCTCTCATAATTGAGGCCCATCGCCTTCAGCGTCGCGGGCGGCAGGTTCGCCACCACCACATCCGCCGTGGCGGCCAGCCGCTTCACGATGCCAGCCCCTTTCTGCGTCATCGGGTCGAGGGTGAGCCCGCGCTTGTTCCGGTTCATTTGCAGAAACATGGCCCCTTCGCCGCCTTCGCCGGCCGCTGCGCCTGGCACGACAGGCTGCACGAAGCGGTCTTCGCTGCCGTCGCGTCTCTCGATGCGGATCACCTCCGCACCCATATCCCCCAACAACGCCGCACAATAGGGCCCCGCGATATAGCGGCCGAAATCGAGCACCCGCACACCGGCCAGCACGCCCGTGCCCTTGCCGCTCTCCATCGTCATGCCTCTTCCTTCCTCACCGGCCTTCCTTGGCCGGCCTTCCTCGCAGGCCCTGTCTCATTTTCGCACACCGGACAGCTGCGCCAGACGATAAGCGGTGGGTGGAAAATGAGAAAGGCCGCGTGAGCAAATTTTGCATTTTATTTAGGCTTTGCCTCCTACGCTATCCGCGATTTGAGGGCGAGTGCGCGAGCTAGACAATTTGGGCGGTCTGACAGTCAATATGTTGCCAGGCAATCTGGAAGGAATACGGGCGTGAGCGGGGCGCAAGACACCGGCGAGCTGTTGCCTGACGTGCAGGGTACGCGCGCGGCGGAGCATGCTTATCGCTGGACGGGAGAGTTTGCCGATCCCGAACTGGAAGCCGGCTATCTCCACGCGAGCTGGAGCGAAACCTATTCCCGTCTGAACGCGCTACAGGTCGCCGTCTATGTATTCGCGAGCTGGTTCGTCTTTGATTTCATCGGCATGGGCTTTAGCTGGCCCTTTGCCGTGCTGACGCTGGCCCGCCTTACGGCGCTCGGCTCCATTCTTCTGGCACTGAAATTCTTTCGTACCCCGGACGACCGCGCCGGCTTCATGGCCTGCGCCACCATCACGCAAGCCATCGTCTGCGTTGTCGCGCCTGTATCGCTGATGCTGGGCGGCATCGACTTCGCCGCCTCGCTTCTCAGCATCGTCGTCATCCTCTTCGCCTTCTATGTCGGCGTGCCCACGCGGCTGCCGGTCAATCTCGCTCTTTCCTCTGTCTTGAGCCTGGGCTTTGTCCTCGTCACGCCCGTCCTGACCACCGTTTCGCTCATTACGCAGCTCGAAATCGGTGTTCTTTTCATCGTGGTGAATGCCATTGGCGTCGAAATGGTCCGTGCCGCGAACCGGCTTCGCCGGCAGGGCTTCCAGACGCTGATAGGCCAGCAGAAACTCTACGAACGGCTCAAGCGCGAAGTCGAAACCCGCCAGGAAGCCGAACAGGCCGTGCGCGCGACCGAGGAGAGCTTCCAGAGTATCTTCTACGCCGCGCCGCTGCCGATCGCGCTTGTCGACCCGGTCTCCTTCCGCGTCATCCAGACGAATATCGCCGCCCTCGCGCTGTTCGGTCTGACAGACGAAGACGCCGCCGACTTCGATGTCCGCGGTGTCTTCACCGACCCGGACATATCCGCCCGCATCGGCCGCCTGATCGCAAGCGGGCGCGCCGCCCGGCCGGTCGAATTCCCGCTCCAGCGAATCGATGGCACCGCCATCTGGGCACTTGTTTCAGGCGCATCGATCCAGTTTCGCGGCCGCCCGGCACTTCTCATCGGTATCCAGGATGTGACGGCGCGGCACGAAGAAGCCGAAGCGCTTCGCGAGGCCTACGACCAGGCCACAGCCGCCAGCCGTTCGAAGTCCGAATTCCTCGCCAATATGAGCCACGAGCTGCGAACGCCGCTGAACGCCATCATCGGCTTTTCCGAAGCGCTGGAACGAGAGCTGTTCGGGCCGGTCGGCAATCCGCGCTACCGCGAATACGCCGAGGATATACATGACAGCGGCGTGCATCTTCTCAGCCTCATCAACGACATTCTCGATCTCTCGAAAATCGAATCCGGTCACTTCAAGCTGCATGAGGATGAGATTGAACTCGACCACGTCGTTGCCTCGGCAACCCGGATTGTGCGCCATCGCGCCCAGCAGGCGAGTGTCGAAATCGAATGCGATCTTCCCGCTCCGCCGGTCGTCCTTGTCGTGGATGAGCGCGCGCTGAAGCAGATTCTCATTAATCTCGTCTCAAACGCCGTCAAGTTCAGCCCGGTGGGCAGCAAGGTGCGCGTCGGCGCAACGGTGACGGCGAACGGCATGCGCATCGCGGTTGAGGATAACGGCATTGGCATTGCACCGGACGACATTCCCCGCGCCCTCACGCCGTTCACGCAGATCGACGGGTCGCTCTCGCGAGCACATGAAGGAACCGGCCTCGGCCTTCCGCTGGCAAAACACCTGACCGAACTCCACGGCGGCACGCTGTCCATCGAAAGCGTGGTCGATGAGGGCACGTCCGTCTATGTGGACCTGCCCGCATCACGTATCGTCGGCGACATCGATCTGAGTACCAGCGCGGCGCTCTGAGCGTCAGGGCAAATCCGCCGGCGATGCCTGGCCGCGTTGGCCCGGCCGGTAGCTCTCCGCCACATGCCCCTCCAGATCGTCCTTCGTGAAAAGCACCTGCTTCGTCCGCATACCAACGAAAAGCGGTGCCTGATCCGCATAATGCGGTGAAGATGTGTCGAGCGTGGCCGAGCCGAACTGATGCACGCTTTCCGACGAGAGCCGGCCGGTCGCGTCCCATGTCACGAACATGATGAGCGTGTCGCCGCCTTGTGCGCTCAGCGTGCCGTCATCCTCGCGCGTGCCGTAGATCGCGCGCAGCGTGTCCGGCCCGCCATCGACGGGAAGGTCGAGATCGCCGCGCCGGAAGCGGTTGACCTCGCCCCATTCAGGATCCAGCCGCCCGAAATGCGTCGTGAGGCGGTCCATCGCGTCCTTCAGCGTATCCATCGGGTCGGGCGGCGTTTTCCCCTGTATTTCCGCCGTCACCACGGGTTCCGCCATCAATATGGCAAGCGCCGCGCCACGGCTGCGAATATCCGCCACGCGGTCCCAGTCCTCAAGGATCGCCTGCGCCTCCTTCAGCGCCGCATCTGCGCGCGCGTCCACCGCCAGAACCTCCGCGATGATTCGCGCCATTTCCGAGCGGTCGCTATAGCTGACATCGAACTTGTAGGCGCGAAACGCGTCCGCCGTGATCGATCGATCGGCGCCGAACGTCTCCTCGATCCGGAAGGCGCGGTTCGTCATGTTGTTCTGGATGCCGAGCGTTTCGGAAAAATTTTCCGGCTTCAGATTGTCGTTCGCCGCCGTGGCCCGGAAGGGCGTGTTATTGGCGTTGAAGACATAGCCGGAATTCGGATTGAAAAGTTTGGGCATCGCCTCGAAGGGCACATAGCCCGTCCAGATCAGCGAGGAATCGTCGCCCGGCAGAACACCCGCCCAGTCCGGCCCCGTCTTCCGGTCCGGAAATTGTGCGTTATAGACATAAGCGATATTTCCCTGCCGGTCGGCATAGATATAGTTGATGCTCGGCAGCGCCTGCAGCTTCATCGCGTCGATCCATTCGCCGAGCTGCGTCGCCTTGTCGAGCGCATAATATTGTTCGACCTGCCGGATTTCGCCGATTCCGGCATAGCGCACGGCGAAATATCCGTTCGGTGTTTTCAGCACCGGCCCGTGCTCGGAGCGCAACACCTCGCGCTTCACCGTCCACCAGAACGGACCCCGGAGATCGACGCGGATTTGCGCCACCGTCTTCTCGAAATCGTGCCATGTCCCGTCCAGCATATACTGATCGTCATTGTCGGGATTGACGGTGAGCTTGTAGACATCGACGAGGTCCGGCTCGTTCACGGTATTCGCCCAGCCGAGATTTTCATTATGTCCATGCAGCATGAAGGGCGAGCCGGGGAAAAAGCCGCCCGCCACATGCCAGCCTTCCCCGCTTTCGAGAACCGCCTCGTACCACGCCACCGGCCCCGTGAACGGCTGGTGCGAATTGACCAGAAGCCGTGTCGCGCCATCCGCGGTGCGCGCCGGGCTGAGCGCGACGCCG
>TARA_R110002110_G_C13466837_1_pt1 | contig 11077 bp, 6 predicted proteins | sample TARA_R110002110 | Tara Oceans TARA_R110002110 (sample SAMEA4397330) | marine metagenome | biome: Polar Biome; feature: [SRF] surface water layer (ENVO:00010504); material: water (ENVO:00002006), including particulate matter (ENVO:01000060) such as... | depth 5 m
TCGCGAGGAAATCAGGCAGGCGGTACCAATCGGGCGGTTACGATGAGTCCGAGATCATGTTGCTCAATGACGGTCTTGTCGATGCCCCGCTCCTTCAGCCAGTTCATGGCTAAATCATTACGAAGCAAACGGTTTTTTCGGGCAATTAGCTCTTCCCTATTAGGTTTACCAAATACTGAAGAGCCATTTTCCAATGATCCACTGTGGCTGGCTTTGCGAAACTCAGACATATCGCTGACCTCCCACTTTTGGAGGTTCGCGATCTCGCCAGTTCCTCAACAAATTGTGGTAGCGAGAGAAACCATCGGAAGATGCAAGATGCGCATAATCCTTCATGACAGTTTCAATGCGGTCGCCGAGAATAAGAGCTACAGTGACAAAATCATCTGGATGGTTTTTCAGCCACGATGTCGCTACGAGGTGGCGGTACACATGCGGGTTGAGCTCATTATATTCTGGCAGGTGTAAGCGCGACACGCCTACAAATATTTTACGCAGGTCTACAGCCGAAATCTTCCGGCCACTATCTGTAAGAAACAAGCGCTGGCTTGCCGGGATACTGGTTGGCCACTTTGGACGAACGAAATCGATATAGAATTTTAGCCAGTTTGCCGCTGCTGGACTTACATCGCCGACATACCCAAATTCCTTTTCTTTATGCGGGTTTTTCACCTCATGCTTTTCCAGAGAGATACGAAACGCATCCCCGTTTCTCCGCAGTCGACCACTTCCATCACTACTGAAATTCAGAGTAATCAGGTTATCTGCACGAACAGGGTTACTAACTATTAACTCATGCATAGTCATATTGCGGGCCCAGACCAGCCAACTTTGTGAATTTACCTCAAGATGCCGCGGCTCAGACTTATGAAGGCGGTCTATCATCATCTGGACCGGAACCAACGGATCCCTTGTTTCGAGAATCTCTGCATGGCGACTGCTGACCCGCTTTTTCTTTCTGACTTTCGCCGACGAAAATGAGTCTTGAAAGCTACGAAACTCAGTTGATGCACGATCACAAAACTCTGACCATTCTTGCATTGTGCGCTGGAAATCCTCCTTTTCTTCGCTGCGCAAAATGCGATCTGAAACAGTCGGAAGGCCCATCACCTGCTTTGCGATCTGATAAGATTGTGTAATCGCCCCCGTTTTCCGGTTTGTTAAACCACTAAGCGAAAGACAGAAAGTTGGTTGGGTCTGCGAGATGCCCCCATTTCTGTCTGCCAACCATTGGAGCCAGCGTTCCACCAAATCCATGTCAAACAGCATTTCGATCGATAGGTCATTGGGATCCATTCCTTTCCCCGTCACCCATGAAGCGTATTGATTTACGTCTTCTTCCCGCCATTTAACCTGCGTAGTTTTCAAGCGAGCGCGAACTTTCTTGATCGCGCTCTCCTGATCAGATGGAAGAGTGCAAAATCCGAAAAAGGAACCAAGCAGGTTATGGAAATTCTTTTGGGAAGAGCACTTCCCGTCACTATTTCGGATTTTCCAATGCGACTTTTTGCTTCTCCTTTTTGGGGTACCATCAAGCATACGTCCAGGCGTCATCCCCATATGAAACTTTTCGATCTCTTGTACCGCGCTTTGCAGCGGTTGAGGCCAATCACTTGACTTGAAAAAGTAGGAAAACGCCGATGGCTTCAACATATTTGATACTGTATTTTCTGTTTTCCCTTCTATAAGCAATGGGCGCATAGTCACCCAATCCAGCTCCAAGAAAGCACAAAGTTCGTTCAGTCTCGTCTCAATTCTTTTAGAATAGTTCGGCAGATATTTTCTTTTCTTCGCGAAGAGATGCCGAATGTAGTTTGATTTTTTCCCGTTTGATTTCTGCTCAAGCGCTGCAAAACTTCTGATCCCCTTCTTGGACATTGCCAAACGGATTTTTTCCAGCGCCGTAAGGTATTCCCAGTCAGCACCATCATCGGACATGAATCCTTGTTTTAGCAACTTAGCCGCAAGATCCCCGATCTTTGTTATGCGGGAGAGGTGACCGCGAAGAGTTGATTTATTGGTCCATTTTTTTTGGGCTTCGAAACGTAACATCGCACGCGTCTTGCCCCATTTTTTGGACAAGAAGAACGTATTGAGGCTCATCTCGTTTGACGCACCCAGTGTTTCCATCACAAACTCAAAGGTGTTTTTGAGGTTCCGATCCGGATCCACCTGAATTTCGGATTTTAGAAGTATGAACGTTGGTTCATATTTTTTGTCTACGGTCCCTGACATTTTGGCAGCCCTTAATCGCCAAGTATTTGGCGAGATCTTCGAGACGAGCATTCCGCTCGGACAAATCAGGACGATTCAGTCAAGAATGGCGCCGTATGGACGGAACCCGCAAGAACCACATTATGCTGTGGGCAGCTACAACATATATTAGTCATTTTCCGTGCTGACGAAGGAATTTTTGAAATTTTTCTTATATGCGGTGTCTGCATAGATCATAGCACAGACAATATAGGCTACTTGATAGCCGGAGCATGCAGAAAGTTGGGAAGTCCACTAAGTATGAACAAAGTGTATCTTGACCTGCGCCAGTTAAATCAATTTCCGTTCGACAATTTTGAAATCATCCCTGATCGTCGTTTCCTGAGATATGCGGAGGTCAGGGATGATTTCCGCTATATTGCTTTCAAATTCATTCTCTTTGAATCCAAGTCTTACTCAGGAACGGTGAAATTATTACTTAGTCGGTGTTTTGGGGGCCTTCAGAAATCGTAGAGACCCTTCATTCGATGCAACTTTCTCCGAAGTTTTGAAATTTTAGTTTACAAGGAGACCCAAATGAAATTGCGTGCCAATGATCACTGTTGTACTGAGACTGTAGGCCGAGTTATCGAACTACTCAATCCGGCTCTGGCATGCCCATTATCTTTGATCTACGGTTCGACGGAATTACCTTAATCCAAGTAGTGCGGGTTCATGTCGACGGTGACAAACAGCGATGAAATCGACACAGTACGAGCCTCGCGGGCTGGCCATACATTTCACGAACGATGGGCGGCGCGGAGGGCACTCCAACTTGTATTCCCCCGAGACAACCTTTCCGCGATTGCGGTCGAGGGGATCTCCTCGACGGAGACCGCAGAACCTGGGAAGAAGGCTGAGGAAGTTGCCGATCTCGTCTTGTACTATGGAAATGGCGATAACTTCGCCACGAGTGATCGGCTTGAGACTGTGCAGTTCAAGTACAAGTTGCGCCGCGATGAAGTAACCGCTTCCTACCTTCGCAAAACAATCGAGAAATTTTGCGCGACGATCGTTGGCTACGAGAACGAGTTCACGGTCGCAGAGGTCGATGCCAAGATCGCTTTTATTTTCGTGACAAACGCCTCGTTTTCATCCGACTTGTGGGAGGCGCTTGCCGCTCTAAGAGGCGGGTTTTCTGCGAAGACTCGTACAGCAATTCAGCAGGCAAATTACCTTGCCGACATCTGTGAAGAGAGCGGCGTTTCAAATCCAAAGCGCCTGTTCTCCAGGTTGGAGTTCCGTGCGGCTGAGAAGAACCTTGGGGCACAGAACAGTGCCCTGCGCAGAACGCTCACGGATTGGTCTGCTGGTGCAGACTCACAAGCAAGACTGCGCCTACACGATCTGCAAGACCTTATTCTAAGGAAGGCAGGTCCGAGTGGGCAGGGTAAAAACCTTATTCGTCGTGAGGATGTTCTCGACGCCCTCGATTGCGAGCCTGAGGATTTGTTCCCTGCTGAAACTCGCTTCATCGATGTGGGAGCGGTAGTCGAGCGGACTGAATTGAAGTCGGTTGGCGCGAAGATCGAAAAGTCGCCCCTTCCTGTCTTTGTGCATGCGGAAGGTGGAGTGGGTAAGACTGTTTTCGTCCAAAGTCTCGCGGCCCGCATGAGCCGCGAATTCGAGGTTATTGTCTTTGATTGCTTCGGCGGAGGCGCTTACCGATCGGAAGAACACTCCCGCCATCTTCCCAGCGTGGGGCTCGTGCAGATTGTCAATGAGCTCGCATCAAGGGGGCTCTGCGACCTACTTCTGCCCCCGGAAAACAACAACCGCCGAATTCTGAAGGCCGCTCGAAAGAGATTCAGCCAAGCGACCAGTGCTATAGCCACTCAGTCTGAGAAGTACGGGCTGCTGATCATCATTGACGCTGCAGACAATGCCCAGCTCGAAGCTGACTATCGGCATGAAGACGCGTTTCCCAAGTTGCTCTTGTCGATGCTTGACCACGAGCCGATTGATGGGCTGAAGTTAGTGCTCTCGGCGCGCACGCACCGCATAAACACTGTAATTGGTCGGGCGGCGGTAGAGCCATTCGAACTCGGCCCCTTCACCGAGTCAGAAGCGCTTCAGTTTCTCGAGTCTCGGCGGCCAAACGCTTTGGAGGTAGAGTTTGCAAAGGCTCTGTCCCGTTCGGGGCGTAATGCTCGCGTACTCGATTACTTATTGACCACTTGGGACGCAAACGTTGCTGGCGTGGCGCCTTCCACCCTAATCGCCGTCAACGAAATTATCGGCCAGCAGTGCGCTAAGATCGTCAAAGATTTGCACATCGCCGGTTGGCCTGAGGATGAAGTTCGCGAATTTTTTGTAGCCCTTTCGCTTTTGCCACCGCCCATCCCATTGGACGACCTTGCGGAAGCTTTGGGTTGGTCGGTATCTCAGGTGAATACCGCCGCCACTGACTTGGCACCGATGCTGGAGATTTCCCTTCATGGGGCGATGTTTCGCGACGAGCCCACCGAAACCTACGTCCGGGAGACCTATTCAAGCGAACCGCGCGCTCAGCGGGAAATTGCTGACAGACTGATGAGGAGCCAAGTATCATCATCGTACGCGGCGGAGGCTCTTCCGCACTTCCTCGTCGTGACAAATGACAGTGACCGAGCCTTCGCTCTGGCTGCGTCAACGAACTATCCTCCTGATATGCAGACAGAGTTCAGCAGAAGGCGTTTGTCGCTTGCTCGGTTGCGCGCAGCTTTCCGCCTCGCCGTAGCGAGGGACGAATTCGACCGTGTCCTCAACCTTACGATGCGGCTTGCTCAGTTGGCGACCGCCAACATGCGTGGCGATGAATTCATCCGTCGCTCTCCTCCCCTGGCGATCATGCTGGGTGACCCCGATTCACAGCGTCGATTATTTGCCGATAGATCGGGATGGCGGGGAGCGCGGAGTGCGCGGCTCGCAGTGTCGTACAGCTTTGCGGGTGATATTGAAGAAGCATTCATTCAGCGTGAGAGTGCGATACGTTGGATTAACTGGCATTCGCAGCTTGCCCAAGAAGATGTATCCCATGAGCGTGCAGGCCCCAAGAAAACCGACTTTGCTGCTGTTTTATTCGCCAGCGTACTGCGTGGCCTCCACGAAAACGTGGATAAAAATCTCAACCGCTGGAACATTTTATTCTCCCTCGCTGTGAGCGATGAACTTCTCATGCTGCTGGACCAGTTTGAGTCGATGACCGGCGAAGGAGCACTTGAAGAGTTTGTAAAGTTCGTCGCGAGTGTTCGTTGTAAGTCCTTAGCACTGAAGCTCCGCTTATTGACGATGCCGCATTTGATCAACCAACCGCAGGCCAAGTCCCTTTCCGCCGCGCTCAAGAGTTTCACGAGACCGGAAGATCAAGAAGACCGTGAGGAGGATCAATTCGGAGAGGACAAAGGCATCGAAGGCGTTATCACTGAAGCCGCGCTCAGCGCGCTTGTGGTAGGGGCACGTTCGACCGCAGCAGCTTTGATGCGCGGTGTCCCTAAAAGACGGCCCTCAGGCTACGACTACAGCGAGCGCTTCGGTAGTCCAAGGGTATGGCAGCCTCTCATTTCTGTTTGCGTGCATACCTGGTCTGCTGGAAAGCCTCTTGCTTATCACGATCTGCTTCCCGATGAACTAAATTGTGGAAAGAAGGCGAAGAGTATTAGCAGCAGGGATGAGCTTGCGAAGTTTATTTCGGAGCAGACCGCTGCAAATGAACCGAGGCAAGGTACTAAAAAGCCTGTGACCCAAAAGGAGAAGTCTCGGTACACTGATGTTGAACATGAACAAATTGTTAGCTCAATTGAGCTGGCACGAATGCTGACACTGCCCATCCAAGAGGCGATCCTTTCAAAACAGCCGATTAGCGCGAAGACGATCAACGCTTTCCTTGATGTTTGGAAGTCGAAGATGCGCCGCGATGTTCATTGGCGATCGGAGACTTCAGTGGACTTGCACTGCCGAACCCTGGGTCTCGCCTGTGCAAATGTGCTTTTTTCTCATTCCGAAGATTTAACTTCCGAGCAGGCGCGCACAGTTGTGAACCTTGTATCTGATGGGCGGTTCGCACCTTATCAAAAGCGCTCTATTTTGGCGCATCTCGCGCGCAAGCCGGCCTTGCACAGTATTGCTGGTGAGTTCGCGCGACACATCTCTGAGCAGATTCGAACCGACGAGAGCATTGGCACCCGCGGCGAAGGTTATACCGACCTTGCTAAAGCACTTATTCCATTGAGCGTTGAGGAAGCACGAGAGTACTATCGCGAAGGCCTCTCTCAGCTCGACCAGATGGGCGGCGAGGACTACGATCAAATTTACTCGCTGCTTCATTATGGCGTGGTTCAGCCGGGCGGAGAGCTTTCACCGGCGGCCGCCCAGCGATTGATGAACCTTTGCCAGATAATTGCTCAATACGAACCAAGCAAATTTGGCTGGACTTTGTTCGGCCTTTCGGCGGCTAATTCCATTGGTATCGCCGCCATTGCCAAGCTTGTCCGCTGGAAAGATCAAGACGTGGTCGATCTTTCCTACGGTCTCCCCCAGTTGGTTTGCTTCCTCGCGAAAAAGCGCAAGCTATCCTCCCTGCGAGCCGCGCTAATCCTCACACTGTGTAAAGATCAGGGTTGGCATGACTGGAAGTTGGGTGATGGCATTTCTGATCTCCTGAGCACTTGCGGATCTGCGGATCGCAGTAAGATTTTGGACGTGGTTCTTGAAAAACTGCGTCTTGAGCAAACGGATTACGCCTGGCCTTCACTTTGGAAGAGCCTTTTGAAGGTGGGCGAAAACTATCCAGGTGTGCTCAACGAAGACAGTAGGACTTCAATCGAACAAGCACGAGATGCTGCGAAAAAGAAGCAGGACAAGTTTAACAATCAGCATAGCTCATCAAACAGCTTTTTCGCTCAGACTTCAGAGGTCCCCACTAAAGAAAAAGTCGATGAAATCATCGCGGCACTGGTCCAAAGTTGCGATCCAACGTCAGCCACCTCTATTGACAATGCGATTAAGTCCATTCGGAAGAATAAAAGTCTTCGGTTCGGCGCACGACATCGGTTGCTGGAGGAGCTACGCAATGCCTGCCCCTACGACGAGCGATTTTCGTTCCTGCACGCAATTTGTGAGGCAGCCGAATTCAAGTTTGGGTCGGCTTTGGAGCTCATACTTGAGTCAATCAAGGTGTGGTCGAGAGAGACGACACATTTGCAGTCGCAAGCTAAGGATTTGTTCGCATCGCTCTTCGAGCATAAGGGCGCCGAACTGTTTAGCGAGCAGTTTTCCAACATTGCCAAGCACATAGATCGACTTTCAGATCTATGTGGCGATAAACGGTTCGTGCTCGAACAGATACTGAAGAAAATTGCGACTGACGAAATCCAGCTCGACGGCAACGAATGGCTTCAACTTGCGACCTCCCTCTCTGAACTTGCGTCGAATGACGCGACGCTCGAAGCCTTTGAGCTACTCCTATCGGGCGCCACCTCACGTTACGCCGACGAAATCGGTGAAGGCCCCTATCGTCCCGATCTCGATTTCGAAACGCGTGAAGCAGACTTCTTGGCGGACTTGTTATGGCATCTTTTAGGCGATGAAGATTCTCATGTCCGATGGGCGGTGGCGCGCTCGTTATCCACCGCGACCGAACTGGGCTTGCATGAGGAACTGGAGCTGTTGCTCGACAGGTTCGATGTCCGCGAAGTGCCCGCACTGAAATCTTCCGAAAGAATGCTATCGTTTCAAAATTCTCAAGAGTGGCTTCTTATCGGGCTCGCACGGGCGGCGAAGCTGCACGGTAGTGCACTGGCAAATTTGCGACCTAAACTTCTGGCTTTTTCATCACGGAGCGATGTCCATATAATGCACAAAGTGCATATCGCGCGCTGCCTTGACGGCATCGGGAATGGCGGCGCTCCAGATGAGGAACTCTCTTTACTGCGCGCGCAAATCTACACCCCACCAAAGGGCATAGTAAAAACAGACGACTGGCCAGCGCCTGTAAAGTCCACGTCGGGTTTTACATTTGACTACGAGTTCAAAAAATACGAGCTGGATAACTTAGCAAGTCTTTTTGGAATGGCTCCTGGCACGGTCGCCGACATGCTCGCAAGCGAGATTGTCGCTCGATGGCCGGAAGCCAAAAACATGGACTATTTCATCGGACATGATCGGTACAACCGTGATCGCCATGATCGGTATGAATTTTTTCGCGAGCATGTACAAAAACATGCGCTTTTTAGCACTGCTTCTAAGTTATTCGCTAATCATCCTGTCGTGGAAAAAACTTACCGCCACGACGCAGACGCATGGCGTGAATGGTGTGACCGCTACGACATCACCTTCGATGACGGAATGTGGCTTGCCGATCGCAAAGACGCTATTCCGCAGGTGGCGTTAAAAGACTTTCTTGGTCCTCGTGAGAAACAACGAGATACGCTTCAAACTCAAGATCTTATTCTAAAGAAACTTAAGATTATTGATCGCGACGCAGACGAGCAAATTCCGCTTTTTGGTCGATGGACATCACCGGACGGCGTTTCGGTTACGATCACTTCAGCACTCTCAGAACGAAAAGGTTCGGTGCAGCGCTGCACAGCGCTTTCCAAAGAGCCAAGCCATGACCTCTGGTTGCCTGAGTTTTGGGATGGAGGCTACTATGAGCGTCGGTCTCGGCAGCAAAGCCTATTTGAGCCACTCGTCTGGGCACCAGAGCACTACGGTCTTGGTATCGATCAAGGCGATGAGCTTGCCGCCCATGGTGCAGCATCGAGACCGCGGTTGGGTATTGACCTTACACAACATTTATTGTTGACCGAAGGGCCAATTTTCGGCGAGTGGCATGATGCCAGCGGTGGTCTCGCCCTGAAGAGTCAGGTGTGGGGAAAGTGGGAACCCAACCCCGAGCAGCACCAATATCGTCAGCAGTCCGGAGGTGAGATCTTGAGTGCAACCCCAACGTGGTTAGGGGCAACTTTAATCTGCAAGAAGCGTCGACTGGTCACAACGATCAAACTTTGGAAATACCCCTCATCGAGGTCATACGATGAAACGTCTGGCGTCAAACTGGTGATTGTGGCGCTACGTTCTGATGATGGCATCATGCGCTTTTGGCACGCGAAGAAGGCGTCAACAGTCGACTGAGTCAATTTCCTTATCACTGGAAATTTTGCCGCGTTTCTTGGTTCGCTATAGGCGCTGTTTCGTCCCCACGTGAGCCGGCTCGACAGCAAAAATTTACTTGGTCGAAACTTTGCTACTCGGTCCTTCAGGTGGACGATATGGAAGTGTCAGGCTTCAGTGCCGCCGAAATGTTAAAGCATATTCGTACCAAGGATGTGAATCGCTTCGGGCACACCGCCTCGTCTCCACTCCAGAAATCAAATCTGGACGAGTTATTGGTTTTCCCGTGCCTCAATTTCAAGAGCCTTGAGCCATCCACCGGCAAGTCGTGCGCTATCAGGCCCTGCACGATGCGGTACCTTAGTTTGCTCGAGCGTCTCATAGAGCATATCCAAGGCGAATCCGCTGTATAGTCTGAAGCTTACGGCATGGAAGTCCTCGATTTCATGGGCTTGAACACAACCCCCAGCGTCAAAGAGGCGAGACAGCCAGTGGAATTCGAATTCTGGAGCGTCGGAAGTAAGAATTAGGCCGGAGGCCATGGTGAGTAACTCGCTGGCTACCTGTGCAGCAGGTGGTGCGGCTTGAAGGTCAAGCAATGGTATACCGTGCACTGCTTCGCTTTTTGAAGACCAATCCGAAGTATCCCAAACAGGGTGCGGCCGGATGAGCGATGACCAAGTCTTCACCTGTTTCTCTTCGATCCATGAAATACCCACTTCGATGGGCCAACTATGAGCTGAGAGGCTTGACGCCTCAAAGTCCAACGCCGCATATCCTTCGATGCCATTCTTGCTCATTGAATTCTCAGTTCTTCTTTTTCAACATTTTGGTGATTGGCTTTGGGCGGCCCGTGAGTTTGATAGATAGAAGGTGTACCTTCGAATTGCCATGATCCGAATTTTTTCCAAAAGTTGGATGCGCAGAAGCGCCGGTTCCCATACTTGAATCCATGCGAATACGGCTTTCCAGTGACGTGAACCTTTACTGCAATTACTTAGCCGCAAGTCCGCGGTTTACTGTATTGCGGAAAAGATGCCCGCGAAGAGTCGCTTTGTTGGACCATCACCCCCGGACAGGAATTCTGAGCAAACAAAGTTCTCAAACGTTGGAGTTTTTTCCTTAGTCGAAGGTGAACGTATCGAAGTTGCATCTTGACGCTTCAACAATAGCTACAGAAATTTCCGACGGTCGGAAGCTCCTATTGCCTTAACATTCTGGGGCCGTCGTTGTCGGAAAAACTTCTGTAAACTCGCAAGGTATGCGCAGGTGGCCATTTGTTTGACACGACGGCACAGGATCATTTTTGTAGTTAAAAAACAGGTGCTTTAAGTGTTCCATAGGACTGCTTTGGCACGTTCCGGAAAAACTCAATGGCACAAGCTTCATGGCACAGAAAGAGGCACGAACGGCACACTCACCCGGAACGCATAAGCCACTGGAAATCAAATAGTTTTCCTTTGAGAAATCCATTCCAAAATCTAATGGACCTATTTTTTACATTAAATTTCAATAAGTTACGAAACTTTAACTAATTTGCGCACTACGTCTCTATGAAGCCCCCTCGGGCATCATGTTTTCCCTAAAAAAACGGGCGTTGCACAACACTTTTGGAGCCCTGAACAACACCCTTATTTTTATCGTGATATATCAGACACTTAAAAACCTCTGGCTACATCCCTAAGGCTTCTTTATACATCTCAAGAACAGCTTCTTCTTCAGCGATGTCATC
>TARA_R110002110_G_scaffold371914_2_pt1 | contig 11074 bp, 14 predicted proteins | sample TARA_R110002110 | Tara Oceans TARA_R110002110 (sample SAMEA4397330) | marine metagenome | biome: Polar Biome; feature: [SRF] surface water layer (ENVO:00010504); material: water (ENVO:00002006), including particulate matter (ENVO:01000060) such as... | depth 5 m
TGGAACTTACCGAGACTCAAAAAAAGCGAATTAAAAACTTGCTTGAGGAAGAGATTAGAAACGGCCGTCTCATCGATGAAGGCGTTATGCAAGATTTGGCTAAGAAATATGGAATCCCGATTGCCATGGTTGCTGCTATTGCGGCGGGCGTCCAAGGCGTCGGCGGCCAAGGCGGCGCGGATGAGACAGCTTCAGCGGTAGAGCAGGATCCCATAGAATTAGCCGGCGACGTGGAAACTCCGCCCAAGGTGAAAGGGTATACCCACGATTTATTATATCGCGGCGAACCCAGCAAGCGCGTCAACATGCCAACACACCCTGATGATCCGCCACCGAAGTATGCTCCGTTAGGCAGGAAGATAAAGGAAGAGTTTTCTGACACGCTTGGCCACAAAACATCTCGAAAGCTTTCGAGAGTTGGGATTGCCCATGAGTCCGAGGATGTGCGCAAAGAAATTATGGACATGATCTTGGCGCTGGATACCGGAGACGAAAACGATGCCGAGACATTGGCAAGTATGGCTGCTTATTTAAAAGATGCATCCTCTGCTAATGTTCGACAAGGATTGGGATTAGAAGAAAAGAAAGACCATCCCGGCGAAACCTGTAAACAGTCCCACCCCGATGAATCTCATGAAGAGTGGGAGGAACCTTCGATCCAGTTGAGCACCCCCAAAATCGATCCAACGAGTACCGAACCGGACTCACGCAGATTCCGTACTAAGGGTCAGAGAACGGGACGCAAACAATGAAACTAACCAAAGGCCAGTTGAAAGAAATTCTTAAAGAAGAGATTAAAGAGGCACTAAAGACTGGCCTTAACGAAACGTTTGGCGGCTACACTGGAGCAATGGGCGGCGGAGGATTTTCCTACAATCTCGGCGCGGTAGCCGGCAGGAAGCCTCCCACCAATGATGATCCTGATTCTATTATTCAATCGAGCGCTCTCAATTTTTTTGTAGAGTTAGGCCTGAAGGATAAGGTGAGCAAAGTCTTAGCCCAGAATATCGCATCTCCCGACCTTGTGCTGGTCATGGATCTTATCAAAAAATTAGATACAGCCCAAGAAGGTGAGTCTGAACTTCAAGAAGTGGGTAAGTCGAGAATAGAAGAAGATGGTTGACCGGATAAAGAAGACTCAGGTAGAGTTACTAAAGTGAGGAAAAAATGATGGCACAAACAAAAGCATTCGTAGATACATGGTTAGCAAAGCTCACATCACGCAAGTTGATGGTCTGGGCAACGGCAACCGGCCTTACATTTACAGGGCACGTCACCAGCGATGACTGGGTGATTATTTCAGCAATCTATATCGGAGGCCAGACGATTATTGATGGCATCGCTAGATTGCGAGGATATAATGATTAAGACACAAATATTAAAGTTTGCTGTTAAAAATTGGAAAGTAATTGCCATAGTATTGTTGGCTGCTGTTATGGTGTTAAAGACACGCTATGATTATCACCTGATGGAATCGGCGTATGCCACTCGGATTGAATCCACAGAAGCTCAAATCCAGGGCCTTAAAGAAATTCACAAAAAAGAATTAGAAGAAAAACAGTTACTTATGGAAAGTTTTCTCAACTCGATGGCAGCCATCGAAGAAGAATATGAAAAGACACGTGCAGAATTAGAAGAACAGCGCAAAAACAAAACAGCAGAATACAGCCGGAAATTCAGCGAAGACAAAGAAGGACTAATTACAGATATAGAAAAGACTTTTGGATTTGAATATGTTCCTTAATTTGATATTGATGCTGAGTCTTACCGCCAACGCGGAAAGCCCACAGTTTACAATTCTCGGTGAAAGACAATGCGCGCCCTTCGAGGGTGTTTTGTTTGATAAGCTATCCACCGGCGAAATTTTATCCAGTTATGATATTGCGGCTTTTGCTTGTGATAGCAAGGTCCAATATGAGCTAAATATTTTAGAAGAGCATCACCGTCTAGAATTCCAAACCTTGAAGATTGAACATAAAGCCTTAACAAATGAATACGATTTGTTTATAATACAAAAAGATAAAGAAATTCAATCATTGGCTAAGTCGTTAAAAAAGACATCTCCACGTAATAAAACATGGTGGTTTGTCGGAGGTTTGGTGGTAGGGTCGGCTGCAACGTACGGAGCATATAAAGCGTTTAATGAAAGATAAAGATTTAAATTATATTGCTAAAGTAGAAAAAGCCATTGTTGATAAATATGGCCCGTCGACGGTAGAGAATCCTCGCGCCAATTGGGATCAAACCAAAGAACGCTCTTATTTAGAGCAGATGCGCGCTTTCTATAAAAAAATAATCAAAAATGATGAATGGGAAGAAAAAATAGATGTTAATGGCATTAAGATTTCAAAAAAACTACTTAATAGAGAATCTTTAAAATGTTGTTCAGTCTGTGGATCTTTTCCAAGGAAATCAATGGATGATGTGTGTCTCGTTAAATTTGAATGTTGCAATCAGTGTTACGTTAAATATATCGAGGATAGAGAAGAAAGATGGTTAAAAGGCTGGAGACCGCAAATTAAAGGGGATAAAAAATAATGGCAACAATTTATGACATCGTAAAAGGATTATCACAAGCTGCAGCAAACTCTTATGATGGAGCGCTTGGCGAGGACAACGAGCCCGACAAGCCCGGAATCCTTCGTAGAGAAGAGGGAAATGCACTCATTGACCAACGTGTAATGGATGGTTTTAATGTGAAATTTTATGGTGATGTGATGTGTCTTAGTTACCAATCTGAAATTCAATTAAAGGAAGTATACGCGAATGGGTTTGAAGGTGAGATCGACCAAAGACTCACGGATATTTCCGGATGGCTTAAGAAAGAATATAAGAAGATCACAGGAGACTCCGTCACTTTGATAGAAGAGGGCGAAGTTGATATCCATGTGGAGAATTCCTCGCGAGTACGCACTTGGGTCACGGCCAAGAAGCACTACAAAGTTGGTGGCCTTTCTGAAGAAATGGGACTTAAAGCCCCCTCTCGTGACAGATTAGAACGAAGTTGGGAAACTTTTCTAGGCCAAGGAGGCTGGGGCAAGCGCCCAAAAAACGACACTCGATCCAAGAAGTAGGAGTTACTACACATGAACCTTTCTCAGTCTCAACTGTATCGCATTATTTTAGAAGAGTATTGTCACGAAGAAAATATTGATCTTAGTGAAGCACCCGAAGAAGACATTAAGAAGCTTCTTCGGCGTATTAAAGGCGATCCGGAATATGAACCCAGCGAGGATCCCGGATCCTTTCGTCGCACCGGCACCCCCGGTCGTATACCTTCCCCTCTTAGTACTGCAGACACGGTGCCGATACCAACTGATGACGCCCCAGAAAGCGAATACCAGGGATTCCAGAAAGACTCTGGCCCGCAGGATGACACAGAGTCAGTCCCGATACGCCCCCGACCGCTGAGCCAAGATGAATTGATCATGAGCATTGGCGAATTAATTCATGGCCGCGAAGCGGAAGACGTCGCCGACATATTCCAGATGGTTTTTTCAAAGATCCCGGGCGTGGAGATGTCGACCCCCGGCGATGAAGATTACCCAGAAGAAGAAACCCTATATGTTAAAGGCGCCGAAGGCCGCCCCGCAGCAGGATTCCAACTTGAAGAGTTGATGGTTCTAATTAAAGAAGTTATGAACGAGACCGACTGGCATAACATTACTGCAGGAGAAACCGCACCTCCCCATAGCCTCGACGCAGTTGAACCTTTAGAATTGATTCAAAGAATAGAAGCGGCGTATCACGAATTGGAAGAGGCATTCGAAGAATTGCCCGATGAGATCGCGACCCAGATGGGACAAAAAATAATATCTGATCTCCAGACTTTAATGGATGTTACAGAATACCCAGAAGATTATCGGGAATAACAAGATGAAGATTTCCGAATCCCAACTTAAACAGATCATAAAAGAAGAACTCGAAGGTCCCCAAGTTACCGAGCTATTAAAAAAGCTGTTATCTGCCATGAACAACTTAGATGTAAGCATTGATTATTTGGCAGCATCAATAACTGGGCAAGATGCGATGTCATTAGGCCAGATGCAAAAGAGCCTCGGTCGTTATTATAGCCCCCCAAACGCTCGACAAAATATAAAAGAAACCAAAGACAATGACGAATGAGTTTCCAATTAGACAAAAAACAACGAGTCAAAGAAATTATAAAATGCGGTAAAGATCCGTCTTATTTTTTGAATACTTATGCGCGCATTTCTCACCCTATGCATGGGTTGATTTTATTTGATACTTATAATTTTCAAGACGACCTCTTGGCTGAGTTTAATGATTATCGATTTAATGTTATTCTAAAGGCGCGCCAATTAGGCATCTCTACGATTACGGCCGGCTACATTGTATGGATGATGTTGTTTCACCGCGATAAAGCCATTCTTGTTATGGCAACAAAGTTTGCCACAGCCGGCAACCTTGTCAAGAAAGTCAAAAGCATTATGCGCAATGTGCCGGATTGGTTGCGAATTGCTAAGATTTCCGTAGACAACAGAACATCATTTGAGCTTTCCAACGGTTCGTCAATTAAAGCAGCTTCAACCTCTGGCGATGCCGGTCGTTCAGAAGCGCTCTCGCTTTTGGTATTGGACGAGGCCGCTCACATTGAAAACCTCGAAGAGCTTTGGACCGGCCTGTATCCTACGCTGTCAACTGGTGGACGATGCATCGCCCTTTCTACTCCCAACGGTGTAGGGAATTGGTTTCACAAAACATGCGTAGATGCTGAGGCCGCCGCAAATAATTTTAATATGACGACGTTGACCTGGGATGTCCACCCTGAACGAGACAAAGAGTGGTATAAAAAAGAAACTAAGAATATGTCTAAACGTCAAATCGCCCAAGAGCTTGAGTGTAATTTCAACACCTCTGGGGAAACAGTTATTGATTCCGGATGTATGGATTGGATGGTGTCTAACATTAAGCCTCCTAAATATCGAACAGCCTTTGATCGAAATTTTTGGATTTGGGAAGAGCTTGATCCATCTTGTAATTATTTAATGTCTGTTGATGTTGCTCGTGGAGATGGTGCAGATTATTCTACGTTTCATTTAATCAAATTAGAAACTTTAGAAGTAGTAGGAGAGTATCAAGGGCGCCCCGCCCCAGACTTGTATGCGACTATGGTTAATCAGATTGGAAGAGAGTTCGGGAACGCTATGGTAGTAGTAGAAAATAACAGCATCGGATACACGGTGCTCGATAAATTGGTAGACTATGGTTATCCTAATCTTTATTATTCGATTAAGTCGACACACGAATATATTGATCAACACCAGGCAGAGTATCAGTCCTCAGCGATTGCTGGATTTTCAACTACCATGAAAACGCGCCCTCTTATCATTGCGAAATTAGAGGAATTCATTAGAAATAAACTAATTAAGATATATTCATCACGCACCGTGAATGAGTTTAAAACTTTTGTATGGAGAAACGGTAAACCCCAAGCGATGAAAAGTTATCATGATGATTTAATTATGGCCCTTGCGATTGGGTGTTGGGTCCGAGACACCGCTATTCAATCGTCTGCTCGCGATTTAGACTATCAAAAGGCCTTTGTTGATGCCATCTATACTTCCAAAACATCGCTGAATACACAAATTAAAGGTCAAGAAGGCTACAAAAGAGACAATATCTTTGATAAAATGTCGGAAGCTGATAAAATATATCAACAATATAAATGGATTATAAAGTGAGAAAATAAATGCCACCTAAAAGTTTCAAAGGAAAAAACCCCGCCAACGAACAAAGCACCTTATTTAAGTCATTAACTCGACTTTTCTCGGGCCCGATTATTAATTACCGGTCTCAAACCGGACGCAAGATTCGCCGCCAACATCTAGATAAATTTTCTTCTAGGTTTCAAACAGCCTCGGGTCAACAATTTAAAAAGGCTCTTTACAATCCTCTAGATGCCATCGCGGCCAACGCGATGCAAAATCAGCGTCGGACCGAACGCTATGTTGACTTTGATCAGATGGAGTATATGCCAGAGATTGCTTCCTCCTTGGACATCTATGCTGATGAGATGACCACCTATTCAGAATTGCGCCCCATGCTCAATGTGAGATGCCCCAATGAAGAGATTAAAGCAGTCTTAGAAATCCTTTATTCCAATATTTTGAACGTAGAGTATAACTTATTTGGTTGGTCTCGCACGATGTGTAAATACGGAGACTTCTTTTTATACATGGATATCGATGATAAGTTTGGGGTACAATCAGTTATTCCCCTCCCGGCGCCAGAAATTGAGCGCTTAGAGGGACAAGACGCAACTAACCCAAACTACATCCAATATCAGTGGAATTCCGCTGGGATGACATTTGAGAACTGGCAAGTCGCGCATTTTCGTATTTTGGGGAATGACAAGTATTCGCCCTACGGCACTTCGATCTTAGAACCTGCACGCCGCATTTGGAGGCAGCTAACTTTAATGGAAGATGCCATGATGGCTTATCGTATTGTACGCTCGTCTGAAAGAAGACTGTTCAAGATCGATGTAGGGGCTATCCCCCCTCAAGATGTAGAGCAATACATGGAAAAGATTGTCTCACAATTAAAGAGGCACTCGGTCATTGATGCTAAAACCGGTCACGTTGATTTGCGGTATAATCCTATGAGTATCGAAGAAGATTATTTCATCCCCGTGCGCCCGGGCTCAGCCACAGATATCACCAACTTAGCCGGCGGCGCAAACACCACAGCTATTGATGATGTTAAGTATCTGCGCGACAAGCTTTTTTCAGCCTTAAAGATTCCTCAAGCATATCTTGCGATGGGAGATGGCGCCGCAGAAGACAAGACCACACTAGCTCAAAAAGATATTCGATTCGCACGAACCATCCAGCGACTTCAGCGAGTCATCATTGCAGAGTTAGAAAAAATCGGCATTATCCACCTTTATACTTTGGGATTTCGTGGAGATGATTTATTGTCCTTTAGCCTCTCTCTTAACAATCCTTCTAAAATTGCTGAGCTTCAAGAAATTGAGCATTGGAAACAGAAGTTTGATATCGCCGCCTCGGCCACCGAAGGATTCTTTTCACGTCGTTGGGTTTCTGATCATATCTTTGGGATGTCACATGAAGAATTTGTTCGTAATCAACGGGAGATGTATTATGACCGCAAGCACGACGCCACACTTCAACAAGTGGCAGAAGCCGCGGCAGCCTCTGAAACAGCAGCAGCTATGGGAGGTGGCGACATGGGCGCCGGCGCCGATCTTGGAGGTGACTTCCCACCACCCGGCGAAGAGGCCGGAGCCCCAATCGAAATGCCGGCCGGCGAAGCTGGAGGGCCAGAGCCCGAGCCAGAAGGCGGCGGCGAAGAATCCGCTTTATTGGCGGTACCCCCGGGATCGCGAAACGCCCCGCGCCTAACTCCCGGTTCAAAAGGAAAAGCCTATAAGTCTGTAAAAGATGATAGGCGTAATCGCGGCGCGCGAAGTAGATCATATGCGTCCCACCATTCGTCTGAAAAAAGCAGCGCAACCCTTCGAAACGTTTTCCCGGGCAGCGAAATAAACTCGTTAGCCACAACAACTGGACTTGCAAATGGTGTTTATGAAGAAAATACATCTATTTATTCATTGAGAGAGCAAACTGAAGAAGGGCAGCTTTTTCATATTAATAACTCTATTCGCAATCTTATACAGGATTTAGAGAAAAATCAAGAGGGTTTAACGGAGAAAAAAGATGAAAATAAAGCATAACAAAAAACGTAACACAGCCTTTGTTTACGAATCCATTATCAGAGAAGGCACCGCGGCCATTCTTAAAAAGGATATGGAGACCAAGAATATGGTAGTTTCCTTAATCAAGAAACATTTCAAGCCATCGAGCATGTTACGCAAAGATTTAGAGTGTTTTCGGTCGCTCTATGAAAATCAAAATTTAGATATAGAAACTTCTCAAAGAATTCTTAAGGAAGCTAAATTAGAAAAACGATTAATTAATGACGAGGAATTATTCGGAGACCAGAGTGATTTAATACGAGATATTAACAAAGAGTTGTCCCCATCCTTATTTAATAATTTTGTTCCTAATTACAGAACTTTAGCTACTATATCCCAGATTTTTTCTACTTCTACCTCTCCTAAAAATCGTGTGATTTTAGAAGATCAGGTATTGGATAAGATGACTCGTGCGGCCCCCACAACGAATACTGGCGTGAAAATGGACAATTTACTTTACACATCGTTTGTCTCAAAGTTTAATGAAAAATATGATAGCGCACTGCTGGAAGAGCAGAAGATTTTATTGAGCTATTATATCTCTTCTTTCACCGACAACTCATTAGAATTAAAAACATTTTTAAATGAAGAGATTTTACGTCTGCGCATTCAATTAGAAGATGCGCTTAAATTGGAAGAGATAACAAACGACGAAGAAATGACTCAGAAGGCGCAGCTAATTATTACTCATCTCGATGGGTTTAAACACAGAGGGGTAGACGAGGGTGTGTTAAAGACAGTTCTTAAAACTCAGCAATTGGTCAAGGAGATTTTTGCAAATGGCAGTCATAATTAAAATTGGCAAGAAAGCCAATGAAAAGAAAGTAAGACTTGAAATTGATGCTCGCAAGAGTTTAAACGGAGATGTCATGATCTTTGATCATGGCGATATCGATATTGTACTTTCAGCCGCCAAGAATAAAGTTGTTATTTTTCCCAAAGATACGATGAATGATTTAGTATACGGCGCCCAGAATCGTCTTTTTGCTCATCTTAGGAACAGAGGACTTATTATTCCAGAATCAGTTCAGGCGGGTTCCTTTTTTGGTTCCTTAGAAGCAACGATGGAAACACCAGTTAATGAAGAGATAAGCGCTCCTAAATTAACTCTTATTAATATTTCGAGTTTTATTGATGAAGAGCGTCCATACTTTGAGAATACAGAAGCCATTATTTCTATGGACGATAATGAGCTTATCCATCCGGATAAGGCAGACTCCACCGAATTGGGGGAAGTCCCCCAGGCCACAGAAAAAGGATCGATCCGACCAAGCTTCATTCGCGATCCCTATTCTCTTAGCTACATGTACACCCTTTAAACAACTCAGGACATTTATGGATTTAATATACTTTATTTTGATAGCTTACGGGCTAACACAGGTTTTAGTGTACGGGAAAATATTTGATCGAGTAAGACCCTCTGCGGGGAAAGCCGGAGAAATGTTTGGGTGTACTATGTGTATGGGCTTCCATGTCGGCTGGCTTTTAATGTTGCTTTCTCCCTTCACAGAACTATTTAATTTTGACATAACGGCAATTAATTTCTTTCTTTTAGGGTGGTTGTCGTCAGGCACCTCATATGTACTTAATACAATCGTCGGTGACGAAGGGATAAAACATGAACACAAACATTTGGACACAAAAGTGGATGCTCCAGCCAGTAAGACACTGTTGTAAAGGATCTTAGCTATGGGTAAAATGCTCTTACGAGAATATTATGAACTCTGCGAAGGCGGAGTCTGTCAAGATCTTTTGACAGAAGAAGAGAAAAGATACGTTTCAAACGGTGGAATGATTTTAACGGGCAAGCTTCAAGAAGGCGGCGTCGTTAACGGCAACGGTCGCGTCTACCCTCCCAACATTTTAATGAGAGAAGTAAAGAACTACCAGAAACTCGTTAAAGAACGCCGGGCACTTGGAGAACTGGATCACCCAGATGACTCCGTAATCAATCTACGTAATGCGTCCCATATGGTTACTTCTATTTGGATGGAAGATAAGTCTGTCATGGGAAAGGTTCAAGTACTTAATACACCGTCCGGAAAGATTCTCCGCGAGTTGGTGGGAGATGGCGTTAAACTTGGCATCTCCTCCCGCGGGATGGGCTCGGTCACAGAGTCCAACGGCCAGACTATGGTGGAAGATGATTTTCAATTAATCTGTTTTGATTTTGTCTCGGAACCATCAACCCCAGGTGCATTTATGATGAAAGAAGCGAAAGACTTAAAAAAACCCAACATTTTTAACAAGTCGGACACAATTAACAGACTACTTAATGATGTAATAGGAGAATTTTCTAATGAATAGAAAAAACAACACTTTAACTAAAGACCAAATTCAAGTCCATATCGAGAGATTGGTACAACACCGCATGTTCAACGATGCCCTCATGACGGAGCACAAAAGGATGCGCGAAGCTAGAGAGGATTTTCAAAGCCTCATCATTCTAGAATTAGCTCGGCAAGTCCGCGGCTATGATAGCGCCGATGAGATGTTACAGGAAGGTGTGTGGGATTCGATCAAGAAGTTTGTAACGACGAACCCCTTCAAAAGCCGCGGCGATGATGGTGAAGCACAGGGCGCCCTTAAAGCCGCACTAGGAAAGGCTTCCAACCAACTCATGGCTCAACAATTCCAACAGATAGAGAAGGCCTTACCCGGGTGGCCAAACGTCAAAGATAGTAAAGAGTTTATGCAGGGTGTTATCCTGTTGGGAACCATTTATGAGTCCGTTAAGGACGCAGCTATTCAAGGCGAAATTGATATCGTGGAGGCTAACGGAATCATCGATGCGTTTAGAAAGTATCTTGAAAATGCCGAGGCCGGCCTTAAGTATACGTCACGTTACTTTAATGAGAACGAAGATGAAGATGGAGAACCGCTGGATGAAGCCACCCCTGAATCATTCCAGGAAGCCCGTGTACCTAAAGGGATAAGCAAGTTTATCAATTTTAATAAATGGAGTAAGTTGAATAAAAAACGGATGATGGGCAACGCGTCCGATAGGGAAGTAGCATGGCTTGACCGCAAAGAAACCAGACTCGATAACGAAGTCTCCCAGAAGGGGATCGAGAACCTCACACCCAAAGAGAGAGCAGTCTACGACAAGATGCATGCCGATCCTGACGTTAGCGCGGACGACTTCGATATCGGACCTGATAATCCAGCCGGCGGGCAGAACGAATTCTCCCCCGACGCAGCCGGCGGCGGCGATGAACTCACCCAAGCTGACTTTGGCATACGCGGTGATGGCGATAGTATGATGGGCCTAGGCGGAAGGCCTCAAGGCACCGGAGACTCCGTTCTTAATACCACAAAGCACCGCCGGTATTT
>TARA_R110002110_G_scaffold68784_4_pt1 | contig 11067 bp, 17 predicted proteins | sample TARA_R110002110 | Tara Oceans TARA_R110002110 (sample SAMEA4397330) | marine metagenome | biome: Polar Biome; feature: [SRF] surface water layer (ENVO:00010504); material: water (ENVO:00002006), including particulate matter (ENVO:01000060) such as... | depth 5 m
ACGACAACGGAGGCACGTGGACGTGCTCATGTCCCGGTTTCGGTTGGCGACGGAAGTGCAAACATGTCGAGGCTCAGAAGAATGAAAGTAGGTGATCTGGTAAAGTACAAGGGTGTCCTCGGCATTGTTACTGCGCCTTGCATAAAGCGATGGGCTAAGTCTGGCGATGTGTGGGTGCTGTGGAATAACAGGCGTAAACCCATAGTGGAGTGCAGTGGCTTTCTGGAGTTGATAAATGAAAGTGGGTGATCTAGTAAGATTCAAAGATGTCGGCACCCACAATTCAACGCCAGTGGCAACATGGCCCGCCATGTTCCCAGAGCTTGACGGAAAAACAGGCCTTGTACTCGCGCAGGGTATATCGATATCAGGCTGTCGGTTGGCGACTGTGATGTTAATGGGCGAGAAGGAAACATTTAATGAGAGCTTTTTTGAGGTTATAAACCATGCTTAGTAATTGGCAATTGATAGTATTAAATAATGGACTGTGGCTCATGCCGCTACTGGGAGCGATTGTGCTCGCGCGCTTCCCATGGCGACATTGGAACACTATAATCGATGAGGGCACAATGAAATGACACGCATGCGTTACCACCGAGTAGTGTGTCACGACGGCTATGACGTATCAATACAGGCCGGCCCGTATTCATATAGCCACCCCCGCGACGACCACGGCCCTTATGACGAAGTAGAGCTAGGGTACCCGAATCGATCAGATCCGTTGATAGACTCCTATGCTGAAGACCCTGAGGCGCTCACCAATACCGTTTACCCCTTTGTGCCGGCGAAGATCGCACACCTGCTGATCGCTAAGCATGGCGGCGCGCTGAGTGGCACAGTGCCCAGCGGGGTTATTATGCTGATGGCACCCGACGCTATTGCAACAACCGAGAGCGGATCGAAAAATTAAGAATGAATGATGTCATCGAACAGACCCAAGAGCCAGCCCCCTATCTTAAGATCGGAGGGTTATATAAACTCAAAGACTTACAGAGGAACAAAATATATACACACATGGCAGCTTATAGACAGCAGGGCAGCGAAGCCTACCGCTTAGCTATCGCTGATCCCAACTATGCTAAGCATAGACACCAGCTATACACGGATGGAGATATGTTTGTATGTCTTAGTTTAACAAAAGACCCTGCATATGCATACAAAGGCGCAGCGCAGATAGCTTATGTGTTGCTGGCCCCTGATGGTACTCAAGTGTTAATGGCCCACTATCAAAACAAGGGCAAATTCGAGAGCGTAAAATAATATATATGATATCGCCCATGACCCAACTGAATGAACCGCGAGAAGTAGAGAGAGTATATAATATCTCAGTAAGACTTAATACAGCCTGTGTAGTAGTGTGGGTTGTAGTGGGTCATGGTGGTTTATACAGCGATGATTAAAGGAAATGTGAATGTATTTGTTTTTATAGAAGTAATGAATGATAGCCTGTGATGGCTTAGGGCCTTAGTACATACACTGCAACCGCCTGTCAAGCACATTTATTTGTCAAGCCATAATGTGTCCGTAACACGTGCATGCTACATGTGTGACAGCTATGATAGCTTGCATGCGTTAAACTTTATGCGACAGCCACCTGTCACAATGTAACAGCAAACATGCGACACGCACAGCGAATACCAACGATACAATGTGTCACATATCGTGATACAGATTAAACTTATTAACACGGAGAGCACCACCGAAGACTGGATGCAATACATATAATCCTCTCCCCTTAAGGGAACCCTTAACTAAGTGCCTGTAATTGCTGGCCTTTCTAGATGCTACAAAATGCGACAATGCGTTAATGGGGGACTGCGCGAGGACAGGACCAACGAAGTATGCGAGAGTAATACTATTTATAATCACATCCAGTATACATATGTCCGAGACTACAACAAATAGAATAAAGCTTTACAGTAAGTTGACAGCCCAAGCCACAGCCCATGCATTGTATTGGGCCCCAGTCATCGCAGGAGTATACGTGTGTCTAGTGTATCATCATGTATACAAGAGAGTTAACAAGTAACTGACACTCACATGACAAACAATTGACATGTCACACTACATGTATCACAATGTATCACTGCGGCATAACACAGGTTACACCTACCATATGGGGGTACCCTCCCCCTCCCCCCGTACCCGAATGTATGTCGCGGCCGGGCCGTGTGGCGTATACCGGTGCCTTACCCCTTCACGCGATTCGCCTAAAAATTTCCCAAACTTACCGGCAACAAAGTTTTGACAGCTGTATTTAGGGGGAGAGACGGACGGTTAATAAGCATGCCACAAATTATTCCCAAGGAAATATTGCGAGAAGTGTACGAGCGCAGTTCGCGCGGTGACATGGACGACGCTCAGTGCGCCGTGTGGCTCCCGGACGTGTGCGCCATGGTGTTGGGGCTGCTGCAGGAGGCGGAAGCCCGTGAGAGGGCAATGGTGATGGTTCAGCGAGTAGTCGACATCAAAAGGAACCGCACCGGGTGAGCCGGAGGCCGACGCTTCGAGTCGGCGATTTGGTGACGAGGACCTACGATTACGCAATCGACTCTATACCAGCGGCCGCTAATCATATGCCATATGGGATTGTGCTGGAAATTAAGCGGAATCAGTTTAAAAATGGCAAGTATAATGATGTTAGCGCAGTTGTTTATTGGTTCAAGGAGGATAACCCGCATGCGGAGAAGAAGCGCGTCAATAATGCACGTTTTTTAAAAGTGATCAACAGCGGAATGAATCCCGCGGCGGAATCCTGCGAAATTTCTGAGGATTTTTAGGAGACTCATTGACTTTCAGTACTATTTATGGTATGGTAATAATAATGGATGACATGCGCGCGCTAATATTAGAAGAATTGACCAAGGCTGATAAGGCTGATATCAAGTCAATGATATCTACAGAGTTGGACAAATCCCTCAAGAAGGAGCTTAAGTCGGCTCTCGAAGATGAGCTAAGCAAGGCGCTTAATTCTAAGGCCACCAGAGAAGAGATCGCAGAAGTTACCAAAAAGGTGATGAAGAAGCTTTATAAAGACTTGGCCTATCATCACCCTTATATCATTGACCGAATCAAGGTTTAGCGTGGACCCTTTCTCTACCCAATTTAATAAAGCCCGTAAGGGCGATTTTATAAAAGATCTAGCAGAGACCAAGCGATCTCTCGGGTTAGTGTTGCGGGTCGACGAAAACACCAATATGATGCAGGTCAAATTCCCTAAGATGGGGAAAATAAGCTGGATTATGTGGAAAAACTATGGCCATTACACGGTGGTCTAGACTATATACGTGGTATTATTTTGGAGATATCAACAATGGCTAAATTATTAACTGCTTTCTTGCTAACCGGAACTTTTTTGTGGCTTGGGGCAGATGTGGGTGCTCGCGAGAGTATTCTTGCTACGCCCGCGGTACAAAACCGGGCCGGGTATAACACGTTAGAGAAAAAAATTGAGGCTCTTAAGGTTCCTGCCAATAACTGCATAGTTAGTGGTGAGGAGTCGGGCCAAATTTTGGAGCATCACGCGCTTCAATGCAATAAACGTCGCAATTGGCTCAATATTAACTTTGACGGGACCAAAGAAGCGCTATAAAAAACCTATATTTAATGTGGGAGATGTAGTATATGATACTTTGCACCGCGACGTGGGCGTTTTGCTGCGACGATATGACATATTTGAACACGAATGGCGTAGCGAAGATGAAGGCTATGGCGCTGTGATGGTATGGGATTTATATTGGACTGGCCCGAACGTTCTGCCCATACACGAACACCTTCAAACGTATACGGAAGAGGGCCTTGAGATATTATTTGATTCGGGCGTTTTATTACTTTACAAGAGTAGTTAAGGTATGCTTAAAGCGATAGAAGACGAAATCGGCACAATTGATCTCTCTGTCGGCGATGTTATTATCGACAATGCTAGCGGTGACGTTGGCTTGCTAATGGAGCGCATTCACCGTATTGATATGGCGCTTGACGATATGTATTTTTGGAGAATCAAGTGGACCTCGACTGCTATCGAGATCAACGATGGATATTTAAATAACCTTTTAGAAGAAGATTACTTGAAAATGTCTGTCTTTCTTGGTATAATAAAATGGCAATCAACAAATGGAGGCACCTTTGAATTATAATTGGAATGTATATAAGCTGTTTAAGAACGGAAAACGGGCGAAAGCACCGTTTCATGTGTTTGAATACGATGACCCGATGGGCGTAAGCGATCACTATGAGAAAGAAATTAAGGAAAATTTTACGAAAAAGCTTCGTGATTCGAAAATCATGATCTTGAGATGCGACCTACCACAAAGTCGTAAAGCCGAAGAAGGCTTAGAATCAGAAAAAAATTTACAAAAAAGAAAAAATCGCGTCTTCGCTAAACATCTTAAAAAAATTGATGGGAGGGCGCTCAAAAATTGTCAAGTTATCGGGGGCCTCATTTTTTGCAAGGAAACGGACTGGCAATGGCAATGGGCTGCGCTCGAATCCGGAACATCTCGATATCTTGCCGGGTTCTCGCCGGCATTCCCCACTGCCCGGGGCGCGGACGCGTGGATGGAATTAGAGATATCTAAGCTGTGATAGCCAAAGCTACCGGCCTTATATGGGAAATTAAAAGGGGTGACTTGGTAAGACTGAGAAGTCCCGGAACGCAGCGCGTTCACAATTACATTTATGAAAAGGGTATCGTCGTTAGCGAAATAAAACAATCCGACGACCAACAATTATCTATATGGCCGAGCGTAGACGTATATATATTTCAGACCGGGGCAATAAGAGAATGTTTGGCCGGGAGTGTTGAAATCATCTCTATTTCGTAGGATACGCTACCTACAAACAAGGAACGACGCAGAATGTTTAACAAGATTATTTATTATGCGTCGCTATCGGCAATTATAATAAACATCTTTTTGTTTGGTCTTGGCACCTATATGGGTATTTTGTCGCTCCAGTTACTAAGCATCCTTAATATTTTTTTACTTAATTTTGTTTTCTTGAGAGAATAGCTCGTCCCACTAATAGTTAAAAGTATGGGGTACAGATGGAAAGCCATTATTTTTCTGAGCGTTTTAACCGCATGCGTTAGTGATTACGGCGTCACCGCGGTTAAAGAAACGCCGGCTGCCGGCGAGAGTGTTCCTAACATTACCGTAGAGCCCACCGCGATCGATTTTGGGGCCCTTAATGCAGAGGCCGAGACTGCGACCCAAGTTGTTACAATTGGCAACATAGGTATCGACACACTCACCCTTAGCAGCATCACACTCGACGCTGACGGCGCAGTTTATACACTAACGCCCCTTGACGACGCCGTCGATTTGGAGCCCGGTGAAGAAGCAGCGTTCAGTATAGCATATGATCCCAATACCTATTCTAGCGACGTCGGTACTATTCAGATTAATTCTAATGATCCGGATGAGGCGCGCATAGAAGTTCCCATTATTGGCAGTGGCGATGCACCGGTGATTTGGATTGATCCAGATTATTATGATTTCGGCACAACTCTGGTTGGGTGTCGAGAAACTCAAGAAATTTATATTTGGAACTTGGGGAATGTCGATCTCATAATAGACCACATCGATTATTTTATCACATACCCGGCAGATTTGGGGATTGGTGATTACGAAGCCATTAACGGGCCGATGCCGTGGGTAATTGCTCCGGGGACATACGTCATGGTAGATATCTTTCACAATCCAATGGACTTAGAAATTGATTATGGCGATATTGAGATATACTCTAATGACCCATATATCCCAATTGCGAGTGCAGAACAGACGGCAATTGGGAGCTATGGCTCAACATACGAAGAAACGTTTGAGCAAAATGAAATAAATGAAGTCGATATATTGTTTGTGGTGGACAACTCCGGTTCCATGCGCACTAACCAAGCAAATCTTATCAACAATATCGAAAGCTTCATGAACGTGTTTATTTTATCCGGGATCGATTATCATATAGGCTTTATCACTACGGATTCGGCCTCTATTGTGGGGGGAATCGTTGATAATACAGCGATCGACCCTGTGGGCGACGTCCAAGACGCCATCGACAGTATCGGCACATCTGGCAGCCCTTATGAGGCGGGAATCGATTATGCATACGAGGCACTCCAATCAGGTTCCAGTTTCGGACCCGGGAGTATTTTTTGGAGAACCGACGCAAAGCTAATTGTGATTTTTGTATCAGACGAAGATGATAGCTCATCTGTCAGTCCCACCACATTTTATACTTATGTAACAGTGCTCAAGGGTGGCGCAGATTATGTGACGGCGCATGCCGTTGCTGGCGATTATCCGGGTGGGTGCTCCGCCAATGGTGGCGCGGAAGAAGCTTCTTTATATCACACTGTAGTCAGTTATCTGCATGGTACACTTCTTTCAATCTGCGCAGACGATTGGGGTACCCCACTTGAAACACTAGCAAACGAATCTATTCTTAAAACCTCTTTTACGCTCTCGGAGCAACCGGTTGAGGAAACTATTTATGTAGAGGTGAGTGGTGTCATGACTATTGAGTGGTCATACGATGCCGGCACCAACGCAATTAGTTTTAATGAGGGAAATATACCAATAGCAGAGGCTGATATTTATGTCAGCTATAACCCTGTTTCTGAGTGCATGTAATAATTATAATATAAGGGAGAACCACATGAAACATTTAGTAATTTTAGCGGCAGTGCTCATGGGGCTGGGCCCTGCATCGGCCGGGGTAGTCAAGGTAACTAATACATTTGACTCTAAGATCCGTACTGCGGCGGTACCGATTAGTTCAGTCATGTCGACCACAGAAAAGAAAGTAAGAGAGGCCGCGGTAAGAGTTGTGACTGCTAGAGGCGGGCATGGCTCTGGTTCCCTTATAACATATAAAGGACTCACGTTGGTTCTTACGGCCCAACACGTAGCAGATGGGGCGGTAGGAACAGATTATTGGATAATGAGAGGGGGAGAGAAGAAAAAGGGGATTCTCGTCCATGGTGATCCTCTGCACGATATTGCCATTCTCTATATGGTAGAACAGTTCCAGTCTGTAACTCCACTCAAATATTCCCCTCGCAAAAAATTGGCGGCTGTAGGGCAGGAAATTACATACTCGGGCTTTCCGTCGTCTCATCAATTAATGACCTTCAGGGGGCGCGTAGCGGGCTACGAAATACTTAATGGTGCGGGAGTACAGATACTCCTTCACACTCACGGATGGTTTGGGTGCAGCGGCTCTATTGTTTATGATAGCGATGGTAAAATCGTGGGCGTCTTATGGGGTGTTGATGTTGAACACCGGCCAGATTTGCAAGTTGTCGGAAACTTAATTTGGGTGCAGCCCATTCAGACCTTAAATTTAGATCATTCTTTAGAGGCTCTCTGCCGCAGTGGCGCCGTAAAAGCCAAAGCTTGCCGATAGAGTGATATAAAAGACAACAAATGTCTCGAACTAAGAACATTTCCAGCCTATTTATTAGATAGAACATTGGAAAAACTTAGAAATGGGCAAAATTCGTAATTTTTGGAAGGGATTCCGGAGAGACAAACGAGTCATGGGCGCCCATGAGACTAAAATATTCTAGAATTTATCGATGGTCGGACAAATTATGAAAAACTTAAACAATTCTTGGCGAAATTTCTTAAATGAAAGTTCTCAAGCAAATAGTGTTCTCTTCGAAGACACAAGAATTCGAATAAAACTTGAAAATAAGCAAAACCTTCTTCGCGAAGTGACCGAAGATGAGTTAGAGCATATCCAAATGGCGATAGATGAGTTAAAATTTGATGATTTGGCTTTTCAAGAAATCTTTGGGGACCGGTCAAGGATCGTTATTAATTTCCCGACCTTAGACCACAAGTCTGAACTTGGCCAATTTGTTAATCTGCTTCAACATAAATTTGGTTTGGACATTGACTGGGATAAAGGAATGGTTTCTGTTGAGAGGCAGTGGACTGATAACAGGAACACATCAGAAGATATGCTAAACATGGTATTCGGTCGAGAAGCTAAGCCGAAGATGAAGAAAAAGCTCCAAATGAAAATCGGAAGATATCTAGCAAAGATAGATGACCTTGTAATCCAGCTTAAAGAGTTAAAGGAGAAGGTTGTAGCGGCAGTGCGCAGTAAGCACGCGGCCCGGAATCCGGTCCATGGGCGCTACCCCCTAAACCGCGGCATTCCTGCGTGGCATCAGCGCGTCACTATCGGGGAGATGGACGAGGCCCTCACTAAAGAAGAGACACAGAGATACGAACAAATTCAAAACCAGTTAGAACTTCTTACCGGATTTTCGACGGTTACTCAATTTAGAGCTTGGTTTATGGAGGAGGCAGAGAAAGTTAAGTGGGAGGAAGATGAGCAGCAACGCCGCGATGAGCAAGATTCGGGAGATGTGGCACACGACAGAAAGCCCAGAAAACGGCAGCCGATTGTTGTGCCAGAGACTAAATTTGTTGACTTAGGAAAGTATTGGTTAAACAACGCCAAGTACATCAAAGAAAATATTAGTCAGCTAGACGAGGATCAATACTCAATTATTATTACTCGGGATCCCATCGACGTCTGGCGTATGTCAGACTTCGACAATATCTCATCATGCCACTCGCCCCCATCACGAGGAGGGGGCGGAGAGTATTATAAGTGTGCGGTGGCTGAAGCTCATGGGCATGGAGCGCTGGCATATGTAGTTGAGACCGAAGAGTTGCTTTATGGAACGGACACCGACAATATAGAAAGCGCTGAGCAAGAAATTAACAGTATGGGCGAAATTTTCGTTGATCACGAGAGGAGGGCGGCGAGCGATATAGATTTGGCACCGGTCTCTCGCTTAAGAATTCGTAAACTTCGATATTATGATGGCGATTTTTTAGCCCAAGAAACTTCGGACGCGGGTACCCAGATAGCCTCAGCAGAGAGGCGCTTATATGGTGCGCAGATCCCGGGCTTTCACGAGCGGCTAATCAACTGGCTACAGAAGGAGCAAGGAGAGCAAATGGAGAAAGCACCCAGATTGGATGGGGGCACTATACTCAATTTGGATCATTTCGTTCAATTTGGTGGCTCACAATATGATACTTCTATGTCAGCCCAGCTACAAGATTTGTTTGGCGTTGCAATCACTGGCACTAAAGGGCAAGTCCGACAGAACAGCGAAACTGAAGATGAGTTGGACGCCGATCTATTGCTTGGTGGGCTGCTACAAGAATATCAACAGAGCTGTGACGAGATTACGGAACGATTTAATACTAAGTACGGCTGGACGTCTGTTGAAGGGACCGCGGTGGATGACGGCGGTGGTGGTGTCTATATTACATGTGAAGCCACAACAAATGTAGATTGGGATAGTGATGAATTTACAAAAATGCCCGGGCTAGAATTAATCGCGGAGGCTTTAGCAGAGCTTGAGCCGTGGGGGATGAATTGGCCAGATTCAAAATATCCTTTTATATTCAAGAAGCTGAGTAACGGCCAGTGGCGATTACCAATTACGGTTATCCCCGAGAGGCTAGTTGCCTTTAATGATCAAGAATATGCTTATGATCCCGACAGTTACGAAGAGTTTTGCTGGGCTGTTGATGACGAAGTCGACAACAAGCAGGATGCCTTAAAAGAGATGTTGACCACCCAATTCAAGCGCGCAGGCTACATGGATGGCGGCGCAGTTATTGCATTGGGACACGACGTGATGAACGGTGAAGTGGGCCTTTACTACTGGGAGGCTGAAGCTGAAGAGGGCGATGAGCCTGACGGGTTCGAGTTTGTGCAATTTACTGCCCACCCAGAAGTCTGGTACAAGGATTTAGGAGCGACGGAAGAACAAGCTATGCAGATTATGAACGATCGTAACTTCTGGCTTGAAATTCGCCGGCGCTTAGCGGCGCCGGCGTTTGAAAACACCGGTGGGCTTATGTACCCACAAATGCCACTTGATATGGATATGCTTGGAACTAATGGTACCGAAGGCGAAAGCCAAGAACTTAATTTGTATTTCTCAGTACACGGGGAGGACCCTGACGAACAAGTTAATGTCTTGAGAAATCTAGTTGAAATATGGGACGATCAAGAAGAACTAGATCGGGTCGTTAGCGAAGTTTTCCAAGCGATGTTTTCCAGCGCAATCCAAGGCGATGAGAACCCAGTTGGGTCTTTGCCCGGAGATTCGTCCGTTAGCGAGAGTAGCCTAAGAGAAGAACTCAACGCCTTAAAGATTGAAAGAATGCTAACCCGGCTGAATGAGGTGGTTACTCCGCAGACCAGCGATGATGAATCCGCGGATACTGACGTAGATGAGTATCTTCAAAATAATAATATCGATCGCAATGACGTAGAGATAACAGAGGAGACTCTGGATGCCGCCGGCGGTGATTCTGAATTAATTGATAGCTATGCAGAGCAGGCTGAGAGTATGGGCGCCGTCAAGCAGGCCGTAATTGATGAGCTTTGCAAGACCGGAATCCGAAAACCCGTAGTGATAGCAAAGGGCATTGCTGATAAGATTGTAGGGGGGAGGCACCGGTTTATCGCAGCGAAAAAGTGCAACATCGCGTTACCAGTCGTTTATATATCTAGAAAGGCTCCATGACCGTGAAGGATAACTTTAAAAAGCTACCGTTCTGTTTTGATTTAGAGGCTCTCCAAAATGCATATATTTATGCTGTGGATGAAGTTGGCTTTAGCGGTAACTTAGTTAACTGTATTAGCCTCGTTAAGAAGGAAGACGCGGCCGCAGAAGAGCGCGGGATCTTTTGGACAAGAGATAACGATTATAAAGAAGTCCAAATAGAAAAGTATATCGATGAAGAAGCTTATCGGGTGTTCGAGCCAAAATTGGCTAAAACATATTTTAAAAATGTGTATGATGCGCTCTCTATACACTATCGTGTTGGCCGTTTGCGGGTGCTAAAACTTAATCCGCGCACATCTTTGAGTTATCATAGAGATCCAGAAAATCGGATCCACATCCCGATCGTAACTAATCCGGGCGCCATGATGATAGTTAATAACGAAGCATACCATATGCCAGCCAACGGAAGCGCATATTATATGCACACCGTAGATTACCACAGCGCCTTTAACGGTGGG
>TARA_R110002110_G_scaffold40211_4_pt1 | contig 11060 bp, 10 predicted proteins | sample TARA_R110002110 | Tara Oceans TARA_R110002110 (sample SAMEA4397330) | marine metagenome | biome: Polar Biome; feature: [SRF] surface water layer (ENVO:00010504); material: water (ENVO:00002006), including particulate matter (ENVO:01000060) such as... | depth 5 m
TGCCACAACCGGAATGGTCGCAAGAACGCGTCGAAGAATGTAGCTTCCCATGGTTGGTCTTCTCTTTGCTTAAGGGGTCAGGCAACGCCGCTGCCTGGTATCTGCGTGAGCTGACTGGCCGATGCGCAGATGGTGGAGGATCAGGTTCTTTGGATATTCCAGAACATATCCACAGACCCTTGCAGCGCCCCCTGCAGATCGGCACGCACCGCACCGGAGCGATACGACAACCCCAGCGGAAGTGTGGGCACCTGGTCAATCGCGCGTTCCTGCACATCAAGATAGATTCTGGCCGCAGCATCGGGGTCTTTGGCACCCAGCCAATCGACCACAAGCTGCTCCATCTCAGCGCCCTCGTACCAGCCCCACCAACCGGAATCGCCCAGCCCGCGCGTGGTCGCATTGGTTGCCAGGTTGTTGATCGAAATCGCAGGCCAGTTTGTTGCCGCAAGGTTCCAGCCGCCATTCTCGACGGTTTCTTTGGAAACCGGGCGCTGCACCACGGTGCCCCAGTTGGTTTCGACAAGATCGAAGTTAAAGCCGATTTTCTGCAAAAGGTCCGCCGCGAACAACCCGTGCGGGTGGATGGATGCGGTGTCTGTCGGGTTCAGGATCACCACCGGCTCGCCCTTGTAGCCTGCGTCGATCGCCGCCTGTTTGGCGGCCTCGATATCGAGGCTGCCCAGAATGCCCTCGCCCACATGCTGGACGCCGGGTTTGCCGCAGGGGGACAGCGCCAGACATTCCTCGCGGTCTTGGTGGTTGGCCGCGACGGATTGTCGGAACGGCACCTGGTCAACCGCCTTGAGAACCGCACGTCTGAGTTCAACATTGTCGAACGGCGCGATCAGGTGGTTAAAGCGGATCACATGCAAAATGCCGTAGGGATCGGTGCGGTGCAGATTGACGGCTGGATGTATCTCAAGGATCGGCGGCAGGTCGGTCAGCACCGCGCCCAGCCAGTCAACCTCGCCCGCCTGAATGGCCGCAATGGCGGTGGCGTCATCCGGAATGATCTGCCATTCCCGCCGGTCAAAATTGACCTGCTTGCCGCCTGATGTCCATTCTGCGGCCTCTGCCCGCGCCAGGTAATCGGCGAATTTTTCGTATACCACCCGCGCCTGACACGTATTCATCCGCCAAGAACCGGAAGGGAGCAGAGCCGACCATCTCAGTGATCTGGGTTTGCGGGTCAGTGGTTGCAAGCCGTTCCGGCATAATCATCGCGGGGCGCGAAAGCGGTTTGCCGATGGCCTCAAGCACCGGGCCAAAGGGACGGGTCAGCTTGATCACTATGGTCTTGTCATCCGCAGGCCAGAATGGGCGTTTTCTGTTTCGCCATTCGACATCCTGCAACCTGAGGGGCGTCGCGCCCGGCCCGTCCAGGGCGATAAAATCAGTGGTGTCGGACAAAAGTTTGCGAAAGTTCATCAGGTTCTTGAAACTGACCAGCCGACATTGGTTGATATCAATCCCGCACGCGGCATAGTGTACATCCGTATGCTCGTAAACGGCATGGCTGGCGCACTGCACCCGCACCGCCCCAACGCGCAAAACCGCTGTCGGACCCAGGGTGGTCGCAAGGTTAGCCGCTGGCCCAACTTTGTAGAGAAAATCCCCGTCATGCAGGCTTACCACCTGTGCGCGTACAGTCACCGGATCGCCCCAGCGGTTGTCCAGCCACGCACCGATTGTGAAAACCGCCTCGGCGCATGCGCCAACATGGCGGCCAGCAGTGCGGTTGAAGCGCCTGCCGCGCCACCGCCGATGCTGTCAGGCGCGTCTGTCAGCAATGTCGCTTTCGCAGCAGGGGCAAGGGCCGCCTTTACCGCGTTCTCGGGCGTCATCGCGTCAAGTTCAAAGTCACGCCGCCGCACCCACATCTCGTCCAGGATTTCCTGAGCACCCGCATCCGCCGCATCAACGTCGCCGTCCGTCACCGCCAGGCCGGTGATGCCCACATCGGCCATGTCACGCCACGGCTGGACCGATAAATAGCTGACGCTTAATGCACGTTGATCGTTTTCGATCTGGCGGGCCTTTGCCGCGACCTGGGCCATTGGCGCATCCCCCAATGTCGCCCCCCCCAAAACCGGCACGATAGCATTATATTTGCGGATCGGGGTCACGGGCGAAATCTCGCCCTTCATGGCTTGAACCAAAAAATACCCGTTTTTTTGCCGGTATCATAGGCATCCACGTGCGGATAGGTTTCAGACCCGACAAGAACATCGGCATTTTTGACCCTGCGGCCAGCAGCCTGTCAGCAAACCGCACCAAACTGGTGGCGGTCATTGTCCCGACGATTGACCACGCCATTTTCTCGAAAATTGTGGCCGGTCAGACCTCGGTTCTGGAAAACGCGAACCAGTCACTGTTGATTGCGTATAATGGCTATTCCATCGGAAAAGAAGAAACACTGGTCGAACGGTTTATGGCCTGCAAGGTGTCAGGTATGGTTCTTGTCGGCCAATCGCGCAGGGAAAGAACACGGCAGCTTTTGCAGTCCTTCAAGACGCCAGCCGTCGAATTGTTGGAATGTGACGGGGCCGCAGTCGACATGGCAATCGGGTTTTCCAATTTTGACGCGTCGTATGAAATCACCATGGGGCTGGTGAACCGTGGCAGACGCCACATCGGTTTCATCTCTGCGCTGCCCGGCGGTAATGACCGGGTGCAACGCCGTCTGCAAGGGTATCTGGCGGCGCTGAAGGATGCCGGTCTGGCCACCCGCCCCGCCTATGTTGCACACGCGGGGTTTTTCATTGAATACGGCAGGCAGGCGTTTGCGCAGATGTATGAAGCCGCCCCCGAAATCGACGCGGTTGTATCAAACGACATTCTGGGTTTGGGGGTTCAATTGCAATGCTCGAGGATGAACCTTTCCGTGCCCCGCGACATCGCGATTACCAGTTTTGACAATCCGGAACTGTCCTCGATCCTCAAAACGCGGCTTACCACTGTCAGGATTGAAGGCCACGCCTTGGGCGCGGCAGCAGGCACCAAACTGCTGGTCCGGCAATCCGGCCAGGATGCCGATGAACCGATTGTGGATTTGCAATGTGAAACCCTGTGGCGTGAAACGACGCCGTAGCCGCACGGGCACGCACCGCTTAGTTTTGATGTTGCGCGCGGACGTATTTCATCACGGCCTCGCGCACCGACATGTCGCCGCGGTTGCGGGCCTCGTCGATCACGCTGCGTACCTCATCCAGGTTGCAGCGCCGCAACAGGCTTTTGACCGGTCCGATGGAGGCAGGGCGCATCGACAGCGTGCGCAGGCCAATCGCGGCAAAACACAACGCCTCGACAGGGCGGCCTGCGTCCTCGCCGCAAAATGACAGCGCGGTGCCCGTTTCGCGGCACCTCTCGACAATGCCTTCCAGAAAGCTGAGAAAGCTGATGTCGAGCGTATCATACCGCCGTCTGACCCGTTCATTTTCACGATCTGCCGCGAAAAAGAACTGTTTCAGGTCGTTGCCGCCAATGGATAAAAACTCGACTTCTTCAAAGAATTTCTTGGGTGCAAAGGCCAGGCTGGGTGTTTCCAACATGGCGCCCACCTCGATTTTCGCGGGCAAGACATGGCCAAGGCGCGCTTCACGCGCGAGGGTTTTATCCATTTCGGCCCGCGCGGCGCGAAATTCTTCGAACTGTGCGATAAACGGGAACATCACGGTCAGCGGCCGCCCGTTTGCCGCCCGGATCAGCGCCTGCAATTGCATGCGCATGATGCCCGGTTTGTCCAGACCGACACGTATAGCACGCCAGCCCAAGGCTGGGTTCGGCTCATCGTTCGGCTTCATGTAGGGCAGCACCTTGTCCGACCCGATATCCAGCGTACGAAACACCACCCGTTTGCCCTGCGCCGCATCCAACACGCGCGAATAAAGCGCGGCCAGTTCAGTGCGGCGGGGCATCTGGTTGCGAACCAGAAACTGCAATTCAGTGCGGAACAGGCCCACCCCTTCGGCACCGGATGACACCAAAGACGGCAAATCCGCCATCAAACCGGCGTTCATATGCAAGGATACAATTGATCCACATTTGGCCAGCGCCGGTTGATCAATGATCGAGGAATAGCGTTCCTGTGCCGCCGCCTGCATCGCGATCTTGTCGCGGAACGCCGATGCAACCGATTCGTCAGGGCGCAGGTGCACAACGCCCTGCTCACCGTCCACCATGATGTGATCACCGTTCAGCGCGTGATTGATAATGCTGCCCGCATGCACCACAAGCGGGATCGCCAGCGCCCGGGCGACAATTGCGGCATGTGATCCGACAGAGCCCTGTTCAAGCACGATGCCCCGCAGCGAGCGGCCGTACTCCAACAGCTCCCCAGGGCCGATGTTGCGTGCAACCAAAATCGGATCCGCAGGCATTTCGGCGCCGGTATCATGGCCCTGCCCCGTCAGAATCCGCAGCAACCGGTTTGACAGATCATCCAGATCCGACAGGCGTTCGCGCAAATACGCATCGCTGGCCTGTCCCATCCGGGACCGCGCCAGCGATTGTTCCTTTTCAACCGCTGCTTCTGCCGACAATCCACTTTGGATGTCCTCGCACATGCGCCGCATCCAGCTTTTGGAATTGGCAAACATGCGGTAGGCTTCAAGCACCTGCAGCTGGTCCTTGTCTCCACCTGCCATGGTCAACATCTGATCGACGCCGACCCGCAACTGTTCGACCGCCCCGTTCAGGCGTTCTTCCTCAAGCACCGGATCATCTGCGATGGGGTTTGACACGACGACACGCGGCTCGTGCAGCCAGACGTGCCCTTCGGCCACCCCCTCCTGCCCCACGGTGCCGCGCAACAAAACAGGTTGCAGATGGCGCGCCGACATGGCGTCTCCCTCGCCCACAAATGCGCCCAGCTCCGTCATCTCGGCCAGCACCATCGCAACCACTTCGAGCGCATAGACCTCATCGGCCGAAAATTCACGCGCGCTTTTGGATTGCACAACCAGCACGCCCAGCGTTTCGCCCAGGCGTTGCACCGGCACACCCAGAAAGCTGGAATAAAGTTCCTCTCCCGTTTCAGGCATGAACCGGAAACCCTGCGCCTGCGGTGCATCAGGGGTGTTGATAACCTGCTTGCGCTTGGCGACGCGGCCCACCAGCCCTTCGCCCAGCCGCATCCGGGTCTCGTGCACCGCCTCGGTCTTGAGACCTTCGGTTGCGCATAGCTCCAATGTATCCTTGTCGCGAAACAGGTAGATTGAACAGACCTCGCAGCCCATTGAAGTTGCGATCAAATGTGTGATCTTGTTCAGCCGGGTCTGACCCGCATCGTCGGATGCCATGGCAACACGCAGCCGCCCCAAAAGCTTGCGGCTTCCTGTTTCAAAACGCTCGGCCATTCTGCTCCGCCCCCCTGTTGCTGCTCTGGCTTAGAACATAGTCCACAGAAAACGGAAAGCGACGGTTGTGTCTACCTATACGTGTATCCGGCTACACCGGCGCCTGATCGCCTATCGCGGTTGCCTCATTTGAGGGCTGATCACCCGGCATGGGTCAGGCCCGTGTCAGGCGGCCTTATCCAATTCAAACGCATCATGCAGCGCTTGAACGGCCAGTTCCATGTACTTGCGGTCGATCAGCACGGAAATCTTGATTTCCGACGTGGTGATGACCTTGATGTTGATCCCTTCGTCACGCAGGACCTGAAACATTTTTGCCGCAACGCCCGTGTGGCTGCGCATGCCGATGCCGACAACCGACACTTTGGCCACGTCTTCGTCTGCAATCAGATCCTGAAAGTTGATTACACCTGCGTCTCTGGCATCGCCCATGGCCTTTTGCGCGCGCTTGACCTGATCAACCGGGCATGACCATGTCATGTCCGTGCGTTCTTCTTCGGCGATGTTCTGCACAATCATGTCGACGTTCACGTTTGCATCGCTCAGCGCGGTAAAGATCGTCGCAGCGATGCCGGGGCGGTCCGCAACCGACACCAGCGTCATTTTTGCCTCATCGCGTGAAAACGCAACCCCGGCGACCACATTGCTTTCCATGATTTCCTCCTCATCGCAGACGAGCGTTCCGGCATCGTCGGATTGTTCTTCAAAGCTCGACAGCACACGCAGTTTCACCTTGTAGCGCATCGCCAGTTCGACGGACCGGGTCTGCAATACCTTGGCCCCCAGCGACGCCAGTTCCAGCATTTCCTCAAACGCGATCCGGTCGAGCTTGCGCGCCTTGGTGCTGACGCGGGGGTCCGTTGTGTAAACCCCGTCCACGTCCGTATAGATGTCACACCGCTCTGCCTCAAACGCGGCGGCAAAGGCAACTGCGGTGGTGTCTGACCCGCCCCGGCCCAATGTGGTGATCCGCCCTTCGGGGCTGATGCCCTGAAACCCGGCCACCACCGCCACCCGCATGCCTTCGGCAAACTTTGCCCGGATGTTTTCAGGCGGGATATCTTCGATGCGGGCGGCTGAATGGGCGGAAGTGGTTTGCACAGGCACCTGCCAACCCTGCCAGGACCGGGCCGGCACTTCCATTTCCTGCAAGATCAGCGCCATCAGACCGGCAGTTACGTTTTCACCGCTCGACACCACGGCATCATATTCGCGGGCGTCATAAAGCGGCGATGTTTCACCGACCCATCCGACCAGTTCATTCGTCTTGCCCGACATGGCAGACACGATGACGATCACGTCATAGCCTTTTGCGACTTCGACGCCCACGCGTTTGGCCGCGCGGCGTATTCGGTCCAATGTGGCCACTGACGTGCCGCCGAACTTCATTACCAAAACTGGCATCACACCCCCGCCCTTCAATCCCGGCGGGGTTTACGCGCAACGCGGCGGCACTGCAAGCCTGCCGCCCGTCAAGATTATCCCCAAGCCAGGCAAAAAGCGCCACGGCGCCTGCGGCACCGATCTGGCGGCGCCAGATCAATAAAATCTCATGCGGCGCAGCCGCGCAATGGGCATCAGACCGGGTGCGCGCGCCCGTCCCAGGTTTCAAAACAACCCGTTGTCTCAAGGCTCAGGGCGTCAAACCGCGCCGTCAGCCCCGAGACCGCCTCTTGTGGGGTGATTTCGGCCGTGGCTCCGCCCATATCCGTCTGCACCCAGCCGGGATGATAGATGCCAACGGCGATCCCCTGAGATGACAAATCCGCAGCCAGATTGCGGCCCAGATTGATCGCCGCCGCCTTGGACGCGCGGTAGATATAGCTGCCCCCCGGTGCGCGGGTCGACGACCCCATTTGCGACGCGATGATCGCGATCTTGGCCGATGGCGCGCGCCGCAGATTGGGCAACAGCGCCTGAACGGTCAGAAATACGCCCGTGACATTGGTGGCAAAGCTTTGCGCCCAGATGTCCGCCCCGAACCCTGTGGCCAGATCATCGCCCTTGTCCAGATAGACGCCTGCGTTGCACACCAGCAGTTCAACAGGTGTATTGCCCAGCGATTTCGCCATTTCCGCCTGGCTTTGGGGGCGCGTGACATCCAGTTGCAGCTGCGATGACACGGATCGGCCCGTGCCGATCACATCTTTGCCCTGCGCGCGGTAATGCTCTGCCAACCCCGCGCCAATGCCCCGGCTTGCCCCTGTAATCAAGATGGTCATGGATTGCCTTTCAGCTCAGTTTTTGTTTCGGGCGGAACGGGAGTGGCACCAATGGCACGCCGTCCTTGATCAATTCGCGGGCCTGATCCAGCCGCGCCTCGCCGTAAATCGACCGCTCCGGCTTTTCGCCCAGATGCATCGCGCGCGCCTCAGCGGCAAAGCGGGATCCGACATAGTCTGAATTGGCCTCGACCTTGCGGCGCAGGTCTGCCACGGCTTTTTGCACCTCGTTTGCCGGGTCGCGCAGCGCTGCGGCCGGCGGGGCTTGCGCGTCCTTTGGTGCGGGGGCATCGGCGTCCCTTGCGGGTGCCGGTTTGGACAGCCGCGGGGCCATGATCGCCTTGGTGATCGCCGTTGAACCGCAATGGGCACAAGACAGCTGATTTGCCTTCGCCAGCGTGTCAAACGCCTTTGCCGATTGAAACCAGCTGTCAAACCTGTGGCCTGCGTCACATTTGAGGGTGTAGTGGATCATCCGGTCACGCCGGATCGCAGGGCGGTGGGGCGAATGCAGCACCAATCACGACGCATCTTTGAGCCCCCCTTTGAGGCGCGGATTGAAATCCAGGATCAGGCGCGCCAGTTCCGGCTCTGACACCATGCGCGCGGCTTTTTTGCGCGACACCCACGCGCGCCTGCGCTGACCACTTTCGGGAAACTGCTTGGACAGTGATTTTACCACGACCGGGTACAGCATCGCAAGGCAAGGCACCCCGTCAGAAGGGCCCATATCCTTGGAATAGGTGAAAACCCCAAGACAGGGACCATCCGTGCGACCGTGCACCCCCGCTTCTTCCCAGGCTTCCTGCAGGGCCGATGCGGCGGGTGTTTTTGCATCCATCGGCCAGCCTTTGGGCACGATCCAGCGTTTTGAGCCGCGCGATGTCACCAAGAGGATCTGCACCTTGCCCCGTTTCAAACGATAGCAAAGGGCGGCAAACTGCGTTCGCAGTTCGCTCTTGCGTGCGCCGTGCAGCGAAATGGGCAGTTGTTTGATCATCTGTGCCTTCTGGATCTTGCCTTGGACCCAATATAGGGAACTTACGACCAAAGACTAGGCGGCAATGGGTAAGACTTGTGCGCCCTTGGCCCTTATCCGATAGTGCGCCCAATGATGCGTCTTTTGCCCTTTCTGATCTGCTTTGCCCTTGGTGCCGCCCCGGCTGCCGGTGAGCGCCTGACGGTGTTTGCCGCCGCGTCCCTGCGCGGTGTGTTTGAGGACATCGTGGCAGAGTACCCAGATACCGTGACCTTGTCCTTTGGCGGATCGGGCACCATGGCCCGTCAGGTGGCGGCTGGCGCGCCTGCGGATGTGATTGCCCTTGCCAGCCCGATCTGGATGGATTGGCTGATCACACGTGGCGTGATCGCGCCGGATGCCGCGCGGGTGATCGCCCGCAACACGCTGGTTGTGATCGGCGCAGCCGGGGCCGCCCCCCTGCCCGACACCGCTGCGCTTTTGCCCCGCTTGGGCAAAAACCGTCTGGCGATGGGCCAACGTGATGCGGTCCCGGCTGGTATTTATGCGCAAACCTGGCTGCGCGCCGCCGGGATCTGGCCGGGCGTCAGCGGGCATTTGGCCGAAACCGACAATGTCCGCGCCGCGCTGGCACTGGTGGCGCGCGGCGAAGTGCCGCTGGGCATCGTCTACGCCACAGATGCGGCGGCAGAGCCGCGTGTGGCCGTGCTGTACCACGTCCCCCAAGACCTGACCGGCCCGATCACCTATCCGGCGGTGGCGCTGACGGCCCGGGGCATGGCATTTCTGGACCACCTCGGCAGCCCCGCCGCCAGCGCGATCTTTGTCAAACACGGGTTTGAGGCGCCATGAGCGTTGATGCCGCCGCATGGGAGGCCCTGCGCCTGTCGCTTTGGGTCGCCTGCTGGGCGACGCTGCTGGCGGTTCCGCTGGCGCTGTGGGTGGCGTGGCTGCTGGCCCGGCGCAGGTTCTGGGGCAAGTCCCTGTTGAACGCGCTGGTGCATTTGCCGCTGGTCCTGCCCCCGGTTGTGACGGGGTATCTGTTGCTGATCGTCTTTGGCAAAAGCGGCCCCATCGGACAGGCCCTCGCATCTGTGGGGCTGACTCTGGCCTTTCACTGGACCGGTGCGGTGCTGGCGGCCATTGTCATGGGATTTCCCTTGATGGTGCGCGCCATGCGGCTGGCGATAGAGGCCGTCGACCCCAGGCTGGAACAAGCCGCCGCCACCCTGGGCGCGCCGCGCCGCGCGGTATTTACCGCCGTGACGCTGCCGCTGATCCTGCCGGGCATTCTGGCGGGCGCGGTGATGGGATTTGCCAAGGCGATGGGTGAATTTGGCGCCACCATCACCTTTGTCGCCAACATCCCCGGCCAGACCCAGACGCTGCCCAGCGCGATCTGGGCCGCGTTGCAAATTCCGGGCGCAGAAAGCCAGGCGGTGATCATGGTCATCATGGCCTGCGCGGTCGCCATCGGCGCGGTGCTGCTGTCCGAGGCATTGGCACGGCGCGTTGCGGCACGGATCGCCGGCGGATGAGCCTTGATCTGCATGTTCAGCACCGCTTTGCGGACTTTATGCTTGATGTGGCGTTTTCTGCCGGGCCGGGCATCACCGCGCTGTTTGGCCGCTCAGGGGCGGGCAAAAGCACTGTCATCAACGCGGTTGCGGGCCTGTTGCAGCCCTCCGGGGGACATGTCCGGGTTGCCGACACAACGCTTTTTGATGCGGCAAAGGGCATATTTGTTGCCCCCGCTGCGCGGCGGCTGGGCGTTGTGTTTCAGGATGCGCGCCTGTTCCCGCACATGGATGTCCAGACCAACCTGATGTTTGGCGCGCGGTTTCGCGCCCCCGGCGCGGCGGGAGCCGGTTTTGATGACGTTGTGTCTTTGCTGGGTCTGGCTGATCTGCTGAACCGCGCGCCTGCGACCCTGTCGGGGGGCGAAAAGCAACGTGTGGCGCTGGGGCGCGCCTTGCTCAGCCATCCGCGCATGCTGCTGATGGACGAACCGCTGGCCAGTCTGGATGGACCGCGCAAACAGGATATCCTGCCTTATCTTGAACGGTTGCGGGACGGCCCGCTTGAACTGCCTATTCTATACGTCAGCCACGCGGTCGACGAAGTCGCGCGTCTGGCCGATACGCTGGTGCTGGTTCAGGATGGGCGCGTGCGTGCTCAGGGGCCATTGTATCAGGTCATGGCCGACCCCGCCGCCGTCCCGCTACTGGGCGTGCGCGAAGCGGGTGCGGTGATCGAGGCCGAAGTCATGGCCCATGCCAGCGATGGATTGTCGAGCCTGCGCATCAGCGCCGGTGTGCTGGAATTGCCCGGTGTGCAGGCGGCGGTGGGCGCACGGGTGCGCCTGCGCGTGCTTGCGCAGGATGTGATCCTGTCACGTCACCGGCCCGAAGGGCTGTCATCGGTCAATGTGTTGCCGGTTGTCGTGGACACCGTACACCCCGGCGACGGGCCGGGCGCGGCCATTGGGCTGCAGGCGGG
>TARA_R110002110_G_scaffold22800_5_pt1 | contig 11054 bp, 7 predicted proteins | sample TARA_R110002110 | Tara Oceans TARA_R110002110 (sample SAMEA4397330) | marine metagenome | biome: Polar Biome; feature: [SRF] surface water layer (ENVO:00010504); material: water (ENVO:00002006), including particulate matter (ENVO:01000060) such as... | depth 5 m
CGGACTAGTAATTTCAGTTTGGCGACTAGGCTCTCTTCCTAATAGTTTAGAAATTGATTCGTTATATGGTCCCATAGAGGCACTACGCGCCTGTCGATCTATTTTTGCTTCTTCTCCCCCTACCCTCCCTTCAAGAAATTGAACATTTCTACTATCTAATAATGCTCGTTTTTCTTTTGTTTCTTCAGGAGTAAGGCCGGTAGTAAGTGATTTAGCAGTAAGATATCGGTACCGTCCTTGGGGGTCTGTAGCATCTCTAAATTTTTCCAGATCTTTCCCTATTGCATCCCCTTGGATCTGTTGTTCTAACAATTGTTTTTTACCGGACGGCATATCCATACCACCGTACCTTACGGCATTTACAGCCCCTCTATTCTGGAATCCTACAATACCGCCGTGAGCTAGTGGAGTAGGAGAAATCAGATTAGTTGGCACAGGGGTAGGAGTCACTACGGGGGCTACAGGGCGTGTCTGTCTGGCAGGATTATTCAGGTTCAGGGCAGCTAGTCCCGCTGCACCTAAAGGTGCTGGCTGAGTGCCTCTTGGTACAAATCTCGTATCTGTAAAGTATCGTTGACCACTACTTCCGGGGCGACGGGTAGGATCATAGGTATTAGGGACACGATCCCGTAACGCATCATACTTGGGTATTTCGCCTAAATAGCCTGTTTTCTGTATTTGGGGATCGTTCATACCAAGTGCGTCAGCCCCATAGCTCAACCCCATATTAAAGAGAGCATCCGTAGCTTTTGCCCCTTGAGGGCTACCGATCCAATCACCAACACTCTGTAAAGTATCGCTACTTAATAAATCATCGAGCCAACTCATTTATTTTCTCCTAGAATCCGCAGTATCTCGTCTGTTTTATCCTCGATAATACCTCCTCCAGCAGCAGTCTGCATGGGGATAGTAATCGGCATATTACCAGTAGGGCTAGCCGTAGGGGGGCTGGTAATAGGGGAATAGGGGTCAGTAAACATAGCTGCTTGCTGTGGAGTAGCAAATATACTTTCTCCAAATGGATCATATACATAATCAATCTGGGCAGGGGGAGGTGTTTTCACCTGAACCGGAGTAGCTTGCATTAACTGTGCAAGTTGCTGTTGTTGCTGTTGTTCCTGCATTCTTCGTTTGTCTGCTTGATCTGTTGCTATCTGTTGAGCTATCTGGTTCTGTATCGCAGTCTGCTGCTGCATCTGCTGCTGTATCTGGCCCTGTAATCCTGTCGCCGCAAATTGACTTTGTTGAGCTAAAGCAGTCTGGGGTATCTGCCCCGTCATAACCTGTTCTAGCATATTTTGGTCATTAATATCTATTATATTATCACCTGTTACATCATACGCCAACTGTTGCGATGTAAAGGGTTGTGGTGCAGTACCTGCTTCGGTGAGTACCTCCTGCTGGGCTACCAGATCTGTAACAAAATCTACATCTGCTTGGGTGATTTCCTTACCTTGTTTACCTAGTATGAAGCCTATAGCATTGGATGTAGCTACAGGTAGGTATTCTGTGGCTCTCCCCTCTAATTCAGCTTCAGGGTATTGACCTGACAGCCGTTCTTTATCTTTGGCTGTAATAGGAGCATCAACCCCCAAAGCTGTGTATATATCCTGTACTTCATCAGGTAGAACAGCCAGACGATCATATTCGTCAATTAAAGCTCTTTCTGTCTCTGCCTCAAAATCTGGACCGCCTTGACCTAGAAATTTTTCTACCTCTTCAGGTGAAGGTGTATAACCTTGTGTCCTAAAGAACTCCTCTATTTCTGGGCGTATAGTCTGACGACGATTTACATAAGGAACAATCTCTTGTTCTGTCTCTGCCTCAAAATTTGGACCGCCTTGACCTAAGAAATTTGCTATATCTTCAGGTGAAGCTCTATAACCAAGCCCTTCAAAATATCTAGTAGCGTCATCTTCATCTACTGCACGGGGGGCTGCCCACTCAGTAACTGCTGTCTTTGTACTCGCGTCAAAACCAGCTTCACCCTGACCCATAAATGGTCGTGCATCTTCAAGGGAAATATTTTTAAAGCCTTCATCCTCAGCGGCTGTAATTACCTCAGCATAAGTAGTGGATTTATCATCTATATCCTGATCTACAGCTCCTTGCAGATCGTGGGGTGCTGGAAGTGCAAGCAGATCTCCGGCTTGAGCTTCGGATGTAACAGGAACTTCCCCTGTAAAATTTAAGACCTCTAGGTTAGTGTAGTTATAATTCGGGTTTTTACTGTTCTCGTAAGCCTTCCTAACATCAGAGGTTGTATTCCACCCAAATGGATTCGCTTCTTTAAGTGTATTTAGAGCTACTTCTCTGATAGCTACTGCATCGGGATTTATCGCCTCATAGACACCTTCCTCGTTCTGCTCCATATTTATAGTGGGTAGATTGTCCCAACCAAAAGCATTCCGTATAGCGTCTTCGCCTTGCTTACTTATTACGGGGTCAGAAGATTGGGCATCCTGTAATCCCTTAAAGACGGTGGGATTATAGCTACTTGCTGCCTCAGTTATTAACTGTGTAGCTATCTCTGTATCACTGACTGGGAAATCCATACCTGCAGTTTCTGCCCACTTCTCTGCCCATGACTCTTCAATATCCTGTTGCTCTTCATTAATTTCTTCAGGAGCACTAGAGGCATCCGCATCTCTTGCATTTGCTACTCCTGCTTGTATAACCGTCGAAACACTACCCGCTCCACCAGCTATAGTACCTTCTAGTAATCCGGCTCCCCATACCCGATTAATCCAAACTTTATCTCGTTTTTCAGTTACTCCATATAATTCTTCTGCACGTTCCGGGTTTATTTTGACTTCTCTATCTAATGTAGAATCTTCAGCAACCCCTGCTTCGATACCTTCGCTAAGAATTTCCCCTGTAATTGCTATTCCAGCAGAAGTTATTTGGTTTAGTAATGAACCTACAGGTCCATCGCCAAGAGCTTTTATAAGTTTAGTTTGTGGCGCAATTTTTGTTGATAATAATTCTATGAAACCAGTTTTTAATCCTATAAATCCTCCCTCTACTGAGGCTGCCCAATTGGCTTCCTCTTCAGTATATTCCCCCGTACTCATATACGCATCGAAAATTCGATGGCGTGCTTCTGAACCATTAGCACCGGCTGTTTCTGCAAAATTAGCTAAAGCAGCACCACTTATAGCAGCTTTTAATCCGTACTTTTTAGCTAATGCTTCTACAGCCTCTTCAGCGAAGCCTTTTGCTGTCAGGGTACCTTTTACGCCCCATTTCGTAACCGTAAAGGCTCCTGCACCAACCATTAACGGGAAGATTTCTTGAAGCAACTCGTTTGTTACTAAATGCCGCAGGACTACTCCACGGGAAGCATCCTCTCCCATAGCCGCGACTAAAAATTCAGCTTTTTCCCAATCTTCTGCTTCGTTGTAACCTTTCATAAATGCGTTTATGGCTGCTCTATACTCAGGAGGATTAGTAGCCATCGCAATTTGCATAGCTGCATTACCGACTTTAGTTATTTCTCCTCTTCGTGAATCTTTCGCTAGGTAAGTTACTAGGCCATCTAGAGCTACTGACAAATCACCCCCAGCATATAGGACAGAGGCAAAGTTTTTTCTGATAGTTTCTACAGCACTTTCTTCCCCAGAGCGTAACTTACTTAGAAATTCCAAAGGCGCAGTAATAGGAGTTAGTACACCTTCTAATATTTTTTCTTCTGTGGATTCTTCCTCATCGTATGTAGTGACATCCTCGTATGCCCTTTCGATTTGTCCTTCGTGTTCGTCTACAACATCAAAGAAACTTTTCATATTCATAGAAGATTGAAGCAGCATCTTTGAGAATGCGGTTAAGTTGTCCCACTGTGCTGCGTCTATATTGAAATCTTCCTGCTCTTCCCCTACTGCATCAACATAAGTGAAGTAAGTCAATACAGGGTCAATAGAACGTAATTCATTGATAGTTATTTCAGGGGGGACGTCGGGAACATCCATTATCCGGAACATAGCTTCCCCGGGAAGAGGCCGGATAGTAATCTCGGGAATCTCTCTCCCAGTTTCAGGATCTGTAATTATAGTCTCAGAGGTTGTCTGTTTTGCGACTACCTGTAATTCACCTGCATCATTCCATCTATAGTAGGTATTGTCGTTTGGGTTATAACTCCAACCTTCTCTGTATAACGTTTCCTCATCTATAGTTTCCTCATCTTCAGAAGCTGTAGAAGGCCGAATAGTAATGGAGGGGACCATATTTTTAAGTCTCTCATCCCACACATATTCTACATCCGGACCAGATTCTGCGCCGACGGGAATAATTCTATCTGGTGCTACTATAGTCCATCTACCTGCACCCACCTTTCGTGTTTCTGTAATTTTTTTATTAAATCTTGAATCAAAGGATGTAGTAGTATGACCCTCTGCGCTCCATGTAGCCTCTATGGCGTCCGTTTTGGGGTCATACTCATATGAAATACGAACGGTATCCCCATCTTTCGTTTGCCCATTAAAAACAGCAGCCGAATCTACACCTTCTCCATATCCAATTGCAAAATCTGTAGGAGGTAGATCATCTAGTTCTTCTTCTTTTCCCTCTATCCATAAATCTAATTTTGATACTGAGCCTATAGGCCCGGACGACGGATGTAATTCAGGAACACCATCAGGGAAAGATTCTCTGATACTTCTCTCGAAATTAACTGCGCCACCGTATTTAGCATTAAGTTCATTTAATGCCTGTTCGTGAACAGTTATAGGTACTTCCTCTGCATCAAGAGTTACACCCTTCTTGATTACATCAGTATCAGCATCTGGCCTCGATAATACCCTGTATATGTCACGGAGATCGTTAGCTACCTCGATTGATTTTTCTATACGGTTTTGAACTGTAGGTACACTACGAAGATCAGGGGTAGGATCAACAGCAGGAGGTGCTATCGGAGATGGTGCTATCGGAGATGGTGCTATCGGAGATGTAGGATCTTCTACTCCCGGTACATCTTCTACTTCCGGTACAGGGGTTGCATCACGTAATGGGGTAATTGGAACAGGAGCATTTACATTAAGCCATTCTAGGGTAGCTTCTTCCACGAGTTTCGATATATTTATAGCCTCTTGCTCAGGCACATCATCTGTAGGGGGGAAAGACAGACTGAGCAAGTTTCTAGGATCAGAAAGTACCTCTGCTTTAACGTATTCCCTTAACTCACTAAAATTAGATATAGCAGGAGTAGACTTTACAGGTTTCTCTGGTTCTAGTGGGACAGCACCCGGAGTATCCGTTACAGGCTCTCCTGATACTGGATCAATCTTAGGGGGTACAGTTATATCACTCGGTTTACTAATATTATCTATAACACTAAGTAATTCTGTCCGAGCAACTTCCGATGGTGGTTCTGGTGCTACTTCGAGAGGAGGTGGAAGAGCTGCAGGAGAGATCATACGGGTGATAGTATCCACCGGAAGTGCTCTTATTATTTCATCGTCAATCTTCCTGATAAATTCTTCTTCGGAAGTAAGTATATTTCTTCCTGTATCCAACCAGAATTGATGGGCAGTAATTGGTTCATCGGCTGCAGTTAAACCCATAGGTGCTATATAGTTTTCTTCAACGAAATCAGCATCAAAGTCAGGTTTAATAGCCTCAACTACTTGGTTAGTGAACTCTTCTCGTACAGAGGCTGTAGTTTCTGTCAGATAGTCCTCTTGAGTAAAAAGTACGTCCTGTGCTGATTTCAGTTCTGTAGAAGCTGTTTGAAATCCACCGGTAGCACTCTCATAGTCTATCTGTAGAGCAGTTACTTCTTTTTCGTACTCCGAATACCTACCTTGTGATCCCCCTAATCCATCAGTTCTATAGAAAGAATCTATATTATCTGCTTTAAATTTATCCGCTGTTGCCTTATCCCCATGCCTGATAACATCGTTATAATGTTTTACATCGCTCTTATATTTTTCAATTGCTAAAGTAAACTCTTCTCTTTTATTATTGAAAGCATCTGCGGCTCTGCTCACAAGTGTTCTCTTATTCTCTAATACAGCAAGTTTCTCTTTATAGATCTTATCGGCACCACTAATAGCATCTATAGCTTTACCAATATTCCCCTGTGTAAGATCATCTAGTTCTAGATATAATTCTAACTTATCTACTTCTTTATGTAGTTCGCTTAATCCATATGCACCTATAGCTGCCTGATAGGTCTCGTATCCATCCGCATCTGTATATGCGGCCCCTACTACATCCCCCGCAATCTTACTAATTATTGCTCCCGTTTTATTGTCTATCCCCGGAATTTTAGCGAGTGTGCTAGCAGTAACATTTGCTGTCATAACTGCGCGGGCTATAGCGCTAGCAACTTCTTCTTCTCTTATCTCACCGTGGACTACAAGACTCTTTATACTAGCTGTAGCACCGTTTTTAATTACTTCTTGTACTGTATCCGGTAATTGATCCCACCCATTAACTACTATAGCTAACTCATCCCCTATGGATGCAGATACGTTTGTAAATCTAGTAATTGCATCTGCATCAACCTCAAAACCGAAAGCAGTATTTGCACTCTCTGACGAAGTTACAGCATCTGTGGGGAATAGATAATCTCCGGCTTCTGATACGCCAGCACTAGCCGCTCCAAAAAGTGCGCCGTAAGCGGCACTTTTTCCTACGTCTTTTAAATCACCTCCTGTTGCTATAGTTCTTACAGCCGCTGTTGTAGCTTGATTTACTGCTTCTGCTGCTATATGTGACGCTACTTCCTGAGTTGCTACTTCAAAACCCATGCCCCCCGCTGCTTCACCAACTGCGTCACCCACATATTTACCGGCTACGTTACCTGCTTTACCTGCCACATAGGATATAGCTATCTGTGTTAAAACATCCCCTGCGTCACCACCCTCTATGGCTGTAGCTGCACCTCGAATAAAAGGGATAGCCCATGCGTTGCCAGTTACTGTTGCGGCAATCACAGCAATGGTTTCAAGTGGGTTGTCCAGCATCCCCTGTACAACATCACCTACAATGTTGACTACAGGTTCAAGTATATCCTCTACAACAAAATCGACGACATCTTCTACAGCATTGCCAACCCACTTAACGACTTTCTTTATAGGTTTGGTGATAAATGAAAACCAACCCATCCTACAAACCCTCCGGTATAGGTTGCGTACCCGGTTTTATAAAAGCCATGTAGTCGTCATCTTCGTCTTGTCCTATACCCATCTTGGTATCAACATTCTTGACAAGTTCCTGCACGGCTTGGAGTGCGGATAAATATTCTTCTTCAAACAAGACTGTGTAATGCGTGATACCCTCAGCCTGTAGATACATTATGTACTGCCGTATATTACCCGCAAAATTAGCGTCTATATCCATGTTAAATATATGGCCAGCCATCTTGTTATTATTATCCCCAGTACCCCTATGGGATAGAAACATGGTGTTACCAAATTGCTTTGATTCTGCAGATTCCATCTTACCTTCTGCAGCTACACTAGCTAGTCTCGTAGCCATAGGTAAATCCTGATATTTTTGAAGCTGTTGTATAGCCCCGAAGATAACACCCTGTTCATTTAGTGTTTGGCTTCTGCTATCTACTAGTTCCATAATCCTAGCTTATCTCTAAAATACTAGCTGTAACATGAAGTCTATTTGCTGTTGCGGCAGTAACTTTAAGAATCTCGGATTCTTCTACCACGAGAGGAGCAGTTAGTAATTCCACTGTAATGTTCGCGCCCACAGCTTTAGTCTTAAACAGACTAAACACAGCACTTGCCGAGTTAGTTAAAGTAAGAGTTATAGTATCTGCATTGCCGGAATCTTCAGATACAAGAATAGACTTAACTATAGCCGTTGTAGACCCCGGAGCTGTATACAACGTAGTTACATCAGTAGTAGTTAAATCTATTTTCGCATTTTTATAATTATTAGCCATTAACCCAAGAACCACGCCATAGATTCAGAATTTCTTTCGAGAGTTCCATCCCTCAGAACTTCGTCTATCTGATTAAAGTACAATCTTAGTGTATCGTTAAACTGGTCAAAATAGAACGAATCATATATTGGAGGCGCAGGTGGGAGTACAGGCCCAACAAAATTTACATCATGAGTATAACTAGGTAATGCCACTATCTTCTCCCATCAGGCCGCATATCTATTCGCGGCGTACCTAACTGCCACTGTACTCCAGAAGTTGAAGATGCAACCTTTACTGATAATTGTCTGCCTCGAACTCTGGTATTAATCTGTTCCGTATACTTCTCCACCGGCACTGTCGCACTTCGGGTTATTGCGCCATTATCGTCACCCCCTACTGAGGCAGGGCTATTATACCCAGAACCGGAATTTTTTAGCGGGAATAATGTCATGGTAGCACTGGGTGAATCAGCCGTAGACCCATCGAAGGTAATATCAGGCATCACACGCCATATGAAGTTAAACTGATGCCCATCATCCAAATCAAATTCGGCAGAGGTTATAAACGCAGATATAGCTGCAGTTGTAGCTGTTTGGTTGTCGTCTATACCTTCTTCGTGGTTAACCAGATTAGGAGTATAAGTAGCGGCGAGTGGGAAATTACGCATACCGGAATCCAACCAAGCTGTACGGGCTAGATTACCATAATACCATATCTTATCTTGGTAATTATAAATAACGTATCTATCTACAGTAGAGGAATCACCGGAACAGTAGAACCACCATATTTCATGGTGCTCTTCATTAGTGCCAGCAAATACTTGGTTAATCTGAATGGTGTTATAGTCACTAAACACATACCGTAACAGATCACATACAAGAGGTTTTACAGTACCATCGTACATGTAGAATTTATCTTTCCCCATCCAGTAAGCCACACCATTTGCATATATCACTGCATTAGGAGAAGCTATAGAAGTATTTTCACCTACAACCTGTACTCCCCATACAGCCTGACCCCCTAGGTATTGAAGACTGTATACAGCAGAATCTGTCCACGCAGTTATTGCTTGCCGAGTCGGTATAGCGGTTACTATCTCTGTGCCTCTGGATAACCGTATACTACCGGCCTGATTTGTGGATGTAGGAGTCCAGTCAACGGCGCTCTCTTGGTCTGACCATCTTATAAGCATAGGATCTTGAACACTCGTGCTTATAGTATTTGCTCCGAAACACAGGATAAACCGACTAATGTCTGATACCAGTATAAAATTCTGTTTTGTAGGTACATCAGAAGCACCGCCTAAACTGGATAGTAGTACCCCACGAGTGCTAGTTCCGTTGGTAGCATCCCAATAATATATAGAACTACCTCTAGGTCCAAATACAAGATCTTCCCCAAAATTAGATTGACTCCATAAACGAAGTTCTACTGATCCTGTACCTCCGGTACCCCATGTACTTTCACCCCAGTTACCGGCACTCCATCCAGTCAAAGGTACTACAGTTTCCGGGCCGGTATTTATCTGATAAGCAGCATCAGTAGCAGAACCTCCGTTACCGGAATCAGAAGAATTGGCCGCGATAGAAGCCGTAAACGTATACGTATTTGAATTTGTAACTGACACAATTTGATGTTCAGCATTGAGAATAGTTGCAGTAATAACGCCTCCTAAAGAAACCGCACTACTAAAAGTAACAAAATCCCCAACTATAGCTCCATGACTGCTATCTGCGACTGTTATTGTAGTAGATCCGTTAGAAGCAGAAAAAGTGGCCGCGTTGGTAGTAGTTGCTCGAATAGGGGTTATATCGCTATAAACACCGCCCTGTTCTATATAGAACTTCAGGTGTGTCCCCACACCAACCAATTGACTACCTGCTAGGGTAACCCAAGCCCACAGAGACCTGCATACTCCTTGGAATGTATTAGCAGATATACGTGTCCAGCCACCTATTTTCTCAGGCAGTTTTTGTCGAAAACGTATTTTATCACACTCATACCAGCCGTTTTCATTGGCGTAGCGTGTTCGCTCTCTGTTAACTCCCGGCCTTAAATCCAACTTCTTTAAAGGCATAACTAATTACTCCGAGGTATCGCCCTGTGCGGGTACTGAAGTTACTTCTATGGTCACACTTTTTTTAAGATTCAAAGATGCTCCGCAGTCAGAACATGTATCTGCATGAAATTCAGCTTCATCAAGATCAAATCCACAAGCAGCACATACTATTTCTATGCTATGAGCTGGTTCTATTGTGTCGCTGGTTATGGCTTTTGCCTCATATCTTCTTTTCATGTGTTTACCCACTTAATTCAAAATGTGGCCCATCAATAAAAGGGCGTCTTTTAGCCGCTCTACATAGGTCAATGTAGCTATTCATGGCTTCTTCCATAGTACCGCCCCATTTACGTATATCCGGTATATGCCATGCTCCACCCCACCGAATAGCTATTTCATGATAAACTGCGGCTGCTTTTATAGCATCAGCTATATTATCATAGAGACTAAGTTCCCAAGAACCTCTACTACCTATATAAGCCATAAGATCCACTGCAAGTCCTTCAAGATGCTTGGATTTCATGGTTCTAGATGCCCCTTTTGCTACAAGAGCTTCCTGTTCTTTCATAGTTCGTAGCCCTTGTATCACACCAAAATCAACTGTAGTTAATTGTATAGCAGTTTCAACCACATCAAATAACCTTTTATCTACTTTTTCCAAGTTTCCATAAGAACGTTTCGATAGGAAATAACTCATTTACTGGCTCGCCATGCTCTAGCTTTTGACATTGCCCGATTTCCAAACCAGAAAGCTATTATAGCTGAAAATATAGCCTGAGTCTCTTCATCCCATATAGCAAGCAATCCAGCCGATAAATCCATTCCGCTGGTGTTTACCATAGCGTATAGAGTGACTCCTTTGCATGTCGCAAATAAGATAAAGAAGGCGTAAGTAAGGACAGGGCGCACAGAACCCCGAAGACCGTTGACAAATCCTCCAGCATCAATACTTCTATCATGTGCATATAACCCCTTTGTTTCTTCTATTTCAGCTTGAGCATCCAGTTCCTGCACTTTTAATGTGGATAATTGTTCAGCATATTTAGCCTTGGCTTCAAGCATGGCTAATTCCTGCTTGTTTACCTGAGACTGTTTAAAATACCCGAGAATTTC
>TARA_R110002110_G_scaffold128939_1_pt1 | contig 11053 bp, 9 predicted proteins | sample TARA_R110002110 | Tara Oceans TARA_R110002110 (sample SAMEA4397330) | marine metagenome | biome: Polar Biome; feature: [SRF] surface water layer (ENVO:00010504); material: water (ENVO:00002006), including particulate matter (ENVO:01000060) such as... | depth 5 m
AGCGTGCCGGCGGAACTCTACGGCGATGCGTCTATTGCGGTCCGGGTACGGGCGACTCGGACCCATGGTGCCGAAACTGGCGTTGATGTCAGCACGGTCGACGAGGTCGAGGATGGCGGCCCGAGCGCCGCCGCTCGACGGTTCACGGATCCGGTCGTCGCCGCTCACGAGCGGCTGTTGGGCGGGCTGCGATCGCTACGCACTGCGACTGCCGCGGACCGTGGCGCGACTGCCGAGTCGCTCCGGCACGAGTTGGGTCGCTACGTCAATCTGGTCGGAACGGTCGTGTATCCCGAACTCGATCGGGTCGCTGGGGGAGTAGCCGACGATCTGGCGTGGGTCGCTGAGCGAAACGCCGAGGCGGCGCTCTCCATCTTGGAGCGTTTGCGATCGTCCGCTGCTCTCGACTCCGATGCGGTCCGCGCACTCACCAACGACCTCTATGCGCTCATCGACTCTGACGACACGATTACGCTACCCGTGCTGTGTCGTCGGCTTGACGATCACGATCTTGATCGATTGGCAGACGCCGCGCACGAGGTGGTCGCCAACGCAGCAGAGTCAACAGTCTCGTTGAGCTTTGGGTCGGCACCCGGCTGACAACGGCTCGTCGACTCGACACCGAGCGCAACCGTCTGGTTGATCATGTCGACGATTCGGGTACGGCAGGCGTGCGCCTCGACGCCCGCAACCACCAAAACCGCAGAGCGCGCCGTCGGCACGGATGATCATGTGGCGGAACTCGCCTGCGCCACCCACGGAACCGACGTACGGACGACCGCCAAGGATCAAGCCGGACCCGATCCCGGTGCCCATCCACACGCTCATCACATCCCTGTCGACCAGTTGCTCGCGATCCAGTTGCCGACGCTGGGAGCCCGCCACTGATGGGGTTGGATTCGTCAGACGACTCGTCAAGTGGTCAACCCCGTCGAGGCAGCGTAGAGCGGGCCATTATGCGCGCAGAACGCAACGCGGTCAGGCTTCGGCCGGGAGCGTCGCGAGTAGCGCTGCAGCCAGCCGAGAGAGCTCGTTTCGCCGGGGCCAAACGGCGCGCAGCGTACGGTTGATCTGCAGGCCGGGAACGGTGAGCTCGACAAGGCGACCGTTGGCGATGTCGTCGGCAACGGCCAGGCGACTGATCACGGTTGGTGACGATCCGTTAATGACCGCGATGCGGACCGCGGAGATCGAGCCAAGGTCGAGCGCCGACTGAGGTGCATCGAGGCCGACCGATGCAAGCAACGCCTCGAGTGCCTCGCGGGTACCCGAGCCTCGTTCGCGCAATACGAGGGGAGTCGTGGCCAGTTCCGTGAGATCAACCGAGGTTCGGCTCGCCCAGGGGTGGCGGGGGGCGACGACGGACACCAGTTCATCGGTGGCGACTGCCTGTTGGTCGAGTGAGACCGGAACGGTTGGTGATTCGACGAAACCCAGGTCGACCGCGCCGGCTTCGAGCCGGCCGAGCACGGCGCGGCTGTTGGTGACCTCGAGCGTCACCGAGTCGTCAGGGCGATCGGCCAGGAATCGTTCGAGCCACGGTGGGAGCAAATATTCGGCAATCGTGTAGCTCGCGGCGATGCGCAACAGGCCACTTTGTTCGGCCTTCAGCGATGCAACACCGGCTGCCAACGTGTCGGCGTATCGCAACAGCTCGGCGGCCCAGTCGGAAATCAACTGACCATTTGGAGTGGGTCGTGAGCCCGTGGGGGAGCGGTCGAGGAGGCGCAAGCCGAGCTGGCCCTCAAGGGTGCGGATGCGGCTCGACGCTGAGGGCTGCGCGACGCCGTGGGCTGCGGCTGCTCGCGACACGCTGCCGAGTTCGACCACCGAGCGGAACAGGTCGAGCGCTGCCAGGTCGGGAAAGTTGAATGGAAGAGGCACATGCTTATTCTATGACGAGACATAGAGCAAACCTCTTACCATACAGGCCGAACCGGCCTACCGACGGTGTGACCGTGGGTACAGAATGAGTGCACACCGTCATTCCACGGCCCGACTCGACGAACACAGATGAATGGGGGAGCGATGACCCGACTGGGGTTCTTGCTCGATAGCGATTCCTGCATCGGTTGTCACGCGTGCACCATTGCGTGCAAGAGCGAACATGACGTTCCCCTTGGCGTCAATCGCACCTGGGTGAAGTACATCGAGACTGGGAAGTTCCCCGACGCGAGTCGGCACTTTTCGGTGATGCGCTGCAACCAGTGTGAGGACGCGCCGTGCATGACCATCTGCCCGACGAACGCACTGTTCCGAGCCGACAACGGCGTCGTCGACTTTCAGGATGACAACTGCATCGGCTGCAAGTCGTGCATGAACGCCTGCCCATACGACGCGTTGTTCATCAACCCGGACACGAACACTGCACAGAAGTGCAACTTCTGTAACCACCGCATTGAAGTCGGCCTCGAGCCGTCATGCGTTGTGGTGTGCCCAACCGAAGCAATCAAGGTCGTCGACTTCGACAACCCCAGTGATCCAGTGGCAAAGATCATCGGCCGCGAAGACGTGGCTGTTCGCTCGCCCGAGCAAAACACGAAGCCGAAGGTGTTCTACAAGGGCGCCGATCAAGCCTCGCTCGATCCGACTCGAACCAAGATTCACGCCGACGGGATGATCTGGGCCGACACGACGCCCGACCATCGCCAAACCCCGGTGCTCGATTACAAAGGCCACGGCGATGCCGGCATCGTGGCACGTACTGCCTACACGACCTCGCACAAGACCACCTGGGACATGATGGTGTCTGGTTACCTGGTCACCAAGGCCATCGCCGGCGGCATCATGATGATGGCTGCCCTGATGCTGGTGCTCGGTCACTCCGACAAGCAAGCTGCTGTCGGCATCGTGCCGCCCATCGTCGCAGGCATCATGCTCGCCGTTACCGGAGGCTTGCTGGTCGGTGACCTCAAGCAACCGAAGCGCTTCTACTACTTGCTCACCAAGTCGAACTTCGACTCGTGGCTGGTGAAGGGCGCCTACGTGCTCAGTGGGTTCGCTGCGTTCTCGGCCGTCTGGTTCCTGCTCGGTGCCGCCGACGCAACCAGTGCCTTGAAGATCATCGCCATCCCGACGGCACTCTTCGGTGCAGCGACCGCCGGCTACACGGCGTTCCTGTTCGGTCAGTGCGAAGGACGCGACCTCTGGCAGACGCCGCTGCTGCTTCCGATGTTGCTTGCTCGGGCGGTGATCGCCGGTGCCTCAGCGTACGCGATCCTCGACTTCGTCATGGATATTCCGTCGCATCGGGCCGTGTGGTGGGCGCTACTCGGCGGCGTGGTCGCCATCGCATTCCTCAGCTGGGTCGAACTCCAGAGCCAAGGCAGCCGTCACGTCGAAATGGCCATTGCCGACATGACCAAAGGTGCCCAGAAACAGTTCTTCCGGGGCGGTCTCATCTTCGGGATGCTCCTCCCTGCTGTCCTCACGATCATCGCCCTGGCGGCCGACATCGACACTCCGATTGTCGTCGGCATGGCTGGCCTGTCTGCTCTCTGCGGCATGTTCCTGTCCGAAACCGCCTTCGTCCGCGCTGGCCAATCCGTCCCACTGTCTTGAGTTTCAGTTGGGGTCTGACCCCAACTGAAACGCTGTTGTTGAAAGTGCTCTGAAATGACTGGTCTGCAGAAGTACCCGCCGCTCGACAAGTGGCACGACTGGACCGAACTCGACGCGAAGGCATGGCCCGACAAAGTCGAGCGCAACTACACGCTGGTACCGACCACTTGCTTCAACTGTGAAGCCGCCTGCGGCCTGCTGGCCTACTTCGACAACGAGACGGGCAAGATCACCAAGATCGAGGGCAACCCCGAACACCCAGCCAGCCGTGGTCGCAACTGCGCCAAGGGCCCCGCGACGATCAACCAGATCTATGACCAAGAGCGGATCATGTATCCGCTCAAGCAGACTGGCGAGCGCGGGAGCGGCGAGTGGGAGCGCATCAGCTGGGATCAGGCCCTCACCGAAATCGGTGGACGCATCCGCACGGCTTTCGAAGAAGACCGCCACAACGAAGTGATGTATCACGTCGGCCGCCCCGGCGAAGACGGTTACGCCGACCGCGTGCTCAAGGCATGGGGCACCGATGGCCACAACAGCCACACGAATATCTGTAGCTCCAACGCCCGCCTCGGCTACCAGAGCTGGATGGGCCACGACCGTCCGTCGTCCGACTTTGCCAACGCCGAGGTGATCTTTCTGATTTCTTCGCACCTCGAAGCAGGCCACTATTTCAACCCGCACGCCCAGCGCATCATGGAAGCCCAAGGCAAGGGTGCCACGGTCATTTGTGTCGACCCGCGCCTGTCGAACACCGGCTCGAAAGCCGATCATTGGCTGCCGACGTGGCCGGGCACTGAAGCATTCCTCTGCCTGTCGATCGCCCACCTGCTTCTCGAAAGCGGCAAGTGGGAGCGTGACTTCGTGCGCCGCTGGGTCAACTGGGAGACGTTCCTCGCCGAGCTGTACCCCGACATGCTGCAGACCTTCGAGTCGGTCGAGGCTGCTCTCAAGGATCACTACAGCGAGTACACCCCTGAGCGCGCCGAGCACATCACTGGCGTCTCCGCCGCGCAGATCCGCGAGATCGCCGAGATCATCGGCAAGCACCCGACCAAGTTCGCCAGCCATAACTGGCGCGCTGCAGGCGCGGGCAACCAGGGCGGCTGGCAGGTTGCGCGCTGTCTGTTCTTCCTGAATGTGCTCACCGGCTCGGTCGGCACCGAGGGCGGCACATCCGGTAACGGCTGGAACAAGTTCGCTGCGCACCAGCCCAAGGGCGCTCCGCCGCTCGAGCGCTGGAACGAGCTGAGCTGGCCACAAGAGTTCCCGCTCTCGTACCACGAGATGTCGATCTTGCTGCCGCACTTCCTCAACGAAGGCCGCGGCAAGCTCGACACCTATTTCTCGCGTGTCTACAACCCGATCTGGACTAACCCCGACGGCTTCACCTGGCTTGAAGCGTTGAAAGACCCGGAGAAGGTCAACTGCCATGTCGCGCTCACGCCGACCTGGTCCGAGACCTCGTGGTTTGCTGACTACGTGCTGCCAATGGGTGTTGGCGCAGAACGTCACGACGTGTCGTCGTACGAGACCCACGCCGGCAAGTGGATTGGATTCCGTCAATCGGTGTTCCGTCGCTATGCCGAGATTAAGGAAGGCAAGTCGGTCAGCCCCGATGCCCGAAGCCACGAGTACAACCCGGGTGAAGTCTGGGAAGAAAACGAGTTCTGGATCGACCTGTCATGGAAGATCGACCCCGATGGTTCGATGGGGATCCGGAAGTGGTTCGAATCAGACGAACGACCGGGCAACCCGATCAGCATCGACGAGTACTACGGCCACATCTTCGCCGAAGAAGTACCCGGCCTCGCCGAGGCGGCAGCCGAAGCAGGCCAGGTCCCCCTCGAATACATGCGTGACCGCGGTGCGTTCGCAGTGCCGACCGACCCGTACACGCCGTACGAGAAGATCGTCTCGGCTGAAGACGTTGCCGATTGCGCCAAGGACGCGTCAGGCGTGTTCCGCAAGCCGGGCACCATCGGCACGTTCGATGGATCCGAGGAGAGCTTTGCCAACACCGAACTCGCCAAGCTCGGCGACGGTTCGCCCGCAGTCGAGGTCGACGGCGAGATCAAGGAAGGCTTCCCGACCCCGTCGAAGAAACTCGAGCTGTTCTCCACCACCCTCAAAGAGTGGGGCTGGCCTGAGTACTCGACGCCGAAGTGGATCCCGAGCCACGTGCACTGGGAAGACATGGACATGGCCGGCAACGAGCGCATCTTGCTGCCGACGTTCCGTATCCCGACACTGATCCACACTCGCTCGGCGAACTCGAAGTGGCTGAACGAGATCAGCCACCGTCATCCGCTCTGGATCCACCCGGAAGACGCCGAGAAGCTGCATATCGAAGAGAGCGGCCTCGTGCGCATCTCGACCCGTATCGGGCACTTCGTCATCCAGGCGTGGCGTACCGAGGGCATCCGCCCCGGCGTCGTAGCTGCATCGCACCATATGGGTCGCTGGCGTCTCGACGAAAAAGAGGGCCGCAACTGGGCAGCCGGTAAGGCCACGATCGATCAGCAGGGCACGACCTGGACACTGAAGCGTGAGGGCGCCGACAAGAAGAACATGACGGCGTACGAGTCTGCTGATCCCGACACAGGCCGTATCTGGTGGCATGACACTGGCGTCCATCAAAACGCGACGTTCTGCGTCCAGCCCGACCCCGTTTCGGGCATGCAGTGCTGGCATCAGCGTGTCCGCGTCACCCCGGCTGCGGCAGGCGACGAATACGGCGACGTCGTGGTCGACACCGCCAAGTCGCGCGAGGCATACCTCGAGTGGATGGAGAAAACGCGGCCTGCCGGCACCACCAACGACAGCGGCCTCCGCCGCCCCCTCTGGTACGCCCGCCCCCTCAAACCCACCATCGCTGCCTACCGTTTGCCTTCCTCAGAGTGAAGGAATGACGGGCTCGGCTCGGTTGGGCTTTGGCGGCTCGCGGCACGAGTTTCATCGATCGCTCGCGCTCAAGGCGGCTGCGGTCGCAACGCTCCCGAGGCGCCGGTCGCAACGCCAGCCGCATGAACGCAATGTTGCTCGGGTAACACTGGAAGCATGACAAATCTGTTCGAGCAGGCGATTGCCCGCAAGGAAGTGCTGAAGTTTGCACTCGGTGAGGACGAGTACCTGGTGCCTGACAGCACAGGCAAGAGCGAGGGGGACGGCGAGTCCGAGAGCAATCATTCGGTGCTCGGGAGCTGGAACCAGTCGGTGATGGAATTGCATGACGACAACGCTGTGGCGTGTGCTGCAGGCGTTAACTCAATGTTCTCTTCGCTCGTCGGGAACTCTCCGGCTGCCACCGCGACACGCATCTGGCCCCTGGTCGACCATCTGGGTGAGTACTGGACGCAACGGCATGGCGGTTGGCTTCAGTTCGAACTGGGTCGAGTCGCCGAGCCGATTGCCGCTGCTGTTGAAGTTGAGCGTGGTCGCTGTCGGCGCGGCGAGAGCGACGTCGATTTCAACACTATCGAGATGGCGATCCGGAAGATTCAACGCAACGGCGGACTCTCGGAACTGGCCTGACTACCGACACAGCGTCGGCCCAGATGCTCGATCTCGGCGTTGGGTGTCAGGCTCGTCGCCGCATACCGAACCAGGCGTGGAGCGTGGAGTCCCACTCGTCACGTGAAATCGCAGTCTCGATGGTGACGCCGTCCCGGACGACCTTGAGGCGATCGTTGGTCAGCGTTACCCGGTCGGGGCCTCGGTCGAGTATGCGTGTGGCAAAAAACTTGGCGCTCCAATGTTTGTTGGGGTCTGCCTGGAGCGATTTCGATGCATGATCAAACTGATCCATCGTGTGTGCAACGCGTTTGAAGCGGTACTGCGCCTCGGGAACACCAGTCGCGTCGTGCCTACTCAGGGTCGTGCCTTGCGGGCTGCCGATCAACTCGTATAACCCGTTGCCCCCGTCTTGTGGCCCGCTCGAATTGAGATCGATCGGGCTGGTGAAGCTGTCGCGGAAGCCGAAGCCGACGTCGATGAGGTACGGCCGGTCGACCTGCACTTCGAGTGCGAGGTGGTCGATCACGCGGGTCGGTCCGTCGAGCAGCACGGCGGCGCCCAGCCTGAGCACACGAAATCCGAGCGCTTCGAGGAGTAGAGCGAATGCGCCGTTCAGTTCGAAACACCAGCCGCCTCGGCCTTGCTCAACGATCTTGTCGACGTTGGTCAGCGCGTCAACTGTGACGCCGTGGCCGTCGACGATGTCGAGATTCTCGAACGGAACAGCGGTCATGTGGAGTTGTTGCAGCTCGGCCAATGTGGCCCGATCGTGCCGCACGGCGCCGCCGAAGCCGATCCGCTCAAGGTACCCGTCGACGTCTATTACAGGGGCAAGGGCGGGGCCGGTGGTCGGATCGTCGCGCACACCTACAGCGTAGAGTGAGGCGGTGCTAACCGACTTGGTGATCAACCCGTTCGGAGCGCACCTGGCAGACATGCTCGCCGTGGCCAAGGCTGCTGACGAGGCCGACATCGGGGCGGTCTGGGTCACCGACCACTTCAGCGGCAACGTCGTCGACGCCCCATGGTCGCGTGATCCGTTCGTTTGTCTCGGTGCCATCGCCGCAGTGACCGACCACGTCGATCTCGGCGTCCTGGTCGCCAATGTCACGAACCGGCACGCTGTGCAACTCGCGTCAGGAATCAACTCGCTCCAGTCGTTGGCGCCGGGACGCGTCCGGCTTGGCGTCGGCTCAGGAGCGGCACCCGACTCGCGTTTCTCCGTCGAACATGACATGGTTGGTAAACGGCTCGGTGATCTGGCCGCACGTCAGGCGATGCTGAACGACACGATTGGTCAGCTCCGACGGATCTGGAACGCCGACGGATTCGAAGCGGTGACCGATGGAGCACCGATGCCGCCGGTCATCGTCGGGGCATCGTCGTGGGCCACCATCGAGATCGCCATCGAATTGGCCGACGGCGTGAACATTCGTCGGACTGCACGCTTACCCGAACAGCTCGAACGGCTCGCAGCTGCTGAGCTACCAGATGGTTTTGAAGTCAGCGTGCTCGACTTCTTCGCACCAGGCGACGATCTCGGAGTCAGACCGTCGGATCTGATTGAGGCGGGCGTCGACAGACATATCGTCACGATGTGGCCAGCGCGTGATCTCAGGGCGGTCCAGGGGATTGCCGCTCGAATCGTTTGATCTACCCTGCGGATCATGTTTGACAAGCTGTTTGATCTGCCCGCCCATCCGCTGTTGATCCACGCGCCGATCGTGCTGTTGCCGATCGCTGCGATTGCCACAGTTGTTTTGGCGGCAAAGCCGGCCTGGCGTGCCCGCGCGAGCTGGTGGATGGTCGGGGGATTGTTCCTCACCGTTGCCCTGCTGTTTGGCGCGAAAGAGTCTGGTCAAGCCCTGATCGAGGCGTATGACCGGGTAAACGGTGCAGGAGCAGTCGACATCTCGAAACACCAAGACCTGGCCGAGACGACGTTCCTCATGACCCTGGGGTGGTTCGCAGTATTCGGATTGCTGACGGTGTTGGAACGAGTGCAGCGCGTTCGAGTCGGGGTCCTGGAAACTGTGGCGTCGAACATGATGGCCCGGCAAGCTATTTCAGCGGTGGCAGCGGCTTTGGGCATTCTGGCGACCATCTGGTTGATTCGTACCGGCCACGAGGGTGCCAGGTCCGTATGGGGTCCGCGGGTCGACATTCTCTTCCCTGAAGGCTGAACGCCGGAAGCCGAGGGGCAGCACCCGTTCAGGGCAGTTGATCAGGCGACAACGACTTTGGTTCCGAGTGTGGCGAAGGCCCACATGAACTCCGAAGCGAGGTTGTGGGGTCTCCGTCGACGTCGAGGCCGAATTCGCGCTGACGTTGTTCGAGAGGCTTGGGCATCCAGGCAGACTGTTCGCCCTGGATTTCCATCTCGTACTCAGGACTTTCCGCGGAGATCGATGGTGCTCAAGGAGACTCGCTGAGGGAATTGGATCACAGGATGTTTCGCAGTCGATGTGGTCGGGTCTGAGAAACTGTTGGCATGGTGTGCTGCTGGTCACGTTAGAGGGTCTAACCTCCCCCCGATGAAGCTTCGCAGGGGACAGCAGCAGATGACCGCCGATCTCGGGTTGCCCCGTCTGACGACCCCGTATGTCAGGGAAAACGGCGAGCTGCGCGAGGCGTCTTGGGATGAGGCGCTCGATCGTGCGGCCGCTGGCTTCGGCGCTGCTCGCGATGCCATCAAGGGTGGCAACGCCAATGCGTTCGGCATGTTTTCGTGCTCGAAGGCCACCAACGAGGTCAACTACTTCGGACAGAAGTTTGCCCGGGTGGTGATGGGGTCGAACAACATCGACTCCTGCAACCGAACTTGACACGCTCCCTCGGTCGTCGGTCTGGCGACAGTGTTTGGTGCAGGTGGCGGAACGGCCTCGTACAAGGAGATCGAAGAAGTCGATGTGGTGTTGCTGTGGGGCTCAAACGCTCGTGAGGCACACCCGATTTTCTTCCATCACCTCATGAAGGGTTTGAAGAACGGCGCGAAAATGTTCGCCGTCGACCCCCGACGGACATCGTCGTCGAAGTTCGCTGATGTGTGGCTCGGTCTCGATGTGGGCACCGACATTGCGATGGCCAACGCCGTTGCCCGCGAGATCATCCACGCCGGCTTGGTCAACGAGGCGTTCATCGCGCATTCGACCGACGGCTACGAGATGTACAAGGCATCGGTCGAGTCGTACACACTCGAGTATGCCGAAAAGATCACCGGTGTTCCAGCAAGTGCGATCAAAGAGATGGCGCACGCCTACGCCACTGCCGAGAAGGCACAGATCCTCTGGACGCTCGGCATCACCGAACACCACAACGCAGTCGACAATGTGCTCTCTTTGTGCAACCTGGCGTTACTGACCGGTCACGTCGGAAAATGGGGGAGTGGCCTCGTTCCGCTGCGCGGGCAGAACAACGTGCAGGGCGGCGGCGACATGGGCGCGCTGCCCAACAAGTTCCCTGGTTTCCAAGACGTGACCAACGCCGAGCACCGGGCGAAGTTCGAAGCGGTCTATGGCGCCAAACTCAACCCCGAAGACGGCATCCACCTCACGCTGATGTTCGAGGCAATGGGCCGCGGCGAACTGACCGCAGCATTCGTGCTCGGTGAGAACCCGGCCGACTCCGAAGCCGACATCGATCAAGCTCGCAAGTTGCTCTCTGGGCTTGACTGCCTGGTGGTGCAGGACATCTTCATGACTCGCACCGCCGAATTGGCTGACGTGGTCTTCCCGGCATCGGTTGCTTGGGCCGAATCGGACGGCACCGTCACATCAAGCGAACGTCGTGTGCAGCGCACCAGGCCGGCAGTCACGCCGCCCGGCGAGGCTCGCCACGACATCGACATCATGCACGAGCTCGGCAAGCGGATGGGCGTCGAACTTGGCACCACCGAGCCTGAAGCGCTGTGGGACGAACTGCGTGCGCTGTCGCCTATGCACGGCGGAATGTCGTACGAGCGGCTCGAAGCCGAAGG
>TARA_R110002110_G_scaffold35929_4_pt1 | contig 11050 bp, 10 predicted proteins | sample TARA_R110002110 | Tara Oceans TARA_R110002110 (sample SAMEA4397330) | marine metagenome | biome: Polar Biome; feature: [SRF] surface water layer (ENVO:00010504); material: water (ENVO:00002006), including particulate matter (ENVO:01000060) such as... | depth 5 m
CTCGTTCGTATTGGCAAGCTCGGTAATAATCTCGCGCGAGCGGTCCCGGGAGCCGTCATCGACAATAATAAGTTCGATGTCCAAACCCAGTCTGGGAGCGGACAGAACACTGTCGACGATGTCCCGGATCGTAGCCTGTTCGTTGTAACACGGCATTACGACCGTAAGCGATTTCATTGCCAACCCGAAACTGTTTTACAGATACCCCGGCCCGACCGGTTCACGCGAACCGCATGGTCAGATATTTCCATATCCAGCGGGGCCGCGTGTAATACATCCGGTAAGCCAAGCCGAGCAGTTTGCGAATCTGGACAGGGGTAAACGACGCGTGCTCGAAAACAAGATCGTATTGCGTGTATTCCTCGAAACGATCAGCGGTAACCGATTCCTCAAAATCTTTAAAAGCAGGCGTTCCCGGATAGGGCGTAAAAACGCTGATTTGCGCAAAGAGCGTGTTCAGGCGTTTTGCGTATTCAAGCGTATTGAAAAATGCCTCCCTGGTGTCGCCCGGCAATCCCAGAATATAAAAACAGGTCACACTGATACCGAGGTTCTCAAGCGTTCTTATACGACTTGCCTGTTCGTCGGCTTCGATCGAAAACCTGCTCGATTCCTTTATCGCCTCGGGGTTCACCGATTCGATGCCGACTTTTATCATTGTCAAACCGACGTCGCGTAACCTGACCGCGAGTTCGTCGTCGATATTGTTCAGATGGGTTTCAGCCACAAACTGAAAATGCCGGCCGCTTGCCTCGATCGCATCGGCAAGCGCCATCGTATGTTTGCGGTTGATGGAAAAAACCGGGTCCCGGAAAATAAACAGCGTAATCCCGAGCGTGTCCTGCCAATGACACATTTCCTCGACTATTTTTTCCGGATCCCGTGTCCGGACCTTGCGCCCCTGTTGAAGCGGATAAACGCAATATTCAAAGCAGGAATAGGGACAGCCACGCGTCGCCTGAATGGGAAGCATAATCTGCTTGCGGCCGAGCAGACCGAAGCGCGGCTTGGACACCGAAAACACGATATCCCACGCCGGCCACGGCAGCTCGTCAAGGTCGACCATCGGTCCCGATGCGACCACGCCTGTCAGCGTATCGAGCATCTCCTCGGTGATCTCGGTATTGACGGCAAACATTTCCGGTTCACCGCCGACGACGAAGGCGCCCGCATCCAGATATGGCGCCGGCACGGATGTCGCGAACGGTCCGATTGCGCCTACTTTAACGCCGAGTCCATCGACGTTGCGTACGGCCTCGATCTCGGTTTCATGTGCCACGATTGAAGAAGTAACAAAGCAGAGATCCTTGCCCGCGGCATCCCGCCAGTCTTTCGAATAGGAAACATCGTGCCCCCGCTCACGAAGAACACCGAGCAGATACACGCTGTTCAGCGGCGGCCAATCCACGCTTTTCGACATCAGGCGCGTCAGCAGCCCGGCAACAAGGCCAGCCCCGAAACGGTTGGCTGTACCGTAGCCGCCGCTGGTGTCCTTCGATATCCGCCATGGCTGGTTGGGATAGGGATCGAGCACTAGTATTTTCATTTAGTCAATTTCTCCGCGCCTGCCGCCGTTCGACGACAATTTATGCAGGACTGTTCTGACGCCGACACTACAGCCGGCTCATAATAAAGACCCAGATCCGCTCATAAAGTTGCAGGCATTCACTATCAGTTTTCTACTCGAAAGACGGTGTAAAACCAAACCTGTGTCCTTTTAGCGTAAGTTCATTGGCCCGGGTCGCTGCTACGGCTTCATAATCTGGTGAGGCGAAAGACACGCTTTCAACTGAAGCGGACTATTTTTTGACTGCGATAAGAACGAGATTTTTGCCCAACGGCGGCGCCACAATCGATTCCGCAAGCTTGGTGGGGGGGACCACAACCCGATCGTAGACCGTAAGCATCGGCTGACTGAATGAAGTTTTGCGAAGGACCTTGTTCAACAGCCACCACGGCAGGACACCGACAATGTCGAAGTACCGCAATTTCTCGATCTTAAAGCCCGCCTCACCGACACAGGTCCCGAGGCTTTTCCGCGTATACCGCCTGAAATGCCCGAAAACCCTGTCGATTTTACTGTAGAGGAACGGCAGCGCCGGCACGAATATCAGAAGACGGCCGCCCGGCTTCAAAGCATCGTAGAGACCCTTGACCGCTGCCTGATCGTCCTCGATGTGCTCGAGGACATTGACCATAACAATGCAATCCAACGCACCGGGATCCGCAGTCTTGAGCCAGGCTTCGATCGACTTCTCTATGACTGCACAATCTGCATCCCCGTCGAACTTCTGCCTCAGTCGACCGGCAAGACCGGACGACGGTTCAATCAGATCCAGTCTGTCGACGCACGGACGGAGGCGTTCGGCGATCGTACCAAGACCGGCACCGATTTCGGCGACCCGCCCATGCAGCATGGGTGCGAACTGTTCAAAGATCCAGTCATGGTAGTTCGGAACATGACCCAAATCCTCCAGCATCTCGCCTGGAAAAAAATCCAACGGTGTTATGTTCTTCGATGCCTCAGAAGATTTCATGAGATTCCATTATCGCCAGATCGGTTTTGTATCGTGCGCACCCGGTCACCACAAGAACCGGGCACCGACGGCCCCCTAGCGTTTAAAGACGAAATAATATCGTGCAAGAAAGTTCCAGCCGAACGCCATGCCGGTTGCCAGGATTTTGGAAACCATCTCATGGGTATGAAGAATATCGATACCGATCGTCAACATACCGAGGTTGAAAGCGATACCGCCGAGGCTGACAATATAGACCAGAGCGATCCTCTCCGCCCGTTTTCGCTGCCCCGCCCCGAAGACGAACCGGACCGACAGAACATAGTTCGCCCCCGTCGCCAGAATAAACGAGATCACGCCGGCCAACAGATAGTGCAGTCCGAACACATAGAGAAACAGGGCAAAAAAACCCCAGTCGATCAGCGCACAGAAGCCTCCTACGACGAAATATTTCTGAGCCGCCCGACCCACATCGGATTGCAGGAGCTTGCGGAGCCATAAAAAATTCGTACTACTCAATTTTGATTGTTCCTTCGAAGGGCAGCGTTACCGTCTGGTCGAATGTGACTTTTGTGGCACTCTCCCCGGAGGCATAAGCGCGCCAACGCGTACATCCGGAAATTGCAGGCGGGGCCGAACCCGTTATTTTATACGACCTTTCGCCGATCGAGACCTGAACAGCGTTTTCAGCAATCCCGACCGAACCGGCAATAATGAACTGCTGGCGAATGCGGTGCCGGCCACGCCCTTCTATCCGGTCGCAGATTTCCACCGCCCCCTCTGTGAAATGCCAGGCGCGCTCGATACTGCCGATCTGCGCGCCGTGAACGGATCCGTCATATTTTAGGACCTGGCCGTCGCGCGTTCTTATTACCCGGGGGCGGGACGGGACGGCCAGGTCGCGAAAGGCCGGGGAATAATATGCCCGGTTGACCGGCATGGAACCCGCACCGTCGATCAGGATCACGTTGTGGACAGAGGCATTCTCATAATCGGTATTCGCATAGCTACCGCGCCCCGGATCGACAATCACCGGTGTTGTGCCATGGTGCAGTTCGAAACTGCCGAGGTCCTGATGGCCGTGTCCGGGCATCGGCGGCCAGCCATCGGGGGAAACGAAAGCAAGCGCCTGCCACCCATGGCCGCCGCAACGATGCCAGCCATCCTCGGCCAGCTTGTCCGGGGAAACCGCACCCCGTCCCGCGAGAATAGACAGCGCTTCCCCGCGGCGGTCTTCAGGCAGGTTTGACGGCCAGCGGGACTGGTCGGCATATCCGTTTCCCGGCGTGCTTTCGGCAAGTCGCGACAGGTAAGCAGGCGGGACATCGGGCGAAATATCACCGACAAGCGGCAGACCACCCGGCAGACAAAGCCCGGGAATAGCTGCCAACGCCCGTTCGGCAATATCGCGGAGCATGGCCGCCTGCTCCAGTCCTGCCGCCTGCGCATCGAGCCACGCGTCGATGTAATTGCGTGTCACCAACAGGTGGTAATGGGTGGATCCTTCGCGCAGTACGCCCGAACGCCCGAATATACGGCCGGCCTCCGCCACCATGATCTTCGCGCCGGTCTCGGCATGATCGGCCCGGCCGAGCGCGGTGCCGATACGCAGCAGTCCGCGACCGTTATTCGACAGATGATTCGACGTATAGTGCTCTCCGAAATATTCAAGATTGCGGCGAATGACTTCCGCATGGCGCAGAAGCAATGCGCCGGTATCCTGCCGATCGCCCGGCAGCCCGAATTTCCGGGAAAAATCGATCAGGTTGATCGCCCGCTCGGCCGCCGTATAGGCATGCCAGGGCCAGCCCGAGGTTTGAGCGCCGAAACCGGTTGCCCAGACCTGCCACAGAGCAGCGACCCAGTCGCGGTCGACGGTATCGCCGGCGATCGGCACCCAGGCGAAGCGATGTGCCGCCAGCAAGGTTTCCAGATCGTCATATGACCGTTCAAAGAGGTCCGGCGCGCTGTCCGGGGACAGCTCGACGGTTCGACCGGGAAGCTCAATCGTCGTCGATGAATGGGGCGGGTCGAAATTACCGGCGGGAAATTTCTCGGTTGTGAATTCCGACCGGGCGATATCGGTTCCAACGGGATTTAGATAGGTTGGCTGTCCCGGAACGAACGCGGGCAGCGATTTTTCGATGCCGGCGATTCTTCGCAGCAACCATCGCCGGAGTACCGGGTCGCCCAGGACGTGACGGGCCTTTCTTATGAGCGCCTGCATCACCACAGCACCGTCACGCTATGCGGTTCAGACGAATGGGAACACGCCGGGTTCGGGGATGAAATTATCCTCTATCGCCTCAATTGCGGCGCGGCCCATGGCAAGGCGGGCCTCGGCTGCGCTGCCGCCGATATGCGGCGTACAAAGGAAGTTCGGGGCATTGAGCAGTTCGTCGTCGGCCGGTGGTTCGACCGCGAAAGCATCGATACAGGCGGCGGCCAAGCGGCCGTCGAGCAGGCGTTCTTTCAACGCAGCCTCGTCAATGATTCCGCCGCGGCAGGTATTTATGAGCACGGCATCGTCGCGCATCCGGTCCATCACGGCGCCGGTGTAAAGACCGCGCGTACTGTCATTCAGGGGAATATGCAGCGACAGGACTTCGGAACGTTCGACGAGTTCGTCCATCGAGACGGCCTCGACCCCGTATTCGCGGTAAAATTCCGGGAAATCCTGCAGGTCGCAGGCAAGGATCGTGCAGTTCCACGGTTGCAGAAGGCGGACCACTTCCTTGCCGACGAATCCGCAGCCATGCAAACCGACCACCCGCCCGCCGAGATGCCGGCCCATCTGGTGACGCGGCCGCTTTCCGTCGCGCATCTCGGCGAAAAGAGGACCAACATGGCGCAAGGCGCAGACCGAGAATGCGATCATCAGTTCGGCCACCGATTGCCGGTTCGTGCCGCCCTTCCAGCCGATACGGATACCGCGATCGCGCAGCAGCGCAGGATCGACGTTGTCGAGCCCGACACCCATGCGCGCGATAATTTTGAGATCGGGCAACCGGTCGAGCATATCCGCCGTCAGGTTTTCAAGACCCATGATCGCGGCATCGCGGCCGGACAGAAAGGCGACGAGTTCATCGTCCGTCATCCGGCGCTGTTCTTCGTTGAAGCGCGTGTCCGGGTATTTTGCCAGAACCTCCCGGCGCAGGATTTCGGTCTGACAGAACGAGATCGACGGTATTGCAACCCGGGTCATGATTGAACTCCGCACATCGGCAAAAGCTCTTCAACGACCGCCGCCAATTCAGAAAAATGCCCGATCAGGCGATCGCCGCCCAGTTCCGCCGCGGGTTTTCGGCTATAGCCAAAGGGCACGAGGACGATCGGGACACCTGCATTCCGGGCGGTTTCGACATCCGTCTCGCTGTCGCCGATGTAGAGACTGCAACGCGGCGAGACGCCCAGCTCGTCGGCAACGGCGTCGTAATGCCTGCGGTCGGGCTTGTTAAAAGGCCGGGCAGCCTTGCCGATACAGGAAGCGAAGTGGCGGTCCAGGCCAAGCGCCCCCAGAACGTTGAGCGCAGAGTGATGCGGTTTGTTGGTGCAGATTCCGAGCCGATAGCCACGGGTCGCCAGGTCTTCAAGTGCCGGCACAACGCCCTCGAAGACGGTCGTATAACGTGCCGGCACGGCCTGATAGTTATCCCCGAAGGCATCGACATAATACGGCACATCGCCTGAAGCGACGGGATCACCCGTCAGGGCAAACGCTTTCTCTATCAGAGGCTCGGCGCCACCGCCGACCATAAGCCTGCCTTCGTCCAGTGTGATCGCGCGGCGACCGGCCTTTTCCAGAACGGGATTCAACGCGCCCAGAACGTCCGGCAGACTGTCGATGAGTGTCCCGTCAAGATCGAAGATGACCGCGTGTGTCATTCCCCGGCCGCAAGCTGGCGTTTCACTTCGGCAATCAGGTAGCTGCCGATCAGGTGGTCGAAAATCATATGCACATCCTCGACCGGGCCGTATTCGCCCTTTGCCGTCGGCACATGCAGCGAAATATCCGATTTCCCGCGCAGCTTTCCGCCGTCGAAACCGGTGAGACCGACGACCGTTGCCCCGCATGATCGGGCATAGTCGACCGCGACGATAAGGTTGGGCGAATTCCCGGACGCCGAAATTGCAACCAGGGAGTCACCGGCCCGCAGGTGTACCTTGAGCTGATCGACGAACATCCGCTCATAGCCCTCGTCATTGGCGAGCGCCGTCATGACGGCGACATTGTCGGTCAGGCTTACGGCGCGGAACGGTTTGTTGTCCCCGGTGCGCGTGCCGATCGATATATCGTTGGCGAAATGGGAAGCCGTCGCCGCAGAACCGCCATTACCGATAAAGAAAACCGTGTTGCCGGCTGCGCGCGCATCCAGCAAAAGGCGGATGAAAGCCGCAACCTCGTCGCTGTCAATTGATTCAAAGCAGGACGCGAGGTAGTCGAGATAGGCACGTGCATATCCCGCAGGGTCTCCGGCGTGCAATTCTGTGAGTTCGTCTATTTTGTTCATCGAAGCGTTTAACCGTTTAAATTTCGAATTGCGCCGTTTTCAGTACTTTCCCCAGAGCGGGTCTTCCACGATCGCGGCTTCTACCAGGGCGACGTCCTCCGGACTGTCGACAGAGAAATAGGCGCGCGCGGCGATAGGTGCAATACGCTGGAAACGGCCATTGTCGCATATCCGGTTGCTGTCGCACGATTCGACACGCTCCAGCGGCGATTCGGGCAGACGCGTAAACCATTTCAGGAAATGCCACCGGAAGCCGAAAATCCCGCCGACGCGCAGCGCGCCGAGGTCAGGGGAAAATGTTTCGCAATGGGGAATGGGCTGGCGGCTTGTATACAGAACGTTGCCACGCAGATCGTGTACGATCTTCACGATGTCCGGGTTTCGATAGAGCGCCTCGTCCGTTATCGGCACCGCCAGCATCGTGCCTTCGATTGTCTCGTCGTCACCGAACGGATCGATAACCGCGGTAATCGTGTCGACTGCCAGCAGAGGCTCGTCCCCCTGTACGCATACGACGATGTCGTTATCGTCCTCATTTCCGGCGACAATCCCGTAAGCTTCGGCGACACGGTCCAGCGCGCGGGTATGAGACTCCGATGTCATGACAACGGGAAAGCCCCGCTCTTCGGCGAATACGCGAATTTCCTCATCGCAGGTCGCAATGCAGAGCACGTCCCAATCATAGGAAAGTTTCGCCCGCGCGTAGACATGTTCGACCATCGCCTTGCCGGCGATCGGGTGAAGCGGCTTGCCCGGAAACCGGCTGGAGCCCATCCGGGCAGGAACGATTCCGATAGTTTTCATGTACTTGGATTCTTTCTCGAATTCACCTGGGACAGTTTTCCGGCATCAGTCGATAGATCGCCATCTGTTCAATAGTACCTTTTTTGCTGAACACTGAGAATGTGCGCGAGGGAACGACAAAGGTGTCGATCGTCTCGATTCTTTGCAGACAGCCGGCGTTCATCAGAGTCTGCAGCATCCGGAAATTGTCCAACTCCGGACCGCGGCCGCCGTTTTTTTGCTCGGGCGGTTTCAGGACGAAATGCGTGATCCCGTTTTTCCGGATTTGTTCGATAAACCGTTCGGGTCTGACCCGCTCCGGACGCCATTCAACCTGCATCTGATAATAGGCCGTCATAAAAAACGACGGCAGGTCGAGCAAGTAGGCAAGTTCCCGGTTGAAAATCGCCACTTTTGCGCCGGCCGGCGCATTCCGGTTGATCCAGAAAATGGCATTGGCACCGGTTACGTTCCGTTCCAGAAAGTCCTGCCGTGATTCCCCGGTCAGGACATATTTGGCGTAGTTCACCGAAAAGACCAACTGACCCGCCAGTTGGAGAAACACCCCCAGATAGACCGCTACCCAGAATGGCCGGAACCATTGCCTCCTTGCAACCGCGTCATGGGCAAACATGTAGACCGGAATGAGGACAAGGGGAAATACCGGCACGAGGTGCCGCGCCCGGTGCGTCGTGCCACTGAAAAACCATATCGTGAAGAAAAGTCCCGCGACCCCCAGAAACATAAACAACTCGTCATTCCACAGGCGTTTCTTGGCCGCGCCCCAGATCGCGAGCGGCAGGACCATGAAGACAAAAATACCGAAGCCGGTGCGCGTACTTTCCAGTTCCGGCAAGCCTGAAAACGTCGCATAGACAGGATACAGCAGCCAGTTACCGATCGTGGTTGGGAGAATTTTCTCCGCATCCGAATAGTAAGCAGCAAAACTTTTCGAGAGTTCGGCCGTCCAGTACGGTCCATCCGGCGCACCAATCAGCGTGAACAGGCTTGGAAAGACCGGGTCGCCGGTATGGATATAATTCCACAGATACCACTGAAAACCGGCCACGACCGCGAGAAGGGAATAGACAAATACCGGGCCGATCCGCCTCAGATAGCACAGGATCGCCAAACCGAGTGACGTGGCGAATACCAGTCCGAAGAATTTGGTTCCGATAAAATAGCCGGCGAGGATGCCAACCAGAGCAATGCTTCCGGGCGCGTCGGTGCGACGGCCGTCAGCAAACAGGATACAGGCTGCAAGGGCGTAACCGGCCGCACGCACCTCGACATGACCATTGCCACCGCTGAACAGGATCGCCGGGGTGGTCAGAAAAAGGACGGCCAGCAGGATTGCCGCATTTTTGCTGATGCGACGCGCCGCAAACGCATACACCAGAAGCGCCGTCGCCCATCCGGAAATCATCAGCCACAGCGTCAGCGCCAACTCGCCGCCCATGACGTAGGCCGACGTGTACGCAAGGTGCGTCAGGAGCGGAATCGCGCCGGATATGGCGGTCGGCAGAAACTCGATCCCGCCCAGGCCCGCAAAATATTTCGGAATTGCGGCATGATATGCCAGCGTATCTCCATCCGCCGGCGGCGAAATTCCCTCCAGCAGGTCCATCAGCAGAACCGCTGCCAAAAGCAGCAGCGATATTGCGACCCGCCGATCGGAAATGCCGCGCCGGATTTCGCCCAAACTGCCGACGCGACAGCCTCCCCCGTAAAGACCGAGGAGAATGATCCCGGGAGCCGTAAGAACCCAAAGGACACCGGGCGAGAGCCACCCCAGTATCCCGGGGAAAAAAAGTAACCAGCCCCAAAATCCCGCGCCCAGGATGAAACCGAGTGAGATGTTTTCGGCGGCGCCTCTGTCGTCCGTCCCGGCACGGAAGGCACGCATCAGAACGCTGCCATAGCCAATGCATGCCAGGCCCAGAAAGAGCGGCGTCAGAATCGATAGAATGATCGTCATCTGGACATCGGATCAGATAAAGGGAAGCCGGCTTTCCAATAGATTCCAAATGTTTGAGAAACTTCGGACATACAGGATAAGCGCCACGAGGATCCAAAAATAGAAAAACACCGATAGGAGAGTTCTGTTTTTACGGGTCATTGAACTATCGTTCTCAGCTTTTCCGGAACAGCATCGGCATCATAGATGCGCAGGAAACCAGATGGTCGGCGACAGGACCTTGAAGCGTATCAAGCTCCGAAGCCGTAGCGGAGAATGCAGTAGACGGCGCGAAAGCCGTCCTTGAGACCGATCTTCTTGCCTTCCGCATAGGTGCGGCCCTGATAGGAAATACCAACCTCGTATATGCGAATGGCGGGTCGGAGACGGGCAATTTTTGCGGTGACCTCCGGCTCGAAACCGAACCTGTCCTCTTTGATCGGGATGGACTGGATGATCTCGCGCCGGAACACTTTGAAACAGCATTCCATGTCGGTGAGGTTGAGGTTCGTCACCATATTGGACAAGAGCGTCAGCGCCCTGTTTCCAACGCTGTGCCAGAAATACAGTACGCGGTGTTTTTCGCCACCCGAAAACCGGGATCCGTACACGACGTCTGCATGACCTTCTACAATAGGCGCAACGATCTTGGGATATTCGCCCGGATCGTATTCGAGATCGGCATCCTGTATGACGACAATGTCGCCGGTAGCATGGCCGATGCCGACCCGCAACGCAGCACCTTTTCCCTTATTTGAATTCTGCGGATAAATCTTTATCCGCGGCTCCGTCTTTGCCATTTCGGAAACGATCTCGACCGAGCGGTCGGCAGAACCGTCGTCGACGACAATCAGTTCGATTTCCATATCGGCCGTTCCTACCGCAAGAACCTTGCCGATAATTTCTTCAATCGTGGCTTCTTCGTTGAAGCAGGGCATGATTACGGAGAGAACTGTCATTTCAGGACCTTTAAGCGGAGGCAATGCCAAAGCGTCCCGGCCGGCGGGACCATGGAAATTCTATGCCGGATCGGCAACCAATCCATATTTTTCGCGCCATTCGGGATCAGCGCAGTAGATACGGTATACCGTCTGCATTGTCCTCAGCGCATCGGTGGACGAGCCATTGTCGATCGGCTTGTCCTGCAAAATCGCGTCGGCAAATTCATCTATTTCGTCACGCCATGAATTGTCTTCGTTGTAGCGGGTGGTCTGTTCGCGCGGGTCTCCGCGATCATCCTGCGCCGCATAGGCGACCGTCAGGGTCTCTGCGCCGTAGCTTTT
>TARA_R110002110_G_scaffold386939_1_pt1 | contig 11049 bp, 4 predicted proteins | sample TARA_R110002110 | Tara Oceans TARA_R110002110 (sample SAMEA4397330) | marine metagenome | biome: Polar Biome; feature: [SRF] surface water layer (ENVO:00010504); material: water (ENVO:00002006), including particulate matter (ENVO:01000060) such as... | depth 5 m
ATTAGCGCACTCGGTACATTGAGTTAAGAGAAGAGGCTGGCTTGCGCTCCCACGGTTCGAGCATCATGTCACTCGGCAAGCTGCTAGGAACTACGCGGGCAGGTTCATACGGGCGCGTCTGGTAATCATCACGTTCTCGCCCTGCCACTGTTGGTCCTATATTTATTGGCAACACGCCCCGTTGCATCTGGATGATCTTGATGTAACGTTCAGCTGACTCTGGGTGATAACACAGCGCCCTAATCACATCTTCCGTCACAAAGTTTTCTGGCATTGAGTCAAGACCAAGCACTGCGCCCATGTTAGTGGCATCCCATAGCCGCTGAAGATCCTCAGGATCTGATACTGTTCCAATATACGAATCAAGTGCAACCTTCTCGCCGTTTATTGTGACGTCCGGAAAGATAGATTCACTCCACACACTAACTCCACTGCGAGACCTGAATTCTGGTTTAAGCAGCGGCTTAGAACCTAGATATGTAATTGCAGCAACATCTAACTCCCAACTTGCTTCCTTGCGGCGTTGTCTTTCATAGGTAATCAGGTCATCAACCTTTGACGCGATATCTTTGTAGGTTTCAATTAAGTTGACGTCTTGTGATTGACGAATGATTGTTTCAAACTCTACAAGCCTGTCTGGTAACTCACCACCGTTAGCTTGACGCAACTGTTCTATTATTTCGTCTGACTTCGCTAAGAGGTCTTTTCTGTTAGCGCTTGCCCCGAACGGAGTAGATTGAATAATGTCCGCGAAAGCCTCTCTATTGTTAAGCCCATTTACCATTAAATTGTATTGAGTGTCTGGGATGTCATAGTAGTCAGCATTTCGTATGAACTTCTGGGCTAGTAGAGCTGCCCGAATGTCTGGTGGGTGAGCCTCGACATCCTTATCAAATATATTAGACACCTTGTTCATAACCTCAGTGCCATACTTAGCCTCAATGCCGTCGTTAATAAGTCGCCACTTGCTCCAGTTAATCAAACCGCCTTCGGACGCCGCGTCATAAGACGCACTCACTTCACCTACAGCTTCCATTACTGGAGTGTCGGCTACATACTGAGGCAAATTAGAGTTTCTCATTTCTTTTTCAACTGACTCTGCATACGTTCTTTGTATAGCAGCTAATCGTTGTGGAAGAGCGCTGTAAGGTATGCGACCTGAGTGCAGGTTATTAGCAAGCTCCTGCTCCTTTTGGTGTAATAGTATTTTTTCATTAGCTAAATGTGCCGCTACAATGTCGGGCGGAGCTTGGTAAGCAGCTAATTTCTGAAGCTGGAACTCGTTTTTGGCTTCTACAAGTGGCGCAATCTCAGGGTTATTCCTTATTTCTCTTTTAATCTCTGGCGGAATTTCCCCAACATGCTGGAACTCTTGCTCTGGATACAAGTTACGAGCGGCTGCTAATAGCCTTTCGTTTGCGGACAGTAACGATTCTTTGGACCCTAGCGTGTTAAGTGCCAAACCAACAGGGAACCCGTCCGTTAACCAGTTGGCGGGGTTAAGGGAGTGCAGTGGATGTTTCTTCTGAACTCGATTGTTTTCCATTTCAGATTGCAAGTTCATCGGCGACTGAGACTCGAATGCGGCATAACTTAACGCCATACCTAGCGTTGTCCAGTTGGCCTCATGGTTGCCGTCGTTGACCGCATTATCCAACAATTTTGCGCCTTCAGAAATGACGGGTACTGGGCGACCATTCCACGTCTCTCCCTTAGCTATCATCCGAGTCCAGTTAACTAGCGGCGACGCCTTGCTTAAATACGAACGTATTGCGCTATCATAAAAATCATCCTTCAGGTCTGCGGCAGCACCTAAGGTGCTGTGAAGAGTGCCTAACGGCTGGACTGTTCTGTTTGAACCTACATGCAAACCGTATGCTTCACGGTTAAACTTTAATTTATTAGGCTTTGTAGGGTGAGTTTTCCATAGTTCCGTGTCTGTTTCGTAGCCTTGCAATTTGTTCATTCCAACCACAAAACCCATAAAGGCAATCATTGTACGAGACACTGCTAAAGCTGCCATGCGATTTTCAGGAGTGGGGCTGCCCGTATATTTAATAGCTTTGTCTAATGTTTGTAATTGAGACCTAAAGAACCGTCCTGCAAACAGACCAATTCTTGATAAGTCGGAAGGCTTATCTTTAGCCCACCCAGTCATATTGTTAATTACTTCTGCTATTTGCTCGCGCTCACGTCTTGTTTGAGCATGTTTAAGACTGCCTGTCCCGCCACGAAGAATACTTAACACGCTTACATTAGCTTCTTCCATAGCGTATAGCTCCATACGCATGACATCTCCCACTGTAGAGAAATGAGCATTAGCGGCATTTATGGGGACCGAAACAATTTTACGCAGCGGGTACGATAGAGATTCAAACACATTGCCTATTTGCTGCTTAGAAGTGTCACCTTTCAGAGCTACATAGGGAAAAGCGTTGGACTTCACGAGTGGGTTTCGGAACGGCACTTCTCCTGCCAGTTCCATACCCCACGTCTTAGGCTTTACCAAAAACTCTGATAAATCGTTAGCGCCGCCACCTGAAATATGAAGCCCATCACCTACAGCTCTGTTAAATAATTGTGGTCGCGCATTAAGATAACGCGCATAAGCGTGGGGATTTGCCATTGAACGCATTGCGTACACTTGAGCTTTAGCCCATGTTTCCCAACCGTAACCAGCAGGGAATAAACCCTGAATAGAAGCGCCGCTGAAGTCTGCCGTAGCCATGAGAGTTCTCATGTTTCCATTCCAACGGTCAGCTACTTCCATCATGTTCTCCGCCACGTTTGCTATGCCATTTTTTTGTACCCAATTATGAGCACTTAGAAATTCGTCCACTCCTTCTGAGAATTCTGAGTCCAAAAACACACCCCGTTGTTTGAGGTTTTTATTATTTACAGCGCTACCTGAAACCATATCGGTGACTGTTTCTGTAATAATTTCTCCCTGCTCGACTATTTGGCCTTGATCCGTGTCTCTAATACGGGGAGGATGACGCGTAGGAGCGCCCGTGGCAGGGTCTATTACTGGGACTTCACGAGTAATTAAATCTTTCCCCCCTCCTTTAGCTGCTCGAATTGACTCGAACTTATCCTGCTTTGCTATCTCTAACTCTTTCTGGGCGCGGTTTAACTCTTCTAACTCTCGCGCATAGCGAGCTTCTATTTCTCCTACATTAGGATTAGGTCTATTAAGCTCTACCTGCTTTTGCCGCTCCAAGATAGTCCTTGCGTACCCTGCTCGGCTCAAATCACGATTAATTTCAGTGTTTACTCTTTGTAGGTCAATTTGCTCTCTGGCTGTCGGATCAGAGTTTTTCTCCCAATCGACATTTTGGTCTATCTGATTTCTCAACGTCGGACGCTTCTTTAAAAAATTATCCATTTGCTCACGCGCTAAAATAAATGTTTCGTTTACTTTGTCAATTTGATTTTTTAACGTATCTACATCTACTGAGTCATCACTCATCAATTTTTTTAGCTTTTCTACTTCCGCTGTCAGCACCCGCGAGCGCGACACTTCCTTCCGCAACACTGGTTGCAGTTTTGACCCGCGCATACCTTGAATTGCCGGAGTTCCTATTTGTCTAAACGCCACCATAAAGGGGTCAATATAATTAAGTAACGTTGTTGCGTGGCCTACTTCTTTTACCCTGACATTATTTACTGCTTCTTTTAACACCCCTAAGGAATTGTTAAATGCCGCAGCGCCAGCTGAGCGAGCAGCTACTTGGCGATCCGCTAATTCCAGTTGTTTCGTTTTAGTTAATATACGAGCAGTTATATTTTTTACAGTTCGCGTAGCTTCTTCGGCCCTTCGTATAGCGATCTGCCATCTAGGAAGCCCGAGTAGACGCTCCTGTAAAGATTGACTTCTGCCCTCTACGCTTTGAGCAAAAAATTCCTCTCCCCACTGATGAAGCACTGAATCAAGACCTGCTTTTATTCGGGATCCAATAACTGTATTAAGATCCGTCACATATTTTTTACCGGACGCTTCCATAGAAGGAGTGTTTTCCCACATATAACGTTCGTACACGCCTACGTCTTCATAAGGACCTGCTGGAACACCTTTTACTCTGCTTGTTTTGTAGTCACTTGGTAACCTATTCCCATCAAGTGTGACAAGTCTCGGCATGTAAGAATCCTCTATGCCAAACCCACGCTCCCACGTATCAGCGACATAAGGCATTTCTCCGTTTTCCCACATCACATCCATTCGGGCAATAACTTCTTTAGGAACTCGCCCACTAATTTCATCGGAGCCTTGAATATATTCAGGAGCAATGTCCCAAAATTTCTCTAACTCATTTACTACGCGGATGTCTTGAGTAACACTTTCCAGTATGTCCTGTACTAGCTTACCGTTCTCTCCTACAAACTCAAACTGACCAGTACCCATTTTGTACTGTATAAAACCATTAGGTTGATCAACATGAGTTTCTGGAAGCCAGCGACCGTCGGCGTCCTGCAAATCTTCAATCGAAGCTTTTGAAGGAACCATCTTTGACTCAATTTTACCGCGAGTCAGCTTTGTTCCAAGACTAGGCTTTTGCCACGGGATTATTCGGCTACTTAACGCTGACTTCCTCATCGCTTGCCGTCCCGCAAACCATGATTCCGCTGTTACCGCTTTTTGATTAAAATCATTTTCAAACATTCGTATTTCTTCACGGCCACCCCAGACCATCGGTAGGTCGTCCCATTCTCGCACCACCCCATCTGGGCCTATATATTGTTCATTCCGCATTGCGTTTGCGATCTTTAACCCAGCTTCGTCAGAATTACCTTTTCTAGCAAGGTATTCGTTCAGAGCCGCTTTTCGCCGTAGCGCATCAGCGTTAGGGTTTGCTCCGCCTATTATGTCCCATAACTCATTTACTTCTTCACCTAGAGGAGTCATCTCCTGTTTGTACTCTGCTGGGGTAAGGTGCTGAGGCGGAAGCGCGTCGTGAGGGACGGGTACGTCGCGGTAAGGAGGACGGGCTGGAGCACGAATCCCCTCTACCATTAACTTTGATGCGGCCTGTAATGCGTTGGCTTGCTCTGGAGTTTCGACTACTGGCACGTCCTCTTTAACTCGTGAGTAATCGTATATTCGCCCCTCATCAAACTCATCAAATGGAATTGACACAGCGTTTTCTAATACCTCGTCGGTGTCCCGCACCATGTACACGGTGTCTGGTTGATTGGCTGGAGATTCTCGCAGGTCTACCGTTCTAGCTACAGGTCTCCAACCGTGGTTGGCGTATTGGTCTACTGACCCTTCGATGTCTTTCACTGCGGTGGTTAGGGCCTGAGATGACGCTTGGCGCAACACTTCTTCGCCTTCAAGAGTGTCTAAACCAAACACAGAGCGCAGGTCGTTGTCTGGAGTCACATATGCACCCGCAATTTCGTCCTTCGACAAAAACAATAAATCTAGATCATCAATCTCTTTGGGTATAGCTACGAACTTTCCGCGTACATTTGCGGTACTGGCTGCGGCTTTGATTGCCCCAATTAACTTATCTTTATTCTTAACTGTGTTAACAAGCGTGTCATGGCCCCTGCTAGTAAAGTCGGACTGGCGGACAGTGCCCGCTTGAGGATCTACCAGAGGGCGTTTGCCTTCTGGCATTTCTTCTGAACCAAGTTCGCGCCGTTGGGCCTCTACTTGATCATGTGCTCGCTCTATGCCAATTTTAGATTTAACTGCTACCACATTGCTGCGGGCGGAAGTCTCTAAATCTGGATTTATTAACGGGGAGCTACGCAAATCAACATCTTTAATTGTTGTTCCCACATTGAATCCAGCTCTCTCCATGCCAGCCCTAATAGGCCTTTGCGTCCTTGCGCCTGTGGCAATAGCCGCTCCTAGACCCGCAGGGACAGCTAACCAATTAGGCAGATTCTCGTTTTCTTGTACTGCTTGACCAACGCCCATACCTGTAGAACCCATAATTGTTGCTTGGGTTAGCTCATTAATAGCCCTTGAGGCGAGGGAAGCATCAGGGTTTGACAATAGCGGGTCAATAAATGTAGATGCTACTTTTAACGGAGTTGTAAACGCGCCAGCGCCAGTCCTAATCATGGGTCCCACTACTGGGGCATTCCCAGCTCTTGAGGCGTTGACGGTCCTAGTAAACTTTTTAATTCCTTGATTTATAGCGTGTTTGGCAGGGATGCCCGCAGCAGCTATTGAATAGTTAAGCGGATTAGCTAGTTCTTCAGCAAGCATATCTGGAAGAGATTCAACAATGTTACCTACAATAGGAATAGGGATGTCATCTAAAGCCTCTAGCTTGTCTCCTACAAAAGGAATACTACTATATTTAATAGGCGGAATAGGTTGCATGTCAGGAGACCCGTCTCCTTGTTCTTCGTTAGCGTTTACCGTCCGCCCAAACGTTCCCATCAAACCGCTTCGCTCACCAGTTAGTAGAGGAGTGATTAGAGGGTCAATGGTTTTAAGACCACCCCACTCACGTTGTTGCATCTCTGCGAGGTCTCGGTCAAGCTCGTTTTGGGCCATATACCCCTCGGCAATAGTGTCACCGATAGCTTCTCGACGCTCAGGAGTTAGTCCTATTGCGCTTAATAAATCTCCAAACCAATTCTGCTCTTCCTTTTTTTCCTCTTCTTTGTCGGGTTCTTTACCCCCGCTCGGAGGAGGAAATTGCTTAGGGTCGAAGCCACGAGTATTAGCCTTCTGCATAGCAGGAATCCCTTCGGCATTACTCGCTCTGCGGATGTCGTATTTGCTAGCCATTATCGAGCGTACCCTCTAAATTTAGCCAAGTCCCTATTCCTGTCCATGCTCGGAGCACCGAACTGTTTCTGAGATTGCAGCGCTACGTCTTCTAGCGGTGCATTAAATTGCGTCAGCAAACTCGTGTTAAACATCTGACGTTCCGTAGGAGTCAGTGTATTTAGCTGTTGGAGTGTAGGAAGCGGTAGGTTTCCAAATTGCAGAGGGTTTGGCATCGTGCCAGCAAACATGGCGTCCACTGCTGGCGGTCGCGTGGCTATATCTGCCGCCATAATTTCAGCCATGCTCGTCTGCCTCGGCACTGGTACTTCAGGGACGGTAAGCTGCTGGGATGGAGCAAAGCTGGTCTTGAAGGTAGCTCGGTCTAGAGGAGTAGCGAACTCAGAAGTAGCCATCCAATCCGCAAACGATGGCTGGTCTGGCATCGTTGAGGTACTGGTGTTTGTAGTAAAGGAAGCCTGATTAGCTTCTTTTACTAAATCGGCAGCAGTCTGTGCTCCTGCGATGCTGTCCGCCTTAGCTCTTGCAGCTTGATTAGCGTCTAGGTAAATGGGATTTCCCGACGCGTCATACCCTTTAATAATCGACGAATAATCATAGTTTGTAGCGTTAGCGAGGGTTGCCTGTGCATCGGTATATGCCTTATTGGCGGCCTTGTACCCCTCCGCATTAAACGAACTTGACTCAGTAACCGTTGGCTGCATCTCATTTATGAACTGCCCGAACTGAGCGCGAGCATCAGCACGTCGCTGTTCCTCTGCTTGACGGAACTCTTCATCTCCACGACGGGAGTCAGCGCGGGTACGTCGGTCATTTTCTGCTTTGATAGCATTAGATTCGTACTGTTGTATGTTTGTCATTTCTTTAGACAGGTTGTTTAGCAAGTCTGCTTGAGTGATTTCTGGTAGCGGAGACTGACCACCTCGGGTAAAGAACGTTCTAGCTAGTACATCACCACCTTGACTCAAGATGTTTCGTATCAATTCACCCTGATTAGTAGCAGCATTAGCCATCTGAGGAGCTGTTTGTATGAGCGTTCTGTAGTTTCTACCTAACTCATTCAGACTATTAAAGTAGTTATTAGCTGCTAGCGTTCTCTCTAAACGATTTTCTCCTGTATCGAATTGGCGTTGCTCTTCCCCGAATTCCCTCGTCCACTGATTGCGATCTTCACCAAACTCTAAGTTAAACTGCCGTTGGTCTTCAGCTAACGTGCCCTTAGACACATCAAGATTTCCCTGTGATATGTCTAGTGAATCCTGCCTGTATTGCCAGTCTGGGTCAATTCCTAATGGCTCACTGAGCTTGACCCCTGTAGCTGAGTTAATAATGTACTGTTGCCCAGTGGCGTTGTCAGTCATCATCGACGTTGACACTTCCACCGCTTCTGTACCTACAGAAAGGGAACCCGTTTCCCAGTTAGTTCCGTTATCGAAAGAGACTTCAGAAAAACCACTTTCATCTATTCTCTGAATATGAGAAGGATTAGTCTTGGACTGCGTTATTTTGTATTTTGTTTTATCTCCACTTGTAGCTGATGGGGACGCAGAGTCAATGAATGATGTCACCCTGCCATCTGAGGTAAACCCAGCAGGGGTTATTAACACATTCTCACCTAGTACATTATTTTTTAATTTAATCTCAATTTTTGGCTGGTTATAGTCGTCTAGAAGTATGTTTCCAGAACTGTCTGTGGCAAACCCAATGTCACTTATAGCCCAAAATAATCTCTCTTCTGTTTCAGGCTCTTCAGTTTCCGAATTGAGTACAGTCTTGCCATCAGCATCGAGTCGCGGCACGTTGTACTTGTACTGATAGTTCGACTCTATGTCTGCAATAAGAGCCCGCACTCTGTCTTGACCATTTTGGCGAACAGATCCCAATACGGTGTCTGTTATTTCTTGATCTGCGTCTCGGAGACTGTCTATTTTGGCCCTTACGGCGTTTTCACCACCTGCTTTAATGAGATTCTCTTTGCGGGCTTCATACGCCTCTATCGTTTCGCCCCCGCCCGTACTGATGCTAATATTTACTTTATCATCCATACCCCACGTCATTATTGAGCTCCTTCCTGCGCGGCGGCTTGCTGAATCACTTGCAGTGCTTCAATAATCGCCAACTTCGCTTCCATGCAGAAAGGTTCTGTGCAATCGTACAAGTCTGCGCCATGACCGTGAGCAGCAAAAATATCTGCCATCTCATCGAATGTAGCGCTAAACACCTTAGCTTCTTCAGGGGTGGAAAAGGCATCAGCAATATAGGTCAACGCCATTGCGTTCAACACCGTCACTTGCCTTGCGGCGTCACTCATCAATGCGGCTAGCTCACCTGACATTAGAACATCTCATTCGCTACGTTGACCTGTCGGTCCATTTGTACATTTTCTTCCATTCCGGACGGAGTTACTTGTTCACCAACACTAAACTCATCAGTCACCGTTTCCTGCATCCCGCCCTGCGGAGGCATTCCGCCTTGAGGCGGCATCATTCCTTGAGGTGGCTGGACTGGCTGTGAATTCTGTAACATATTGTTTTGGAACGCTCGTAACACTTCGGCAGCCTGACCCTGCAAGCCCTTCAACATCATCATAGTACGCACTTGCTGTGCCTCTGGTGACATAAAGAGCGTGTTCACAGACGCCTTGAGGAGCTCTTCTTGCGGATTTTCGATACCTGAATTCTCCATAGCGGTCTCTGCACTTAGCATTCCACCGTATGTTTGGTATAACTGAGACCAGACCATCATGTCTCGCATCTCAATCGCAGCTCTGTCTGAGGTGTGAAGCTCTACATCTACTGCGTAGAACTCGTCTATTTCTGCTGGCTTGATAGTTATTTCACTAGCAGAACGTCGAGTGCTCCCCGCTAACGTGACTGGTGTGTCGAGAATGTGCTCGATGTCTTGAAACACTTGCCGTGACGCGATAGCAATACAGGCTCGTAATGACGCTACGCATCCGCCTAGTTTGACAGCTGCGTTACGCATATTCATGTCTGCTTCAGTAGCAGACTCAACTCCGCGCTGAGGTTGACCACCTAATGTACCCATCTTCGAGAGCTCTGACGTGTAATTGTGTACACGATCCATCATCTGAAAGACGGACAGGTTTACTTCTGGTAGCTTGCGGAACTCAATCTCTTGGTCATCTACAAGGTTAATCCGTTTACCAGCACCTAATTCAATAGGCGTGTCATCATCCATGATGTTTCTGGTGATGATTGGAGCGAACGTTGAGTAGCGTAGCTGGATGTCTGCTGCGGTAAGCTGACGCGCTTCCGCCTGTAATACAGGGTGGATGTACCTCAAAATACCTACATACCTGTCAGCAGGGTCGTTGTTCGTGTCTACTTCACCCCAGCCAGAGTCTCTAATGATGTACGGCACGTAGCCGTCATAGTCTTTTCGGTCATCAGTGGAGGCTTCTGTTTCCCAGCAATACGGGTTCATCTCGTCGTGAACTAGCTGGCCTGAGACCCACATTTTGTGTGAGCCCATGTCTTCCTTAAACGGCTTTGTGTACAGCTCGACAAACTCTAGCTTCTCAGCGTCGCCGCCTTCAAATACATCATCGTACTCAGGAAACCTGCGTCTCGCTTCGTCTGGGTAAATCTCGTAGAACTCATACACATATAACGGGTCGTTAGGGGTGTCAGGGTCCTCTACGATTGTTTCGTTGGGCGGGACACTTACTTTCCATAGGAACTGAGACTGTGCAAGTTTTCGTAATCTGTTTTTGTATTTCTGCTTTTCCCCACGGGTTGCGTCCATTGATGGTGGATCAGGAATCAATTCCCAGCGCAGTTCTTTTTTTACGACAATTCGACCGTCTTTAACGAGCTTCTTGCGCCCAGTAGCTAGCGGGCTTGCATAATCTAGCTCAACACGTTCCCAAAACGCAGCTAGGAATTGACGCTTTCTCTCAGCTAGCCCTTGCTGCGCTTGTTGATCGTTGTCGGTTTGCTTCACAGGGACGTAAATGTGCGGTGTTGTGAGTATGTGGTCTGATGCGTTATCTACAGCGTTCCGAGCAGTGGGGGGAATAGTTGCAGACATGCCAGACTCACGATACTCACGCGGAATAATCTCCCCGATGTTTGGGTAGTTGCCGTTGTAAAAATCGGTGTCGTCTTTAATTTTTGAAAAATAGCCTTGATAGACGTTGTAACGTAAGCGCTTGTAGCGGCTGTAGTCATCATCGAACAACTCTTGGTACACTTCGTTGGTCATACATTATCCAAACGTCAGATAGTTAGAACGACGCGCCATTGACGAGGTGTTCTTTCTCTTTTTCGCTTTCA
>TARA_R110002110_G_scaffold138241_2_pt1 | contig 11042 bp, 9 predicted proteins | sample TARA_R110002110 | Tara Oceans TARA_R110002110 (sample SAMEA4397330) | marine metagenome | biome: Polar Biome; feature: [SRF] surface water layer (ENVO:00010504); material: water (ENVO:00002006), including particulate matter (ENVO:01000060) such as... | depth 5 m
ACGCTGATTCAGCCTCACCGAGCCGGGAAAAACCTTGCTGGGTTATATTGACCGAATACTGCGTCTGAATAACGAGACCCTCAGTGCACTTAGCCTGGAGCCACTGCGAGGACCGGTGCATTTCGGGATACCCACCGATTACGCCCAGACGTTTTTGCAGCAATTCATACCGCGCATCCGAGACGCCTTCCCGGAGTTGGTGCCCCGGATTACCTGCGGCCGTAGCCGCAAGCTCCGGGAGTTGGTTGCCACCGGTGATCTGGATGTAGCCATTGTCACCGGCGAGCCTCAGTTTGCATCGGAAAAAAGCCTGTGGTCGGAAGCCCTGTGCTGGTATGCCCCGGTCGGGCTGCCTATTGATACGGAGGAAGCATTACCGGTTGCGTTACTGGAGAGCGATTGTGCGTTGAGGGATATTGCCGCTTCGGATCTGAAGCAGTCTGGTCTGGACTACCATCCAGTGCTGAACAGCACCGACATGGCCAATCTGTATTCGGCAGTGGAATCGGGGCTGGCAGTGGCACTGTTACCTGAGTCTTCGGTGATCTCCGCCAGAGTTCGCCCCATCCAAATGGATCAGCTACCCGGGCAGCGACTCCTGACCATGAACGTCATCAATGCCGGCACCCTGAGCCCCAATTTTCTCGAGCCCCTACAAGCTTGCATACTCGCTGCGGCCCGAGCGATCCATGATCGGTCAGCTGCCAATGTGTGATAAGTAAGGTGGCAAGGTAGATCATGGGTCATTTACCGGAGCTCTAAATCATCGGCCAGGACACCCAGGTTTATGAGATCGATCAACCGGAGTTTTTCCGAATCACCTTCTGCATGAACCGGTGAACGTCGGTAAGAGAGGCCAGCTGGGCCAACGCCAGGGTAGCCATGGCAAAGTAGATCCCTTCACGCCTTACCGCCAGTTTTCCATAGACAAGACCTACCAGTGCCAGGCCCAGCGCAAGCAATGCGTAGAAGGAGCCGTTGATCAACCTGATCAGCAGTTGGCCGAACAGCGCAAATAGATTGATATCGAAAAACCTCGCCATAACCACACCGGGAAGTCTTTAGATAGAAGCAAGAGCTTCCTTTTCTTATCGTTAATCAGGGATACGGGGCAGGTAACCCTGCCACGGAACGGTTACTCCTGGCTCAGTGCGAATGCGCAACCGCCATCTTCGAGTTTCAAGAAGGCGTCTTCACCCTTAATCACTCTTTCTATCGCGAATATGTCGTTCTCATTACTACGCTCATCTGCGTTCTTGATCCGAACCTGCAACATGTCGTGCACCATTCGACCGTCTTTACGCAGGTACCCGTTACGGGAAAAGAAGTCCTCGACCGGCGTCTCTTTCATCTTGGCCATTACGGCGTCCGACTCGTCAGTGCCAGCCGCTTCCACTGCTTTCAGGTAATGCATGGTTGAGGAATAAGCTCCGGCCTGCGCCATGGAAGGGATTTTGCCGCCCATGCGGGCCATATAACGCTTGGACCATTCGCGGGTTTGATCATCCATATCCCAATAGAAACCCGTCGTCAGCTTCATGCCGCCGGCGATTGCAGGATCCAGGGCCTGGGCATTCGGGGTAAAAACCAGCAAACCAGCAACTTCGGCCATCTCGGTGACACCGAATTCCGCAGCAGTCTTGAGGGCGTTAACCATGTCACTGCCAGTATTGGCCAGTGCAATTACATCTGCGCCAGAGGACTGGGCTTGCAGGATGTAGGAGGAGAAGTCGGAGGTTCCCAGAGGCGCGCGTACGCCGCCGACTACTTCACCACCGTTGGCTTCGATCACACCGGTAGCGACTGACTCCAATGCATGACCAAAGCCGTAGTCAGCGGTGATGAAAAACCACTTGTTTTTGCCCCCTGCCACCATCGGCTTTACAGTACCATTAGCCAGCGACACCACATCGTAGCTCCAGTGCGCATTGTAAGGAGAGCACGCCGATGTGGTGAAAACATGACTGGCAGGGGCGGCGATAAGAGTGATTTTTTTGGCATTGCTCATCACTTCGGTCACGGCCCCGGTTACCGAGCTGGCTACTGCGCCATTAATAACGTCTACCTGTTCGTTCTCGATCCATTGGCGCGCGATAGTGGACCCGATGTCCGGCTTTAGCTGCGTGTCGGCACTGATGACTTCGATAGGCTTACCGAGCACTTGCCCGCCAAAATCATCGACAGCCATTTGCACGGCTTCGATACTGCCCTGACCGGTAATATCTGAGTAGACACCACCCATGTCGGTCAGGACGCCAATCTTGACCTTGTCGTCGGAAAAGCTTCCGTGAGCCAGACCAGCAGCGGTGATCAAAGCGGTAGCGGCTGCAGTTTTAAACATCAGTTTCATGGTTTTCTCCACACTCGTTGTTTTTATTTCGGGTTTTACGTAAAAGTTTTTTTATGTATTCAACTCGCTACGAATCAGCTTTTTATTGATCTTTCCGACGCTGGTTTTGGGAATCTCATAGACAAACTCAATCCGTTCCGGAATCGCCCACTTCGCAATCTCACCGCTATCGACAAACTGTTTCAGATGGGTCTTGATAGCGTCGGAGGTCACTTCAACTCCCTCCCTGAGCACGATCGTAGCCACCGGCCGCTCATCCCAGCGTTCGTCAGGGACACCAACCACCGCGACTTCTAATACGGCTGCATGCTTGCTGATCAGGTTTTCAAGCTCGATGGTGGAGATCCATTCACCGCCTGTCTTGATCACGTCTTTGATTCGGTCCTTGATCTGCAGGGTGTTGCGGCTGTTTATCGATCCCACATCACCGGTATGCAGCCATCCTCCTTCCCACAATTCGGCGCTTTTCTCCGGTTCTTTCAGGTAACCCTCGGTCAGCCAGGGAGCACGCGCGACCACTTCACCGACAGCCTCGCCATCGTGAGGGACATCGTTGCCCTCAGTATCAACGATACGAATATCAACCAGGGGTGTTGCGACACCGGCAAGGATGCGGGCTGCGCTCTGCTCAGACATCGGCAGGGTTCGTTCTTCATCTGTCAGGTTGACCATTGTGATAACCGGGCAGGTCTCGGACATACCGTAAGCCGTCACGAAGTTGATGCCGCGGTCAGCCATCTGGGCGGATAACGCCTGAGTGGGTGCAGAGCCACCTGTGAGCATATTCCAGCCCGACAGGTCCGTGGTCTTGGCTTCTTCGCAGTTGAGCACCATCTGCAATACGGTCGGGACTCCGTGAGAGAAAGTAACGCCCTCTTCCCGGAACAACTGAACCAGGCGATTCGGTTCATAACGACCCGGATAGACCTGTTTGACCCCGAGCATGGTGGCGATATAGGGAACACCCCAGGCATGAACATGGAACATCGGGGTCATGGGCATATAGACATCGTCGCTACGCAACAACGCGTTTGCATCCGAGCTACCCAGCGTTATCGCTGTACTTAGTGTGTGCAGTACCAACTGACGATGGCTGAAGTACACCCCTTTCGGGTTGCCGGTGGTCCCGGTGGTATAGAATGTTGTCGCGATCGAGTTTTCATCAAAATCCGGGAAATCGCACTCGGCATCTGCTGCAGCCAGCATCGACTCATATTCGCCGATTACATTCAGGCTGGTTGAGCCAGCGTTCGGGGCGTCTGTCAACTGTACATAACCACGCACGGTCTTGAGCTCGGGAGCCACTTTCTCGATCAACGGTAGAAAATCATCGTGAACCAGCACAATGTCATCTTCGGCGTGATTCATAGTGTAGAGAATCTGGTCGGGGCTCAGGCGAACATTCACGTGATGCAATACGGCGCCGATCATGGGTATGGCGAAGTAGGCTTCCAGGTAGCGATGGCTGTCCCAATCCATTACCGCCACGGTATCACCGGCACCGATACCGGCTTTTTTCAATGCATTGGCCAGGCGTGCGATGCGCTCGTTCAGGGTCAGATAGTTATAACGAGAGATATCGCTGTAGACGATTTCACGGTCAGGGAAATAACGCACACCCGATAACAGCAGATTTTTGATCAGCAGGGGGTATTGGTATGCGCTTTCGGTGGCTGGGATCAGCTTGGTCTTCTTCATGGTTGGCTTCGCCTTTTTGTTGGAGCTATGTCGGAGTACGAGCAAGACCGGTGCCAGTTGCGACAAAAACAACCGGGGCTGTTTTTATTGGATTAAATCGGGGCAAATTCTAAGAGAAGTACACCTATGAGCGGATACCGCTCATCTTTGGTTGGAGCGATGAGCGGATAGCGCTCATAGTGAGCCGGGTTCTCCCTTGGTATCGGGGAGGTAGATTGCGCGGGAGGTGACCTGAAGATTCAGGGAGTCAGGGGGTGAATTTCAGGCATATAAATCTTCCAGTTACCCAACATGCGTTTTGCCGGTGGGTAGTCTTCATTGGGAAGCGATTCACCAATGGCGGTGACCTGCATTATCTGATGGCTGATGGGGTCGATCCATGATTGAAACCCGGGTGGGTCTTCGGGCAGTGACAGCTTCAGCCCTTCCAGCGCCAGGCGCATGCCTTCAGCGTCGGTCTTCTCTGCTTGCCGCCAGGCCTCGGCAACCGCCAGAATGGCCGCATAAGCGCTCTCGGCCATGAAATTCGGATATCGGCCGCTCCGTCGGTAAAACTCCGCCACAAACTCACGATTTCTCGGAGTGTCCGGCCAGTTATTATGGTGATGGCCTGAAAGAATCACGCCGGGAGGCAGGTCATTCCCCAGCGCGGCAATAATACTGTACCCGCCCCCGGTGTCGAAATTGGCCAGTCGGCTGACCTCTAACAAACCTTGCAGATGCGCCTGACGTACAAAGTTTGCAAAATCATCACCAAAAAAATTGCAGATCACAATATCTGGCGGCGAACTCAAAAGCGCTTGGATATAGGTCGAATAATCCGGTTCCGAGAGTTTGGGATAATACTCCCCACTGATTTCGAAGGGCACCTCCAGGTCTTCCAGCCCCTCCAGAAGATCCTCCAGTGCCCTGTGGCCGTAGTCATAGTCGGGGCCGACGTAGGCCAGCGTGGTCCACGGCTGCTCAGATTTCATTTCTTTCAGATAACGCGCACCCGCACGCATAGACTGCCGGCTGTCATTATTGACCCTGAAATACCAGGGGTTCACAGGCGCCTGCGTCAGTCTTGACGAGCTGTGACCCGCGCCAATGAAGAGCATTTTCTGCTGTTCGGCATAAGCACTGATCTCAAGGGCAATGCTTGAGTACACTACGCCGCACAAAATATCGGCTCCTTGCTCTTCTACCAACTGTCGGGCCAGGGTCGCACTGCGGTGGCGCTTGCCTTTGCTGTCTTCAAGAAGGACTTTCAGGCGGGGATAGAGCTTGGGTTCACCAGCATTTATGTACTGTTGGTTCAAGTGCTGAAGTTGATCCAGTGCCATGCCTATCGCGACATCAGCGTCGCGACCGAAAAATCCCATCGGCCCTGTCAAAGGATAAAGGCAGCCGATCGTTAGCTCGGGCTCCGCAACCTCCCCCCCTGCCAGCGGCTCCTGTCCATAGGCAGATGGCAACAACGACCAGAGCACAACGGTTGCGCCCAGAGCCTTGCGGAAAAGACGCGGCAAATTCAAAACACCTTTGGGCCTCATTCCATAATCCCCAGTTTCTGCAATCTTCGCTTCAAGGCATGGCGAGATATTCCAAGTTTTTCTGCAGCAGCTCCCTTTCGCCCCCCCGCTTGCTCCAGGGTTCTGAGAATAATGTCCCGCTCCGTTTCGGCCAAACGATCTTCAATAGAGCCGTCGGCACAGAACGCAGGATGATCGGTTGGCTGCATTTCCGGAGGCAACATGGAAGGCGTTACCACCTCACCAGGGTAGAGTACTGTCAGCCGTTCCAGCAGATTTTTCAGCTCGCGGATATTACCAGGCCATTCATAATCTCTCAGGTGGTTCATAATCTCTGGCTCAATCAACACGGGAGAACAGCCTTCACTGGCGGCCATCTTCAGGCTGAAATGCTCTATAAGCAGAGGGATATCCTCGCGTCGCTGCACCAGTGCCGGTACTCGAATCGGCATCACATTAAGACGGTAATACAGATCCGCCCGGAAACTACCCTCCTCCGCGGCCTGCCCTAATTCGCGATTAGTGGCGGCGATAACCCGCGCCTCCGCCTGGTAAACACGGTTGGATCCGATGGGGCGGTATGTATGGTCTTCAAGAAAACTCAGCAATTTGGCCTGTAGTGCCAGCGGCATCTCGCCGATCTCGTCCAGAAAAAGCGTGCCGCCGTTGGCCAACTCCACCAGCCCTGAACGACGTTGATGAGCCCCGGTATAGGCCCCCTTTTCCGACCCGAAGAGTTCAGCTTCCAATAGTTGTTCCGGCAACGCGGCGCAATTCACCTCCACAAAAGGGCCGGATGACACCTTCGACAGTTGATGAACCTCCCGCGCCACGGCCGTTTTACCGGTGCCCGAAGCGCCCTGTAGCAATAGGGTTTTGGCACCGCTACGGGCGATGCGAGTCAGGTCTTCGTGCAGCCGCCGCATCGCATCGCTCCGGCCGATCAGGCGGGCTTCTCCCAACTCCCGTTCACGGAAAAAACGCACCTCCTTATCCAGCCTGCAACGTTCGAGTGTGCGGGCAATCAGCGATTTCAGTTCGTGAATATCAAAGGGTTTGGTAATGAAATCCAGGGCGCCACTTTTCAACGCTTCAATGGCTACCTTGATATCCCCGTGGGCGGAAAACATCACCACCGGACAGGCCGGCAGTTGTAGCTGCAACTGTTTCAACACCTCCAGGCCGCTGAGATCCGGCAGACGTAGATCCAGCAACACCAGATCAGGCTGACGATCCAGAGCTGTTTCGATTCCGTCATTACCGGTATGGGCAGCTGCGATCCCGTAGCCGTCGGCTTCAAGTGCCAACTGCAACGAGCGCACCAGGCGCCGCTCATCATCAATAATCAGAATCAGTGCCTTATTCATGAAGATCCTTTGAAGCATTGAAAGTCAGCGAAACCCGCGTACCGGCTCCCGGTTCACTGCTAATTTGAAGATTTCCGCTATTGAGCTGTACCAAGCGTTTTGAAATAGACAGCCCCAGCCCGGTGCCCTGAGTCCGGGTCGTATAAAAAGGCTCCGTAGCCCTCTCCAGCGCTTCAGGTGCCATGCCGGTGCCCGTGTCGCTGACGGTGATCACCGTTTGCTCTTTAATCGTCTGAACCTCGAGATCCAACTCGCCACCTTCGGGCATCGCCTGAATGCTGTTAAGCGCCAGGTTCATCAGCACCTGTTGGATCTGATTTTCGTCCACACATAGCTGAGCATCCTGATCGCCTGAGACCCTTAGGTGAATGTTCTCTCTGATGGCGAGGGGATCAATCAAGGCAGCCAAACGCCGAAGCAGATCACCGGCGGTTACCCAGACACGCTCAGGATCGAAAGGCCTGGCAAAACTGAGCAGGTTCTCAACAACTCCATTGACGCGATCAATCTCCTCCAGAACAAGCGTGATCAGTTCGGCGTTTCGTGGGTCTTCATCCACCGGAAAGCTCTGGACACAAACCTTGATGGTGGCCAGGGGGTTGCGTACCTCATGAGCAATACTGGCCGAAAACTCCCCAAGAACCGCTTTTTTCTCAACATCCAGACGGGAGTCGATCAGGGCCTGAAGCCGGCCTCCCATGCGGTTGAATGCTTTGGCCAGAAGGGTAATCTCATCGTTCCCCTCAGGGGGGATATGGATATTCCAATCCCCTCGAGAAACCGCTTCCGCTCCTTCTATCAAGGGTACAAACCTTCTTTTTATCCGCAGAATAAGAGTCATGAAAAAGCCGCTAACGAGTACCACAGATACGCCTACACCCAGCAGGAAAACAGGGCGCCTGAGCTCCTGGCTGAGATTAACAGCTGGATCATGCTTGACCACTTCAATTGACCAACCCGGTGCAAATTCCTCACTGAGCCAGCTGGGCGTCCGATCCAGAGCAGGTCGACCATTCACGGTAAAGCGATGCCTTTCAGAGGTACTTATTAATGGTGTAAAGCCGTCGATTCGTGCCTGGCTTTTTAGTAACTCCGTCAGGCTGGCAAACCGAAGATGCAAGGCGACAAATCCGGAAGGCGATGTGTCTCCTGAACTCAGCGGCAATGGCGCCGCCAACAAAAACCAGCCAGAGCGACCCTGGCGAGGCGATTGCGGCCCAATCAACCAGAAATCCGCAAATTTTATTCTGGGCAACCCTTCCAGCGAAAACTCCGTTTCACCCCAATAAGGAGATCCCGATGATGCAACACCCGGCAACGCTGTTTTCAATTGCCATTGGGCATCGAAGAAAAGCACACCGTAGATATCGAAGCTGTCCGTCTCGAAGCTGATCAAAGCGTGGGTCGGCTCCAGTTCGGGTGACAAGGGATCCCCCGACACGAACCGCTCGATATTAGGCAGATCCACAATCGTTTCGAGCTCAAACTGCCGGGCTTTCAAAAAGCCTGACAGTGCGGCGCGGGTTGCATTCATGGAGTGTTGAACTTTTTGCTCCCCCAGATCCTCAAGCAACTCCCCAGTGAAGCGATCATAGAACCAGGTAACCACCAACAGTGGCAGTACCGTAACCAGCAGCGAAAGTACCAGATAACGCCTTAACAGACTGTTGCGCCATAAACTGATTTTTATCTGGTTTCCGGTAGGTTCCTTCAACGATCCATCACTCTTAAGTATTGGCCTGAGCCAGGGGCTTATCACTATTTATAACTATCGAGTGAACCGCAATTAATGCGCCAGTTTCACAAAACATTTTCGTTGAGCGCCCGCTGGCATCACTGGAACTGATGTGATGTATACCGCATGGGAATTTTTTCTCCACCCCACAAACAACGAGAATTACCACCAAGCCAATCGGGTTCACGCCTGCCCTTCCAAGACTTAGCCGCTGACCAATCTGACTTTTTTCTCGGCAACCTTTTTTCTCGACCGGCCACACGGAGAGTTTGTCATGACCTCATGCCAGCGCTCCTGAAGGAGCCTTTCGATGTGATCCCGTATCCAGATGACCCCCGGGTCCCGGTCGTGGCGGGCATGCCAGATAAGGTAGAGGCTGGTTGGGTCAACGTCGAACGGCAGGTCGCCCATCCACAAATCATTCACGAAACCGCAATCCTGACTGATTATTTCCGGAATAGCCGCAATCAGACTGGTTTCTTTCAATATTTCAGGAACAACGGAGAAGTGGTTGGCGGTGGCCGCAATGCGTCGACTCTTCCCTTTCTGGTCCAGATAACTGTCCACGAAACCGTGAGCCTCTCCGGACATGCTCACCAGCAGGTGACGGGCGTCCAGAAACTCCTCCATAGTTATTTGCCTGCCGGCGAGTGGATGATCCGCTCTCATCGCCAGTGCATACCCTCCATCAAACAACCAGGTGCTGCGAAGACTATGATCGTGGTGATTCAACATTCCGACTGCAAGATCGACATGGGCTTCACGTAAAGCATCGCGAGTACCCTCTGGGGTATAAGGTACAGCATGAAGGTCAACGCCCGGGGCCTCACGTTCAAGCAACTCAAGCAACTGACGCCAGATCAGCTCTACAATCACGTCGGTCGCCGCGACACGGAACTTCCGCCGTGAAGCCCCCGGATCAAATTGGGTCGCATGTACAGCATTCGTCAGGGCAAACATCGGCCCACCAACCTGATCCCAAAGGCTCCATGCGTATGAGGTTGGCTCGATATTGCGCCCTTTGCGCACGAAAAGAGGATCATTCCAGATGTGCCTCATCCTGGAAATTGCGTTGGAGACCGCCGGCTGGGTCATGGCAAGCCTGTCGGCTGCCCGGGTGACCGAACGCTCCGTCATGATCGCGTCAAAGATATAGAGCAACTGAAGCTCTTGAGTTTTCATGGCTAAAGTACCTCGGCAAGAAGAGCCGTTTTCAGTCTGACTGCTACAAGTGCCCTTTCACAAAGGTTCGAAGCTGGCTCAGGCTACCGGCACCGGTCTGCTGTGCAACCACATCACCATCGCGGAAGAGTACCAGCGTTGGAATACCTCGAATTTTCATCCTCGCCGCAACTTCAGGGCTGTCGTCCACATTGACCTTGACAACTGTCAGCTGGCCTCCAAATTCATCGGCAATTTCTTCGAGAAGCGGCGCCACAGCTTTGCATGGGCCGCACCATGGTGCCCAGAAGTCGACCAGAACAGCTCTTTCATTTCCTACGACTACTTCGCCAAAATTCGCGTCAGTTACATGAACAATGTCAGTCATCTGTATACTCCGGTTATGGGTTGGTTCACAGTAAAATGCACCCGATTGACCGAGATAACTAATACGCTACAGATATAGTTTGTATTTCCCTGAGTGATAACCCAACCAAGAGACCGACTGGCCGCAGACCCGAGCCGTCTTGCAAAGCGCCGGCTTCACGATGTTCAGTTAACAAGGCCGACTGTTGCCTTTGAATTGGCTTCCCGACTCTTGGCCATGACCAGTAATACCGTACCAAAGAGCATCGCCGCAGAGGCTGCGTAGAGCCCTGCGGCGTAATCTCCTGTGTACTCCCGGAGTAGTCCAGTGATCCCTGGCGCAATAATCTGAGCGATGCCAAAAGAAATGGTCATTTTTCCCATGAATTTCGCAGGGCGGGAAGGATAAAAGCGCCCAGCCATAGTCAGAACCAGACAAACAATGCCCACGAATGTGCCACCAAATAGAACCGCACCTATCATTGTGAGCAGGATATTCGGTTCGATAACCGGCAAGAGAATTCCCAAGGCCTGAAGCAGACTGGCTGCGATGAGGGCATTCAGATTTCCTATGCGTCGCGCGATCAGATCCCAAATAATGGCACTCGGGACCGCCGCCACACCCATAACAAAAAATGCCCACCCCCCCTTACCCTCAAGGCCAGGAAGCTCATCAACCAGAGCGACAATAAATGTTGCGCTCACGACGTAACCGATGCCTGCGCAAAAATAGGCTAAGGCAAATAGCTTGATAAAAGAGGAATCCGGGGGAGAATCGTCCATGGCTTTAGAATTCACAGCCGTCGGCGTTGGTTCCGGCCTCGGAAGCCACACCCATGCCGGAACAAGAA